>ERZ1645187.681-NODE-681-length-33213-cov-7.097050_pt1 | contig 33213 bp, 34 predicted proteins | sample MGYA00575352_ERZ1645187 | MGnify/ENA primary metagenome ERZ1645187 (study PRJEB40837, sample SAMN11349314) | freshwater sediment metagenome | isolation source: river sediment | host: Sediment | place: India: Wazaribad , New Delhi | collected 2017-02-21 ... | reverse complement strand
TTCTTGCCAACCATCACATCGGCGCCGACCAGCCAGTCCACCGTGCCATAGGCATAGAATTCTGCCGCCTCACCGACGATATCGGAAAAGGACTCGTTGATGCCACCAGACTGGCCGTAATACTGCAGGTTGGAATTGTGTTCCGTGGTGCCATGCGCCACTTCATGCGCCACAACATTCAGTGAGCTGGCCAACGGATAGAAAACTGTCTGGGTGCCATCACCGAAGTTGGTATAGCTGCCATCCCAGAACGCATTGTCGTAATCGACATCGTAGTGCACGCGCAACACGATCTGGAAATCCAGCGGATTCACGCCGAAGTAGGCATCGAACATCGCGTCTGTCACGGCGCCGAAATGATGCGCATCGTTGAGCGGCGAGTAGGCGCCGTTGATGGTCTTTACGGTATTGCGCGGGCAGTTATAGCTGTATGCGGCATTGAAATCACCGGTACCGCCATTCATGTTGACCGTCTTGACCGCCGCATTGTTCATCGTGCACGTCGATGTCACCTGGGTCACGTCGAGAAAGGGCCTGTCGTCGGTGCCATACTCGACCTGGCCGATGCGCTCGTTGCCTCCGGGCCCGGTGCCGATACTGGCATGCGCCATGCCGTTCCAGGCCTTCAGCACGTCGCCATTGTCCGCATCGATGATGAAGAACGGCCGTACCGGCGCGACACCACTGGCTTCGGCCACATAGCTCACGAGCCAGACATCATGTGCGACATCCTTCGCATCAAGGTAGATCATCAGCTCGATCTTCTCGTTGCGGAACGAAGCTGCAACCCCGGCTGGCAGGCGCATGAAGCGATCCAGTTGCCGCCGCGCCTTGTCTGCAGCGTCAGCGGCGGACAGGCCCTGCTGGCGGATATCACCGGCATCGATATCATTTTCAATGCCATCCACCGCACGGCCGGTCAGGGCATAGACCTGGCCACCGGCATTCCCGTGCACCACCAGCTGCTCGCCATACAGCGGCACCCCGTCAAACAGCTGCTGGTAACGGACATGTACATTGCCCTGTGGATCTTTCGACTGTTTCAGCTGGCGGAAACTGTTGCGCGGGTCGAGCTGCAGTGCCTGCTGCAAGCCCTGGCCCGTGACGGACATGCCCGCACCACCAGCCGCCCTGATTGCTGCCAGGTCAATTTCCCGCATCTCGACCCTTTGGGCTGCCTGGGCAACCTGCCCCAGCATTGCCGTGCCAGCCAGCAGGCAGGCTACGTGCAGCACCTTCTTCCCGATCTTGTTCATGCTTATCCTCTCGACGAAACGGGCAATCTGTGGCCACCCGGAAAGCGTATAATAGCCTACCCTTTGCTTTTCCTGCCCCGCAGCAGCGAGCCATTCATGAAAGAGATCCGCAAATCGAAAAAACTGGACGGCGTTTGTTATGACATCCGCGGCCCGGTGCTGGAAGAAGCGTACCGCATGGAAGAAGCGGGCCAGCGTATCCTGAAGCTCAATATCGGCAATCCTGCGCCTTTCGGCCTCACTGCGCCGGACGAGATCCTGAAAGATGTGGTCTACAACCTGCCGAATGCCGAGGGCTACAGCGAATCCAAGGGCATGTTTGCGGCGCGCAAGGCCGTCATGCATGAAACACAGCGCCTTGGCATCCAGGGCGTGCAGATCAACGACATCTATCTCGGCAACGGCGCCAGCGAACTGATCGCGATGGCCCTGCAGGCGCTGTGCGATAACGGCGACGAGGTGCTGATCCCGGCACCTGATTATCCGCTGTGGACTGCATCGACGTCACTCGCCGGCGGCAAGCCGGTGCACTACCTGTGCGACGAGAACAACGGCTGGAACCCGGATATCGCCGATATCCGCAGCAAGGTCACACCCAACACCCGTGCGATCGTCGTCATCAACCCGAACAACCCGACTGGAGCCGTATATGACAAGGCGATCCTGCAGCAGATCGTCGACATTGCCCGCGAGCACGACCTGATCATCTTTGCCGATGAAATCTACGACAAGATCCTTTACGAGGATGCCGTGCACACGCCGATGGCGACACTGGCCACCGATGTGCTGTGCGTGACGTTCAACGGCCTGTCGAAGACGTATCGCCTCGCCGGCTTCCGTTCTGGCTGGATGATCATCAGCGGCAACAAGGACATCGCCCGCGACTACATCCAGGGCCTCGATATGCTGGCCTCGATGCGGCTGTGTGCCAATGTGCCTGCCCAGTTCGCCATCCAGACAGCGCTCGGCGGCTACCAGAGCATCAACGAATATATCCAGCCGGGTGGCCGCCTGCGCGAGCAGCGCGACATCGCCTGGAAAATGCTGAACGAGATACCGGGCGTTTCCTGCGTGAAGCCAATGGGCGCACTGTACATGTTCCCGCGTCTCGATCCTGCCATACATCCGATCAGGAATGACGAACAACTGGCACTGGATTTCCTGCGGCAGAAAAAAATCCTCATCGTGCAAGGCTCCGGCTTCAACTGGGTGGACCAGCAACATTTCCGCATCGTGATCCTGCCGCGCGTTGATGAGCTGAAATACGCCATCGAACAGTTCGCCGATTTCATCGGCAAGTACCGCCAGTAAGGCAGGCCTGCCGGCATGGGCGATCTGCATATCGATGATTTCTACAAGGATGCCGCACGAATACTGCTCGTGCTCTACCAGTATTTCCCCCGGCCATACACGGTGTATGTGGAGGACATTTCCGGCCCGGACGAGCCGGACGAGTACGGCCTGCACAGCGACCGCCACCAGGCCTGCTTCAGCACCATGGTGTGGCTGGCCGATGCCGGGCTGTTGCGCTATGTCGATGTGATCAACCGGGAGGCGATCGACCAGGCCGTGCTGACCCACAAGGCCCTGACGCTGCTGACCACGCGCAGCGAGATCCGATTCCAGCCCCAAGAAGAATCCATGCCGGCTTCCGTGGCCGACGAGCACGCCAGCCATGTCCACCAGCTGCGCTTTGCCGTAAAAAGCGGCGCCTCGTTCACTATCCGCCGCATCATGCAGCACCTGCTTACCGAGGCCAAGAAACACTGACCGGGCCAGGGCCTGACCTGCGTCATGGCAATGTCACAAGGATGGTCTATATTTGAATAAAGGGCAGACGCGGGGTATTTACCATGAATACGACAACAGGCCAGTTTCCGGAAGCCAATCCCTGGGCCACCGATTTTCATTATGGCGCATTGGTTGATGCTGATGGCAACGAACAGCCGATTACCGAGAACATGGTGCGCTCGGCTTGTCAGGAAGCGATGAGCGCATTGTTTGCGTTCCTGCCCCAGCGAATCATGATGCAACAACAGCATCAAGCCAATCCGGCCTGATGCCTCCTTCAGTGGATAGGCGTCAGAAGACGAAATCTACCGCAACGCTGTAGACATTGACCGGATCGCCGGCATAAGTGAAATCCCGAACAGCAAAGAGGGGTGACGAGTCATTGTCGGGGTTGATCCGCTGCCATTCCATTTTCAGCGCTGTATTGTTGGCCACATCCCAACGCAAGCCCACGGTTACCGAAGACTCGTTGACCTTGTTCATATGGGCAAACTGCATGGTGCCCATCGCCAGCATCGGCGGCATGGCCGTCGCGGCCAGTATTTCACCGCTGAAATCTTCTGTGGTTTTCAGCTCGGAAAAGGTGATGTGCGGCGTGAACGCCTTGTAGGTGTAGGCGAGCGTCGTGTACCAGCCGGTCGTGTTGGCAATCAGGCCATCGGTGCCCCTCCGCGTGTATTCACCGATCAGTCGGAAATTATCCAGATTGGCATCAAATCCGAGGCCATCAAACGTCCCGTGGCGGTTGTTGGTGCCGAACTGGTCTGCCACGGCAGGAAACCCGGCCATCTCCAGCCCGCCGAGATAACCGCTGATGCTATCAATGCCACGCAGGTCAAAATCACCCTCGGTATGGCTGGCGTGCAGTTCCAGCCAGTCATTGCCCAGTACAGCATGCAGACCCCACAGGTTGCTCACTTCCAGGCGGCCATTCTGGCCAGAGCGGATGTAATCAGGCTTCGTTGAGCCGGCAAACGGCTGCAGCTCCAGCTTCATGTTGCCTATCGGCATGGAGTAGACCGCATCCGCTCCTTCAAACGTGGTGAAGCCCAGCTGGCCATAGACATCAACCGGCAGACGGATCCAGGGATAGCTGTAGCCGACTTCCAGCGAGTCGGAAAACATGAAGAAAGGGATGCGCAAGCGGCCGCCGCGCAGGTAGAGGTCATCGGCTGCTTCATAGGTAAGAAACATCCATTCCACCTGCAGGTCGTAATTCTCGTAGCCGCGCGCCACCACTTGCCCGGTCAGGCTCAGGCGATCCAGCAGGGGCAGCTTTACCTGCAGGCCAAGCATGGAATCCGTGTTCCAGTCAGTCCGGTCGTCGGCGTCGTAGAAAGACACTGAGTGATTGTCATTATGCACTGCGGCGAGGGTACCGAATCCATCAACGCTAATCGGTGAACCTGTATCCATAGCGGATGCCACACCTGCCTGCGACAATACGGCAGCAGCTATTGCCCGCGCCATATACATTTTTTTGCCAGTCATGACAGACATGCACATACCTCCTGGTTCCCTTGCAATGCCGAAATTAACGACGCGTAAAAAACCTGTCAAACCTTCCTAACAAAAAGGGGCTGTTTATGCCCCCTTTGTGACCCAGATCACACCATCCGGCTGGCTCAAGGCAAACGCAACAGCACTTTGACGGAGCTGTTGACTGCAGAGCCATCAACATAACCGATAATATTCGGGTTGCTCTTGACCAAGGCAATGACCTCGGCGTTGTCCGCTACCTTTTTCGGCGGCTCACCCTTGCCGGTAAAGATCAGCCGGGACCAGTAGGCATTCAGCTGCGCCGCGTCTTTCTTCACGACCTTGGTATAAAACTCCGTGCGGGCAGCCTGGCCATCTTCCTGGTCAATCGGCACCATCCTGGTGCCATCCGGCAAGGCATCCAGCTTGCCCAGGAAAATGTCAGACGCCACATCCGCATTGATTTGTGACAGACCTACGCTGTTGTTCACCACAATAGCAATCTCGGCCTGTGCGGCGGCAGTGAATAACAGAGAAAGCATCACTCCTGTCGCAGTTCTTGTCATGCTGCGCTTCATCTCATTTATCCTTTTCTCAGAACACCGCATCCAGTGACAGTGTATAGACATTGGCATCATCACCCAGCGCACCGGCAAACGAGGTAGCACCGCTTTCCAGGTTGCCATTGTTTTCCAGGTCGAAATAGTTGACCCACTCCAGCTTGGCAGACAGCTGGTTAGTTAACTCACGGCGCACACCGAGCGTCACAGACTTCATGTTGCGGTTCGGCACTGCCCCCATCATCTGGTACAAATCATTGAAATCGTTGTAGGACTGGGCCCAGGCATAAGTGGCATACGGCATCCAGCGACCGAGACGGTAACCGCCGGTCAGGTGACCGGAAACACCATCGCCCATGAAGGTGTAATCGGAAGAGCGCAAGTTCGCGACTTCTGCCATGGCCAGCAAGGAACCGTTGTCATACATGCCGCCAATCGCATAGTACTGCAGGTTGTCACTGACCTCGGTAATCACCTCACCCGCAGCTACAGCTGGCAGCGGCGGCGGCAACGGCAAGCCATCAAGCAGAACCAGGCTGCCATCTATGCCCAGGTGCATCGCGGTGACCTTCGTGGTCCAGTTGCCCCAAGTCGAATTCAACGATATGCCATACAAGTCTTTCAGGTCCATCTTGAGCCTGGCGCGTACCGGCGGGTATGCACCTGGAACCCCTTCAAACACAGGGAATGTGTCGTACTGCTGGTCGATATTCTCGTTGTTCAGGCTGGAGCCGACAAACGGCTGCAAGGTGTGGTTTACGCTGCCAGTATTGAAGCTGTACAACAGGTCAGCCCCCTCGTAGGAGGTAAGGATAGTCTGGTAAACCTCCAAAGGCGGACGCGTCCACGGATAGGTGTAACCGACGTCGATTGACTCGGAGAACAGGTACATCGGGATACGCAGGCGACCCATCCGGGCATGCAGGTTTTCACTCATGCCGTAATCGATATAGGCCCACTCGGCGTTGGTTTCCCAGGACTCATTACCGTGGCTGCGCGCTACCAGCTGCAACACGGCCTGTGAATTCTCGCCCAGCTTGTAGTTGAACTGCAGGCCAGCCTTGGCATCTCCCCGGAAATTCGGGTTATCCATGATGTCATGTGCCGCCTCGATCGGGTCATCGCCATCGGAAACAGCAGCCGTCATGAAGCCATTGATCTTGAGTTTTTCAGCTTCAGCATCCATCTTGTGCTGGATATCGGCGATCTGCTTGGCGTTGTGACGCGTTTGCTTGTCGATATCCTCAACATAGACCACACCGCCATTGGCCTTCAGTTCTTTGACTTCAGCCTGCAGGGCTTCAATTTTTTCCTCATACTTCTTGAAGCGAGCCTCCATTTCCGCATCAGTCATGGCCTGGGCTGACGGCATGGCCGCCAAAGCCGAGATTATCAGTGCCAACTGTTTTTTCTGGCTCATAGTGATGTCTCTCTTTTCTAGTTGTTTGTCCGAATGATTATCTGGTATGTCTATTGGCAATCAGGGAACTCGCAGCAACACTTTCACAGAATCGTTTACTGCTGAAGCATCAACATACCCTACTGTTCCCGCATTGCTTTTTACGAGTGCAATCACTTCAGCATTGTCTGCCAGTTTTTTCGGCGGCTCACCCTTGCCCGTAAAAATCAGTCTCGACCAGTAGGCATTCAGTTGCGCATCATCCTTTTTCACAACCTTGGCATAGAACTCGGTTCTTGCTGACTGGTTTGCTTCCTGGTCAACAGGCGTCAGTCTGGTTCCATCTGGCAACGTATTGACCTTGCCGAGAAAAATATCCGACACAACCTCTGTTGAAACCTGGGACGCTGCGACACTCTTGTTAACGATTACAGCAATCTCGGCCTGTGCCGCTGAGGCAAAAGCCAGGGAGGCTATGGTCAATGCGAGGCTTCGGGAGAGCACTGTGCCTACGGAGGGCTTCTTGTTGTACATGATGACAATCTCTCTGGTTTTTTTATGCCGGCCTACCGGACAGTGTTGAATCCTGTCCTCTCGACGGCCTTCAGCCTATCAAAATGTGACGGAATTCCCATGGGTTATATGACATTTTTTTCACATTCCGCCATTATTGATAATAAATCTCATTATTGTACGGACAGAAATGCACCAGCCTGTTTATCGGCGTGGTAGGAGGAGCGCACCATGGGACCACTGGCCACGTTACTGAAACCCAGCTCGCGGGCAATAAGGGCGAGCTCCTCAAATTCAACCGGCTCGACATAGCGCTGCACCGGCAAGTGTGCACGGGTTGGCTGCAGGTACTGGCCGAGGGTCAGCATCGACACGCCGTGGGCGCGCAAATCGCGCAGCACCCCCACCACCTCTTCCCTGTCTTCCCCCAGCCCCAGCATCAGGCCAGACTTGGTCGGCACCGCCGGCACCTGCCGGCTGAACCGCTGCATCAACTGCAGAGAATGCGGGTAAATGGCGCCCGGCCGGACGCTCTTGTAAAGGCGGGGCACAGTCTCGAGGTTGTGGTTGAGCACGTCCGGCGGCTCGGCGGCGAGGATATCCAGCGCCACGTCGAGCTGGCCCCGGAAATCCGGCACCAGGGTCTCGATGGTGATGGCGGGATTCAGCGCCCGCGTTTCGCGGATGCAGGCCGCAATGTGGGCGGCACCGCCGTCGTCGAGGTCGTCGCGGTCCACCGACGTAATGACGACATAGCGCAGGCCCAGTTCGGCGATGGCCTCGGCCAAAAGGCGCGGCTCGTCCGGGTCCAGCGGTTTAGGCCGCCCGTGCGCCACATCGCAGAACGGGCAGCGCCGTGTGCAGATATCGCCCATCACCATGAACGTGGCCGTGCCACCACTGAAACATTCACCGAGGTTCGGGCAGGATGCCTCCTCGCACACCGTCGCCAGTTTGCGCTCGCGCAGTATCGTGCGCACGCGCTGCACATTGGCACCGGACGGGATGCGGGCGCGGATCCATGCCGGCTTGCGCAAGCCCTGGTCGCTCGCAATCAGGTTGCTGGCCGCATGTCGCACTTTGTCGGCAGCACGCAGTTTTTCACCGACCGGCAGGCCTTTGCTGCGGCCGGCCTTCTCTGCAGTGCGGAACCTATCATCTGTCATGGGGCGGACAACCTCAGGATATCGCGGTAGTTTAGCGCCATGGCCAGTTGTTGCGTCAGGCGCTGCTCGATGTCGCTGCGCGCAGGCCAGGCAGGCAGCAAATCTGCCAGCCTGGTAACGGTCATCCCCGCGTGACCGCAGGGATTGATGCGTGCATAGGGCTCCAGTTCGCAATCGATATTCAGCGCTGCGCCGTGGTAGCAGCCCTGCTGGCGGAAACGCAGGCCGATGGCAGCAATCTTGGCTTCACCACAAACGGGCAAGTTCACGTAGACACCCGGTGCATCGGCACGGGCGTACCCCGCCAGCCCGAGTTCAGCCAGCACTGCAATGGTCGCCTGTTCCAGCAGCGAGACCAGTTGGCGGGGACCCAGCTGGCGGCGGCGGGTGTCCAGCAGCAGATATGTCATCAGCTGGCCAGGGCCATGCCACGTTACCTGCCCGCCGCGGTCGCTGCGGATCACGGGTGTAGCGCCGGGCGCTAGCACGTGCTCAACGCGCCCGGCCTGTCCCTGGGTAAAAACGGGGTGATGTTCGAGGAACCAAAGTTCGTCTGCCGTACCCGACAAGCGCGCCGCCGTGAAAGCCTGCATGGCCTGCCATGTGCTGCTGTAATCCTGCAATCCGGCGAAGGAGCGGACCAGCAGTGTATCCATACCTTACAAGACCATGCGGACCAGCGGGTGTCCTTTCAGGTCGGCAAAGATTGCCTGCAGCTGTTCGACACCGGTGGCCGTGATGGTGATCGTGATCGCCTCATAGTTGCCGCCGCTGCTTTCGCGGATGACGACATCGGTTTCGCTGATCGTGCCGGCATGGCGCTCGAATACCGAGAGTGTAGCCACACGGAACTCGTCACCGGCCACGCCCATCACCTTGACCGGATAGCGACAGGGAAACTCGATTCTTGGCGGTTCCTGTTGGCTCACGGGAATACCCTGCTCAGACCTGCATACCGAAAAGGCCGGAGAACAGCAAGACGATGCTGTCCCACAGCACACCGAAGAAACCGGCGCGCGGAACCTCGGCTTGCGCCACCGCATCGACGGTATAGACCACTTCATCGCCGTTCTTCACAAGAATCTGGCCCACTTTCTGCCCTGCCGATATGGGGGCGATAAGCGGGCTTTCAATCTGCACCTCGGTCTTGAGGTTGGCTGCCACATTGCGCGCCACGACCATGGATACCTCACGGGCAGGAATCACTGTCAGCTGGTCTTCTGCGCCTTTCCAGACGCGGCGCGTATCCAACGCCTGGTTCGCATCAAACAGCTTGATCGACTGGAAGAAACGGAAGCCATAGTTGAGCAGTGTCATTGTCTGTGCTTCACGCTCCTTGATGCTCGGGGCGCCCATCACCACGGAAATGAGGCGTGTGCCATCACGCAGCGCCGACGCCACCAGGCAGTAACCGGCGCCCTCGGTATAACCGGTCTTCAGGCCATCGACAGTCGGGTCGGTCCACAACAGGCCATTGCGGTTCGTCTGCTTGATGCCGTTGTAAGTGAACTCCTTTTCTTTATGCAGCGGGTAATCCTGGGTCTTGATGATCGCGCGGGACAGGATCGCGAGGTCGCGGGCCGTGGTGTAGTGCTGCGGGTCATCCAACCCGTGCGAATTGACAAAATGGGTGTTCGCCATGCCCAGCCGCTGCGCATGCTGGTTCATCATGTCGGCAAAGGCCGGTTCACTGCCCGCCAGGTGTTCGGCGACGGCCACCGTCGAATCATTGCCGGACGAAATCACGATGCCGCGGTGCAGGTCGATGATCGAGACCGGCTTGTCCGGCGCGATGAACATCAGCGATGAACCGTTGAACTTGGCACCGAATACCGGGTTCTGTGACCAGGCGTTCTTGCTGATCGTAACCATGTCCTCGTTGCGAACCCTACCGGCTTCCACTTCATACGACAGCACATAACTGGTCATCAGCTTCGTCAGGCTGGCCGGCGGCAATTTCTCGTCGGCATTCTGTTCCAGCAGGATCGAACCGGTTGTCGCGTCCATCAGGATCCACGACTTCGCATTCAGCTGGGGCGGCGCCGGCACCGGCTCGGCAACGACGGGCACAGCGGCAAACAGCAGCGGTAGGCAGAGCGAAAAACGCTTGAGGAGGTTCGGCAGTTTCATGGCATGTCCGGCAACAATCACAAGGGTGCTATTGTAGCGGCCGTTGCACAGATAAACACGGGCTAACCGCATGATTTCCATTCACGAGCAGGCAGCCGCGAACGGCTTTGTGACCGGCTGGCTCACGCTGGCATCACCCAGGACACTTAACGCCCTGACGCTCGAGATGGCCGTGGCAGCTCGCGCACAGCTTGAGGCATGGGCCTGCCGGGATGATGTGGCCTGCATCGTACTGCAGGGAGAGGGCCGCGCTTTCTGCGCCGGCGGGGATGTGCGGCGCATGCGCTTGGGCATCCTTGCCGGTGACGACTACTGCGAGCGCTTCTTCGGGCAGGAATACCGGCTCGATTACGCGATACACCGCTACCCCAAGCCAGTGCTCGCCTGGGGACATGGCGTGGTGATGGGCGGCGGGCTGGGCCTGCTGGTCGGTGCCTCGCACCGGGTGGTCACCGGTTCGACCCGCTGCGCGATGCCGGAAACCAGCATCGGCCTTTACCCGGATGTCGGTGCCAGCCATTTCCTGAACCGCCTGCCGCCCGGCCTGGGGCTGTTCCTCGGCATCACCGGTTGCGAGTGGAACGGCGCAGATGCCGTAGCCCTCGGCCTGGCCGATTACCTGCTCGACGACCTTGCCCGCGATGCGCTGCCAGGCCTGCTGGCCAATGCGGGCTGGGCGGCGGATGCCGACCACAATCGCAGATTGCTGGCAGGCCTGCTGCAAGCATTGCCGGCTGCCTGCACCACCCCCCGGCTGGCTCCCCACTTGCAGACACTGGCCGACAGCTGCAATGTGCCGCTGGCCTCCGCCGTGGCCAACTTGCAACAGCTGGCTATACCTGAAGACTGGTTCACGCACGCGCTGGAAAACCTTGCCCGCGGCTGCCCGGTCACCGCCCGCATCGTCGAGGAACAACTGCGCCGCGGGCGCTCACTGGGCCTGGCAGACGCTTTCCGCATGGAGTGGACACTCTCGGTGCAGTGCTGCCGCCATCCGGATTTCCCGGAAGGGGTGCGGGCCCAACTGGTGGACAAGGACAAGCAGCCCCGCTGGCGTTTCCCGTCGATCGCCGCTGTACCGGACGACTATATCGCTGCACATTTTGTGCAGCCTGTCACAAACCATCCGCTGGCTGACCTCGCCTGAGGCGAGCCGTATCGGCAAATTGGCGCAATGGCATTCCTTGGTGGCAGCGGTGGTGTAAACTGCAGCATCATCCGGTTGCGACAGCACCGGCAACAGTTTTGTGGTACCGGTCACGATCAGCCATGCAAATCAAACCCATCAGCGGCCTGCCGCGCGACAAGATAGACAAACTGCTGGCCAGCATCCCGTTCTACCGCGATGTCTCCAAGTCGGAGCCGTGGCAGTACGACATCCTGTTGCGCCACTCCCGCATCGTCGACCTCGATCCGGGCGGTGTGGTGATGAAAAAAGGCGATGTCGATACCTGGATGTACTTCGTGCTGAAAGGCAAGCTGGCTGTCTACGCCGATGAAGTCAATGAGAACACCCATCCGGTGAACTACATCACACCGGGCGAACTGTTTGGCGACTTGGCCATCCTGGCAGAAGGCAAACGCAACGCGACGGTCGTGGCCGACCCGGCTAGCAAGGAAATATCACTGTTCGGCACCGATTTCTCGGTATTCGGCAAACTGGAAGAAATCGGCGGCATCAGTCTCAACACCAAGCTGATCTTCTACCGCAGCATGGTGCACGGGGTGCGCTGGAAGCTGGAAGTCTACAAGATGCAGCACCCGAACCACCCACTGGTGGCCAAGGGCCGTGCCATCAAGATGTACATGGGCCCCAAAGGCTCCCGGGAAGAGTTGCTTGCCCTGCACGACCAGGCGGTGGCGCTGGCCGAGGTACTGAAAGAATGGAACCTGGAATTCGGCGCACCGGCAGATAACAAACCGGACAACGACTTCAACGAATCGCTGGTACAGGATCTCTGACAGCAGCAGCAAGAGCCGCCTGTATCAGTTTTCTGGCACCTCTGTCGTCGGCCCCTCGATCGGCAATACCGGTTCACCAGACACCTTGCGCTCGATGTGGCCCACCAGCAGGCGCAGCTGCTTCAGGTCCTCATTGAAGCCATCCAGCGTCTGGTAATTCAGCCACAGCAGCCAGGCAATGACCACCAGCATCAGGCAGATAAAAAAAGTACCCATCCCTTTCTCCCGTCAGAAACACCTGAAAGCGTGAACCAGTTCACATAAGTACACAGCATCAGCAACAACGCTTAGAGCCAAACCGCAAAGGCCGTGTGGAAAGTGCAGATATGACCACCACACTCGCAACTGAATAATAACCTGTTGATCAATAACTGTCTTTTGCCTTTCGTCCCGGCAGTACCCGACGGAGACCCGTACGTGAAAAAAACCTATCTCATCGCCAGCCTGATCATTGTCACGGTATCAGTCTGGATGCTCAGCGGTGTATTCAAGGAGCGCCCGGCGCCGGCGCCGGACATGGCCACTGAAGCCACGCCAGAGGCTGGTGCAACCAAGGCTCCTACGGTCGCAAGGGTACGTACCCGTCACCTGGTTGCCAGCCCGCAGCGGGTCGAGATTGTCGTGCGGGGCCGCACCGAGGCCAAGCGCGTGGTCGATGTGAAGGCAGAGATTGCCGGCCGTGTCATTGCCGTGCCGGTTGAAAAAGGGCAGCGAGTACAAGCCGGCGACGTACTGTGCGAACTGTCGGAGGACGGGCGCCATGTGCAGCTGGCGCAAGCACGCGCCTCGCTCGAGAAGGCCACCATCGACCATGAAGGAGCCCTGCGCCTGCTGGAGAAAGGCCTGCTGTCGGCCACCATGATTGCCGCGAGCAAGGCAGCGCTGGAAAACGCCCGCGCCAACCTCAAGGCCGCCGAACTGGCTGTCGAACACCTGCAGATGCGCGCGCCCTTCGCCGGCTATATCGAGGACCGGCCCGCCGATATCGGCGACCTGATGGATCGCGGCGCCATCTGCGCCCGCCTGATGGATGAAGCTTCCCTGCTCGCCACTGGCCAGGCTTCCGAACGGGAAGTGGCACCGCTCGCACTGGGCCAGCCAGCCTACGTGACCCTGGCGGATGGCGACACCATTCCCGGCCAGATCAGCTTCATCGGCCGCACGGCCGATCCGCAGACGCGTACCTACCGCATCGAGGCGATGCTGGACACCCAGGGCACGGCGGTGCGCGACGGCATTACCGCCCGCATCACCATTCCGCTGCAGGAAGTCATCGCCCATCGCATCACACCGGCCGTACTCGCGCTCGATGATGCCGGCAAAGTCGGCGTGCGCATCATCAACGACCAGCAGCGCGTCGAGTTCCACCATGTGCAGGTGGTGCGCGAAAGCGCGGAAGGTGTCTGGGTCACCGGTCTGCCAAGCGAGATCAACCTGATCACTGTAGGCCAGGAAATGGTAGCCGACGGCGACAAGGTCGAGGCATCGCCGGATTCCACGCCCGATGAGGCGACTGGCAAGCCATGAACCAGTTCCTCAACCTGATTATTGACCGGGGTCGCACGACCCTGAGTCTGCTCGTGCTGCTGATGATCGTCGGCATCTACGCCTATCGACATCTGCCGGTGGAAGTCACGCCAAACATCGCCACACCCTACATTTCGGTGGTGGTGGTGCTGGAAGGCGTGTCGCCGGAAGACGGTGTGCGGTTGCTGATCAAGCCGACCGAAGTCGAGCTGCGCAGCATCGATGGTGTCAAGGAAATCACTGCACGCGCCATGGAAAACATGGTCAACGTGGTGATCGAATTCAACAACGACATCAACATTGATGCCGCGATGGCCGACGTGCGCGCCGCTGTCGACCGGGCGCGCGGCGAATTCCCGGACGATGCCAAGGAGCCTCTGATCCGCGAAATCACCTCCGACGAATTTCCCGCCATCGTGATCAGCCTCGTCGGCGAGCATGTACAGGAACGCGTGCTCTACAACAATGCCCAGGCATTGAAGCGCAAGATCCAGACCATCCCGAACGTGCTCGAAGCCAAACTGGTGGGCCATCGGGAAGAAGTGCTGGAAGCAGTCATCGACCGCAACAAGCTGGAAACCTACGGCATCAGCGGTGTGGAGCTGATCAATGCCGTGAATGCCAACAACCTGCTGGTGCCGGCAGGTGAGGTGGACACCGGCCGCGGCCGTTTCTCCGTCAAGTTGCCGGGCCTGATCGAGGACTACAACGATCTCTATAACCTGCCATTGCGTGCCACCTCCGAAGGCGTGATCAAGCTCGGCGATGTGGCCGATGTGCGACGCACCTTCAAGGACGCCTCCAGCATCACGCGCGTGGACGGCAAGCCCGCCATCTCGATCGAAGTGAACAAGCGCGCCGGCGCCAACATGATCGAAGTCGCCAACGCCGTGCGCGATGTGATGGCTGCGGAGCGCAAACACCTTCCACCGGGCATCGAACTGATCACGACCTTCGACCAGACGCCGTTCTCGCTGCAGATGGTCTCGGAACTTGAAGGCAACATCCTCGCCGCACTGGTGCTGGTGCTGGTGGTGGTGGTGGCGGCACTGGGCCTGCGCTCGGCAATGCTGGTCAGCCTCGGTGTACCGATTGCCTCGCTCGGCGGCATCGCAGTCATCTTTTTCCTCGGCTACTCGTTCAACTTCATGGTGCTGTTCGGCCTGTTGCTGGCGATCGGCATGATCGTCGACGGTGCGATCGTCATCGCCGAATACGCCGACTGCAAGATGGCAGACGGGCTGTCGCCACGCGAAGCCTATATCGCTGCCTCGGTGCGCATGTTCGCCCCGGCCACCGCGTCGATGCTGACCACACTGTGCGCCTTCCTGCCACTGATGTTCTGGCCCGGCATGGACGGCGAGTTCATGCGCATCCTGCCTGTCACCGTGTTTGCCGTGTTGTCCTGGTCGATCACTTTCGCGCTGGTGTTCCTGCCGGTACTGGGTGCCTTTTTCGGCAAGGTGGAAATGGACCAGAAGACCATCGACGAACTGCGCATACTCGAGCATGATGACCCGCGCAAGCTGGGAGGCTTCACCGGCCTCTATGCACGGCTGATCGAGCAGGTACTGCGCCATCCGGTCATCTCGATCACTACATCACTGGCATCGCTGCTGGTGATCTTCATGCTCTATGGCCAGTTCAATGCCGGCACTGTCTATTTCACCGAATCGGAAACCGAACATGGCGAAGTGAATGTCAGCGCACGCGGCAACCTCTCAGCCCAGGAATCCGCAGCACTGGTGATGGAAGTGGAAAATATCGTGCGCCAGACAGAAGGCGTCGTCTCTGTCTACACCAGCGCCTATCCGGTCGGCACCGCACAAGGTCGCCGCAATGCTTCCGAAGACGAGATCGGCCACATCCTCGTCACGCTGGAATCCACGCATACCCGCGAACGCTCGGCCAGCGAGATCTTCTGGGAAATCCGCGAACGGACCCAGCACCTGTCCGGCATCCGCATTTTTGCCGACAAGCTCAAGGGTGGTCCGCCAGTCGCCAAGGATATCCAGATCGAGATGCGCTCCGACAACCAGGAAGTACTGCAAGCCGAGGCAACACGGGTGCGCGACTATCTGGAAAACAATGTGCAGGGCCTGGTCGACATCGATGACACCATGCCACTGCCTGGCATTGAATGGGAACTGCAGGTCGACCGCGCCCAGGCAGCGCTGTACGGCGCCAGTGTCGGCGCAGCCGGCCTCGCGGTGCAGCTGGTCACCAACGGCGTGCTGGTCGGCAAGTACCGCCCTGACGATGCAGAAGAAGAAGTCGATATCCGTGTGCGCTATCCGCTGTCTGAACGCAACATCGAAACCCTCGATGTGTTGACAGTGAATACATCGCATGGCGCAGTGCCGCTGAGCAACTTCGTCAAGCGCGTCGCCAAGCCGCGCGTCAACAAGCTGCAGCGCATGAACGGCTCCGGTGTCGTGTCTGTTTTCGCCAATGCCTCGCTCGGCGTATTGCCGAATGACAAGATCGCCGAAATCAGGCACTGGCTGGAGACAGAGGCCAATCTCGACCCGAAAGTGAGCTGGCGCTTCCGCGGCGCGAAGGAGAACGAGGAAAAATCCGTGCAGTTCCTCAGCGTGGCTTTCATGGTAGCCATGCTGCTGATGCTCGCGATGATGGTGGCGCAGTTCAACAGCTTCTACCAGACCTTCCTGGTGCTGTCATCCGTCGTGATGTCGACAGCCGGCGTGCTGCTGGGCCACATGATCTTCCAACAACCGTTCAGCATCATCCTCGGCGGCGTCGGCATTGTCGCGCTGGCCGGCGTCATCGTGCACAACAACATCATCCTGCTCGACACTTACAACCACCTGCGGCGCAACCAGCCGGAGCTGTCGCTGATCGAGATGGCCGTACGCACCGGTGCACAACGCTTGCGACCGGTGTGCCTCACCGTCATCACCGCCGGCCTCGGCCTCGTGCCATTGGCCCTCGGCATCAGCATCGATCTGGTGGCGCGCGAAGTCACCACCCGCGGCATGGTGGCGCAGTACTGGAAGCCGCTAGCCGCCTCGCTGGTCTATGGCCTCACATTCGCCACGATACTGACCCTGGTCATCACCCCGCTGCTGATGATCATCCCTGAACGCATCCGCCGCTGGTGGCATGCGCGCAAGGCTGCCTGAGGGACAAGAGATGGACAAACAGACTGCCATCGAAGCTGCCGTATTCCGTCGCCTGCTCGCCCACCTGGACAGCCGCAAGGATGTGCAGAACATCGAGCTGATGAACCTCGCCGGTTTCTGCCGCAATTGCCTCGCCAAGTGGTATAGCACAGCAGCCGCCGAAGCCGGCGAAAACGTCGATTACGAGGCGGCCCGCAGCATCGTCTACGGCATGCCGTACAGCGAGTGGAAGGAAAAATACCAGCGCGAAGCCACGCCGGAACAGCTGGCTGCCTTTAACGCCGGCCAGAAGAAAGATTGATGACGTAGGCCGCCATCACGCCTGCAAGCGCAGGTGACGGGGCCGCATGCCGGCGAGCAGCAACACCGCAAAATACGTCGCTATACCAGCGGCGATCATCACGCCAAGATACAGCACACGCAGCTGCCAGCTGTAGGCAGACCAGTCGGGCCATTGCTGCAGCAAAGCGGCCAGGACAGCGACCATCGCGCCATTGGCCACCAGCAACTGGACCATGAACTTGCCCCAGCCGCGGCCGTAACGGTAGATACCCTGCTGACGCAGCGCGCGGAACAGCAAACCGGAATTGAGATACGCCGCCAGGGCGGTGGCCAGTGCCAGTCCCACATGCCCCATGTTGAGGGTCTGGTGGAACAGCACCATGAAAGTCACGTTCATGACCTGCGCAGCCACCACACAGATGACGGCAATCCGCACCGGCGTTTTCATGTCCTGCCGCGAATAGAAACCTGGCGCGAGGATCTTGATCATCATGAAACCGACCAGGCCAACGGCGTAGGCGCGTATCGCCCAGGCGGACATCATGATGTCATGGGCTGTGGTCTGGCCGTGCTCGAACAGGGTGCTCAGGATCGGCGTGGCCAGCACCACCAGCGCCAATGCCGCCGGCAGGCCGATCAGCAGGTTCAGGCGGATTGCCCAGTCCAGTGTCGCCGAGAACTCGCGCGGTGATTCGGTGATATGGCTGCGCGCCAGGCTCGGCAGGATGACCGTCGCCACAGCCACACCGAATACGCCGAGCGGCAACTCGGAGACGCGCTCGGAGTAGTAGAGCCAGGACACGCTACCCGTAGGCAGGAACGAAGCAAGGATCGCGTCCATCATCAGGTTGATCTGGCTGACCGACACCCCGAACAGCGCGGGTACCATCAGTTTCAGGATGCGCTGCACGCCCTCATGTTTCCACTGCCAGCGCGGCACCGGCAGCAGGTGGATTTTCTTCATCGACGGCAACTGGAAAACCAGCTGCACGATACCGGAGACCAGCACACCCCAGGCCATCGCAAACACCGGCTGCTCGAACCACGGGGCAGCCACTGTCGCCGCGAGGATCAGCGTCAGGTTCATCAGGATGGGTGTTGCCGCCGCCGCTGCAAAGCGGTCATAGGTATTCAGCACCGAACTCGCGAAGCCTGTCATCGTGATCAGGAACAGGTACGGGAAAGTGATTCGCAACATCTCGCTGGTCAGGCCGAAACGCTCCGGGTCATGCAACCAGAAGCCGGGAGCAAACAACACGGTGAACCACGGTGAAGCCAGCACCACGAGCATGCTGACCGCGAGCGAGGTGCCGCCCAATACGCCGGCCACGTGGTTGACCAGGTCGCGCACGGCATTGTGGTCGCCGCGGGCGCGGTACTCGGCCAGCACCGGCACAAAGGCCTGCTGGAAAGCACCTTCGGCAAACAACCTCCGCAGGAATTGCGGGATGCGGAAAGCGAGGAAGAAAGCGTCCGCGCCGGGCGTATGGCCAGCACCAATCGCATTGGCCAACACGATGTCGCGTGCCATACCCAGCACACGTGAGATCTGGGTCATGAAACTGACCAGTGCGCTGGACCGCAACAAATGCCCGGTAGTGGCCCTGCTGCCGCTCATGGCTGCTCCCAGCGCCGGAAATACTCTCCCGGATCAAGCACGGGTGCTGCCTTCGGCTCACCTTTCGGCGTACCCAGATAGAGGAAGCCGAGCAGTTGCTCGTCAGCGGCCAGGCCCAGGCGCTCGGCGAGGAGTGGCTCGAACGTCACCAGGCCGGTGCGCCACATGGCACCCAGACCGAGGGCATGCGCGGCGAGCAACATATTCTGCACGGCGCAAGCCACTGACAGCTGCTGCTCGATGGGAGGCACTTTCGGGTGGCCCTTCACTTTGGCCAACACCAGCAGCACCAGCGGCGCACGCATCAGGCGGGCCGCCGCCTTGCTACGCTGCGCCTCGCTGAGTGGCCCATAACATTGCGCTTCCACATCGGCGATGATCGCCCCGACCTGGCTCCTGGCATCACCTTCTACCTGCACGAAGCGCCAGGGCCGCAACTGGCCGTGATCCGGTGCGCGTAGTGCTGCACGGAAAATCGCTTCGCGCTGCTGGGTTGTTGGCGCAGGCTCAGCCAGCTCGCCAGTCGACACACGGCTGTGCAAGGCGGCGATGACAGGATTCTGGTGCATGGAGCATTCCGGCCGGGGCAGGTGGCGCACTGTAGCGCATCAGCCGGAATGACGAAAGAAAGCAGCCACTGTGGCCAGCAAAAGCCTAGCGAGCCTGGCCTGCCCTCTGTTGCCAACGCTGTAGTTGGCCGAGGTAGTCTGCCTCGTGGCTGTCACCCACCAACACAGCCGCCAGCCGGTTATTGCGTTGCAAGGGCGGCAACAGCTGCTGCAGCGCGGCAAGGGCTATTCGCTGCTGTTCTGCATCACCGGCAGCGACAGAGAATTGCGCTACCGCATCCCAATGCTGGGCCGTGAAAAACACCGCCAGCAGATATTGCTTCTCCCTTTCTGCGTCGACGGCCACATCGCGTCCCTTGCCATCCTGCCACAACTGCCATTGCACAGGTATGCGATTTGCCAGCATGTCGCCACGCTCACGCGCCATATCAGCGGCCCGGCGCCAGACGGCCTGGGCACGGGCTGGCTTGCCCGCCGCCAGCCAGGCATCGGCGGTTTGCTGGCGCAGCCCCTGAGCTTTCAGGTCAGATTCAATGGCCTTGTTGCCAAACAGGGTGGCATTGGCATTATCACCTGTCTGTTCGGCCTGCAGTGCCTTGCGTACGGATTCGTTGGTGTACCACTCGACCGCTTGCAAGGATTTCTCCAGCATTTCAGCGCGCTCGGCCACATCGCTGGCGCCCACGGTGGCAGGAACCAGCCAGAAGCCGGCTAACAGCAACGCACAAAGCAGCAGGAGTGAACGCATCGCGAAAAAGTGGGGGTAAGTATCTTTGGCAACAGCTGGGCATCATTGCAGAAAGACGCTGCAAAACCATGCGCAAAACCCCGTACCAACGTGGGTAAAAACCCCTAGGACAACTGTCGTTAGCGCTCAGCGCAGGGCATTGAGCTGCCACCCGCGCAGCTCCACAGCCGCGTGATTGAAACCGGTGACCTCCCAGCCCAGTGAAAACAGTCCGATGTCATAAAAGAACGGGTCATGCGGGAATGTGCGGTCGCGTTGGCGCACGGCATCAATCCCTGCTAGCACATAGGGACGCAGGTCGCCGGCAACAGCCACCCATGCGCCAGCGTGGATATCCCCGCGCATGAAGGCCTCGCTCGGGATGCGAAAAATCATCTTGCCGGTACCGGATTTCTCGTTTTCCCACCAACTGGCCCCGACGCGGTCTTCCGGGCAACGCCAGATTCCGAGGTCGGCCAGCCGTTGCGGTGTATAGCAACGCTCACCGCCGTCCAGGCACTTCTGGCAACCGAAATCGCTGCGTGGAAAACGGTCGTCATACAGTGGCAGCGTCAACCAGAAATAGTTGCCTGTCAGGCGATTGCGTACTGTCATAGCCAGCAGGAAGCGGGCGGCGTGCACAGCGGGGTCATAGCCAGCTGCTCGCTGCGCATTGTCGAACAACAAGCGGACTTCACCGGACAACTGCAGGGCATTGCTATCCGACAGGCGCACACGCGTGAGTTGCTGCGACAGCAACCAGTGCGGCCAGGCACGGCGCAGGTCTGGGAGGTATTGCGCTATGCCGTCGTCATGCCGGGCGGCGAACTCCGCCAGTCCGTTGATCTCGAGTAGCACATGACCATCAGCGAATTGCAGGCGTTTCTGCAGGCGCCCTGCGCTGTCTCGCAATAGCCAGCCATCAGCCGACTGCGCCGCTGTGGCGATGTCCAGCACACTGCCCCATTGCTGCAACTGCCATACAGGCACCGCGCTGCAATCGCGCAATGGCAAGCAAGACATTGCCTGCTGCCGGTGCACTGCCTTGTGCTGCCGGGACGGCGGCACCACCTGCACACCGCGCGCGAAACTGCCGTCCTGCAGCAACGGCATCGCGTCGGGCGTTGTGGCCCACAAGCACGCCGGCAAGCACGCGGCAACCAGCCAGCATGCGATGCGCCACAACATCAATGGCGGTCGTGCTTGCTGCCGCCGAGGCATTGCGGCGAGTCAGGTGCAACCCCGCTAGCCTGCCATTCCTGCGGGGTGTAAGTATGCAAGGCCAGTGCATGGATCTGCTGCATCAGTTCACCGAGTGCCGCATAGACTTTCTGGTGTCGGGCCACCGGACGCACGCCGTCAAAAACGTCCGACACCAGCACCAGCCTGAAATGCGATTCGCTACCGTGCGGCACACTGTGCATATAGCTCTCGTTGGCCAGTTCCAGGTGCTGCGGCGCAAACGCCTCACGCACCGTTTTCTCGATCGCCTGCTGTTTCTGCATCACCCGGCCCTCAGAACGGTTTCGCCACAGCGAGAAAACCCATCCCACCAAAGCAGGCCAGTGCCAGCAACACGCCGGCTACGCGCTGGGCATTGCCAGTGCTCCACTTGAGCACAAACAGGCCACAGGCAATGTACGCCAGCAACAGGCCGATCTTGGCCAGCAGCCACAGGTGAACGAAAGGATTCAGGCCTGCGGTGGCCGCCATCAAGATGCCGCACAACAGCAGCAAGGTGTCATTGACATGCGGCAGGATTTTCAGCGGTTTTTTCGCCAGCAGTGGCGAATCGGCAAATTTCAGCCCGCTGCGTGCCAGGAAGCCGATGATGGATACCATCGCGAACAGCATGTGCAGGTGTTTCAGGGCCGGATACAGTTCAGTCATGCAGGTAATCTCCAAGTACGTGGATCATGTTGCTGGTGAGCGTTTGCAATTCTTCATCGCTGATGACAAACGGCGGCATGGCATAGACAAGCTTGCCGAATGGACGGATCCAGATTCCCCGTTCGACAAACATCGGCTGGATGCGTTGCATGTCGACCGGTTGTTCCAGCTCGACCACACCAATCGCGCCCAACACCCGTACCCCGGCGATGCCGCGCAACAGCGCCGCCGGCTGCAGGCCTGCGCGCAACTGCCTTTCGATGCGAGCAACATTGGCTTGCCAGTCCTGTGATAGCAACAAACCGATACTGGCATTCGCCACACTGCAGGCTAGTGGATTGCCCATGAACGTCGGGCCGTGCATCAGCACACCGGCTTCGCCGCTGCACAAGGTGCTGGCGACTTGTGCCGTGCACAGTGTTGCCGCGAGCGTCAGGTAACCGCCTGTCATGGCCTTGCCCAGGCAGAGGATGTCAGGCGCGATGCCGGCGTGCTCGCAGGCAAACAACTTGCCGCTGCGGCCGAAGCCGGTGGCAATCTCGTCGGCAATCAGCAGCACGCCATGCTCGTCGCACAAGCTGCGCACCTGTTGCAGGTATTCTGGTGAATAGAACCACATACCACCGGCACCCTGCACCACAGGTTCGAGGATCACGCCGGCAACCTGCTTGCCATGTTCGGCAAGCAAGCGCCGCAGCGGCGCAATATCATCATCAGTGCAGGGCTCGCCGAAACGGCAGGCTGGCCGCGGCACGAAAAACTGTTTTGCCAGGATATCGCCAAAGAGGTGATGCATGCCGGTTACCGGATCACACACACTCATCGCAGCAAACGTATCGCCGTGGTAACCACCACACAAGCTGACAAAGTGGCGCCGCCCTGCGTGCCCTTGCGCCTGCCAGTATTGCAGCGCCATTTTCATCGCCACCTCGACCGCGACCGAACCGGAATCAGCGAGAAACACTTTCTGCAATGGCTGCGGCGTGAGTTCGACCAGTGTTGTCGCGAGCTGCACAGCGGGTCCATGGGTCAGGCCGCCAAACATCACATGAGCCATCGACTGCAATTGGTGCTCGACTGCAGCGTTCAGCACCGGATGGTTATAGCCGTGGATGGCACTCCACCACGACGACATGCCATCGATCAGTACGCGGCCATCCGCCAGCTGCAATGTGCTGCCACGCGCCGACGCCACCGCATAGACCGGCAGCGGGTTATCAGCCGCCGCATAGGGGTGCCAGACATGTTGCCGATCCAGCGCAAGCAGGGTAGCGGAATCCATCAGGGCTCCAGGAGTGGTTCCAGCGCCGGGCGCACGGTCGCCAGAATCTGCGGCTGCGCCGCTGCTGTCGGGTGAATCGTGTCAGACTGGAAATGCACGGAATCCCCGGCAATCGCATGCAGGAAAAACGGCACGACAGCGATGCGGTTGCGCTCGGCCAGTTTCGTGTAGATCGCCGCAAACTGCTCGGTGTAACGCGGCCCGTAATTCGGCGGGATACGGATACCCAACAGCAGGATCCGGCAATTGGCCGCCAGACCGTGTTCGATCATCGCCTGCAGGTTTTTCTCGACAGTGTGCAAGGGAAAGCCGCGCAAGCCATCATTCGCACCCAACTCCAGCACCAGCACATCGGGCTTGTGCAGCGCCAGCGCTTCCGGCAAGCGCGCCAAACCATTGCCGGTCGTTTCGCCACTGATCGAGGCATTGATGAAACGGTGCTGCGGCAGTTCCTGCTGCAGCAGATGAACCCAGCCTTCTTCCTGGCGCAAGCCGTAAGCGGCACTGAGGCTGTCACCAAAAACCAGTACCGTGGCGGACTGTGCCGGCAGCGCAAGCAACAGCAAAGCTGCAGAGGAGAGCAATACGCGCAAGCGCTGGATGACAAACACGACAATTACCTAATGGCTGGCTCGGGGTTCGCCCCTATAGTAGCTGACGGCCCTGCGTGTTGGTATGGAGTGCAATACGGATGAACAATGCCTTGAATCGTGCTGCGACCCCTGCCCTGACGGCGGCAGGCCTCGGCAAGACTGTCAGTACGCCGGCCGGTGAATTGACGTTGTTGCATGACATCAACCTCACGGTCGCTGCCGGCGAAAGCATTGCCATAGTCGGCACATCGGGTTCCGGCAAATCGACACTGCTGGGACTGCTGGCCGGGCTGGATGTTCCCAGCCGTGGCGACATTGCCCTTGACGGCCAGTCCCTGACTTCGCTTGATGAAGAGCAGAAAGCCCGGCTGCGCGCCGAGAAAGTCGGCTTTGTGTTCCAGAATTTCCAGCTGCTGCCCTCCCTGACCGCACTGGAAAACGTGATGCTGCCACTTGAATTGCGCGGCGGCATCCCGGTCGACGAGTGCCAGCAACGCGCCAGTGAATTCCTGCAGCGCGTGGGGCTTGCCACGCGGCTGCATCATTATCCCCGCACCCTGTCGGGCGGTGAGCAGCAACGGGTTGCCATAGCCCGCGCCTTTGCCGGACTGCCCGCCATCCTGTTCGCTGACGAGCCGACCGGCAACCTCGATGCCGAGACCGCCAACCAGGTTGTCGAGCTGCTCTTTGCCCTGAACCGCAACAGTGGGGCCACCCTGGTACTCGTCACCCACGACGAGCGGCTGGCTGCACGTTGCCAGCGCCGGCTGCGCATGGAAGGCGGCCGTCTCGCCGAGGAGTCGCTGCCGTGACGCTGCGCATGCCGATGGCCTGGCGGATGCTGGGCAGGGAATGGCGGGGCGGAGAGCTTGGCCTTTTGTTTGCCGCGCTGGTGCTGGGTGTCGCCATGGTTACCGGTATCAGCCTGTTTGCCGAGCGCCTGCAGAAAGCGCTGGTCGGCGAAGCGAGCAGTTACCTGGGTGCTGACCGCGTGCTGCAGCTGAGCGAACCCCTCGCCCCAGACTATCTCGCTGAAGCCAGCCGCCATGGCCTGGGTTTTGCCCGCACAGCCCTGTTCCCGACGATGGTCTACCCGACCACTGACAGCAGCGGCGAACGCAGCACCTTGTCCGCGCTGAAAGCGGTTTCCGATGGCTACCCGCAACGCGGTGAGCTGGAAACCCGCGATGCTGCCAACCATTCCGCGTCCGTTCGCCATGGCCCGGCACCCGGCAACGCCTGGGTCGATGCCAATATCCTCGCCCAGCTCGATATCCGGCTTGGTGACCGCATCGACATCGGGCAGGCCAGCTTCATCGTCGAACGCGTACTGACTCGTGAAGGGGATGCTGGCAGCAGTTTCTACGGCATGGGTGCCCGCACAATGATCCACGATGGCGATTTGCCAGCCACCGGTCTGGTCATGCCCGGCAGTCGCGTCGAATATCGCTACCTGTTCACTGGCGAACGCGCGTCACTGGACCAGTATTTCGCCTGGCTGACACCCCAGCTCGGCAAGAAAGCCAAGGTCATTAGCCTGGAGGACAACCAGCCCGGTATCGCCGGGGCACTGGATAAAGCTGCCCTGTTCTTGCGTCTCTCCGGCAGTCTCGGCGTGCTGCTAGCTGCGCTGGCAGCGGGTTTCGCCGCGCAGCGTTATTGCGCCCGGCATACTGACATGATCGCCGTGCTGAAAACCCTCGGCGCGACCCGGGGGCAGGTGCTGGGCCTTCTCGCCGGGCAGATGGCCGGCTTGTGGTTGCTTGCCACTGCGACCGGCGCAGCCCTAGGCTACCTGTTGCAGTTTGCCTTCATCACGGTCATGGCCGACTGGATCCCGGCAGCACTGCCTGCCGCCGGCCCGATGCCGCTGGCGATGGGTGCAGCAACCGGCCTGATCTGCCTGCTCTGTTTTGTCTGGCCAGCGTTCTGGCGTCTACAGGGTGTGCCACCGTGGCGCGTGTTGCGCAGCGACACCGTCGACAGTTTTGTTTACGGCCGCACGCTCTGGCTCGCGCTACCCGGCATTGCGGCAGTGCTCTGGCTTTACAGCCAGGACGCCAAACTGGTGGCGACACTCATGGCGGGCATGCTCGCCCTGCTGCTCCCTGCCGCAACACTGGGCGCCCTGCTTTTGCAGGCAGGGCGCGCCATCGGCACCCGTGCCGGCAGCATCTGGCGGCTCGGCATGGCCAATGTGCTGCGCCGTCGCTGGTTATCCCTGCTGCAAGTCGTCGTTTTTGGCACCGGCTTCATGCTGCTGGCAGTCATGGTGCTCTTGCGTGGCTCACTGCTGGATGAATGGCGGATGCAGATTCCGCCGGGCGCACCGAATGTTTTCCTGATCAATATCGCTTCGCAGGATGTCGAACCATTGCGCCGCGACCTTACCAGTATCCAGCTCTCGATCACTGACATTTACCCGATGGTGCGCGGGCGTCTATCGGAGATCAACGGCCAGCCGGCCACAGAGCTGTTCGACGAAAAGGTCAGCGAGGTATACCGCGAACTGAACCTCAGCTGGGCCAGCGAGCTTCCGCCAGAGAATGTGGTTGTGACCGGCACATGGCCTGGCGAGTCGGAAGACGGCCTCGCGCCAGTCTCGGTTGAACAGGGGCTGGCAAAGCGCCTCAAGGTGAATGTCGGTGACCAGTTGGTATTCACCATCGGCTCGGCGCGATTGCCTGCGAGAATCGCCAGTATCCGCTCACTGGACTGGGACAGGATGACGCCAAACTTCTACTTCCTGTTCGGCCCGGGCGTACTGGAGTCTTTCAATGCCACCTGGATGACCAGCGTGTACCGCACCGAACAGCAAGAAGCGGCACTGAGTAAACTGTTGCGCCATTATCCTTCGGTTACAGCATATCCCGTCGACGACCTGATAGTGCGCATCCAGGCTATCGTGCAACGCGCCAGCCTCGCCGTCGAAGTCATCCTTGTGCTGGTGCTGGCTGCAGGCCTGCTCGTGCTGCTTGCATGCCTCAGGGCGAGCATCGACCAACGGCTGCACGAGAGCGCCCTGCTGCGCACCCTCGGTGCAGGCAGGAAGCGCATCCTTGGTGCACTTGCTGTTGAATTTTTCTGTATCGGTCTCATCGCCGGGCTGCTGGCAGCATGCGGCGCCGAACTCACCGCCTGGATCCTGCAGACACGCATGTTCCGCATGGAATATTTTTTTCATCCGGAGATCTGGATTCTGGTGCCGGCTGCAACTACTGCACTAGTGACCACCGTCGGTATCGCCTTCTGCTACCGCACCGTGGTCATTCCACCGCTGAGCATACTGCGCGAGTCAGCAACCCAGCAATGACAGGAAATCATTCACGGCCGTTTTCAGTTCCGGCAAATGGCCGTGAAAGAAATGGCCACCTTGATCCCATCGTCGCAATACTTTTTCCGGCGCTGACAATGCCTGCCACCATTGATTCATAGCGTTGGTATCTACCACATCATCGTCATCTGCTTGCAACAGTAGTACCGGGGCAGGTATTGACCTGATTGAATGCAAGCCGTATTGCGGCACAGGGGGCGCCACCAGCACGACAGCAGCAGTTTCTTGTCGACAGGCCAGACGAGCCGCAATGGCTGCGCCAAAGGAAAAGCCGGCAAGTATTACTGGCAGACCCGATGCAGCAGTACCCATGAGCTGCAACAGCCAGTAGGCGTCGTCCATTTCACCGACACCACCATCATGCTCACCAACACTCGCACCGACACCACGGAAATTGAAGCGCACAGCCACATAGCCCCTGTCCCGCAATGCCCTGGCCAGCGTAAAGACCACTTTGTTGTCCATTGAGCCGCCATAGAGCGGGTGCGGGTGGCATAGCAGACTAACACCGCGCACAGCCTGCACACCATTTACCAGGATCTCCATCTCGCCTACTGGTCCCGGAAGCAGAAACCGGCCCTCGCCCCCATTCATCCAGCCTGGCGGCAATAGTCGGGAAGATTGCATTGACTTACCCCGCCGGATTTTTGCCCAGTGCATCGGATTGCATTATGCTCTCTATGCTAACAAGCACCAATGGAGCATGCCGTGGAGAACTACCCCAACATCATTCTCGTCGCCCTGAGCAGCGGCGTCATAGGCATACTGCTCGGCGCATTGCTGGCCTGGCGTTTTGCTAGACCCCAGAGCAGGCAAACTCTCGAGTCAAGACTGCAAGAAGCCGAGCAAAAGCTCCAGCGGCAGCAGGCTCAGGTCACCGAGCACTTTAACCACACAGCTGCACTGGTCAGTAAATTGACACGCGACTATCGTGACCTGCACGATTACCTCGCCTCCAGCGCTCAGCAAATCGGCCATATCGATATCCAACCTGTCATGCTGGGCGACATCAAAGCCACCCCTATTCTGGGAGAGGGGGCTGTTATCAATCCTCCATTGGATTACGCGCCCAAAAAGGGAAACCTTGGCACACTCAATGAAGCCTATGGCCTGCGCGAAGAAGTCCCGGCAAAACCACCAGGCAGTGCTGATGCTTATTCTGACGCATGAAATAACGCCGCCAGTAAAAATCACCCAAATAAAAAAGGCACCAAAAGGTGCCTTTTTTACAATGCTTGAATTGAAATCAGCCCTGTGCGTAAACCGCCATTGCTGCATTGACGGCCTTTCCGGACTGGATAGGTGCCTTCATGGCTGTCAGGACTGAATCCAGAGCGCCGAGGCAGAACAATACATTCTTCTGGTTGCAGGCAAATCCCATCAAACCGATACGCCAGACCTTGCCTGCCAGGGCACCCAGACCAGCACCGATCTCAAGGCTGTACTGATCCAGCAACAATTTACGTACGGCCGCTTCATCAACACCTTCAGGCACTGTCACGGCATTCAGTTGCGGCAGACGCTCTGATGAAGGCACTACGAACTGCAGCCCCATTGCCTCAATTCCTGCAGCCAACGCCTTGTGGTGATAGGTATGGCGCGCCCAGGCATTTTCCAGCCGTTCCTCCTTCACCATCACCAACGCTTCATGCAAGGCATAGAGTGCATTGATCGGGGCTGTATGGTGATATGCCCTTTTTACTCCGCCGCCCCAGTAGCCCATCACCAGGTTCATATCGAGGAACCAGCTTTGCACTTTCGTGTTGCGGTTTGCAATAACCTCAACGGCCCGATCACTGAAACTGACCGGCGACAAGCCAGGAGTACATGACAGGCACTTCTGTGTTCCTGAATAAATAGCGTCAATACCCCATTCATCGACAAGCAATTCGCTTCCTGCCAACGAAGTCACCGCATCAACAATCGTCAGGCAATTGTACTTTCTTGCAATTGCACAAATGTTTTTTGCATCCGACAGAGCCCCGGTAGAAGTTTCAGCATGGACAAATGCCACAATCTTGGCATCAGGATTTGCCTTCAGTGCATCTTCAACCTTTTGTGGATCCACCGCCCTGCCCCAAGGGTCTTCCACCATGACAGCATTCCCGCCACAGCGCTCGACATTTTCCTTCATCCGGCCACCAAAAACGCCATTCTGGCAGACAATGACCTTGTCCCCTGGCTGGACGAGATTTACGAAAGCCGCTTCCATGCCAGCGGAACCCGGTGCAGAAATCGGCAAAGTGAGCCTGTTCTCGGTCTGGAATACATACTGTGTCAGCGTTTTGATTTCATCCATCAATTGGACAAACAAGGGATCAAGATGCCCAATTGTTGGCCTTGCCATTGCCTCAAGAACTCTAGGACTTACATCAGAAGGACCTGGGCCCATCAAAGTACGCACTGGCGGGTGAAATGATTTCATAATGGCAATCCCCTCTGACAAAAAGACAATGCTAGAAACAAAAACACCGGGCAAGCCCGGTGTATAAAATTATCAATCAAAATTACTCAGATGCAGCATCTTCAGTATTTACAACTTCCGATGCACGAACTTTTTCCGGGCGATTTACGAGTTCAACATATGCCATCGGTGCATTGTCACCTGGGCGGAATCCGCATTTGACAATACGCAGATAGCCACCGGGACGAGCCTCATAGCGCGGACCAATCTCAGAAAACAGCTTGCCAACAGCAGACTTGCTGCGCAGCCGATTGAAAGCCAACCGGCGATTAGCCACGGTGTCTTTTTTACCCAGGGTAATCAAGGGCTCCGCAACCCGACGCAACTCTTTTGCCTTTGGCAGAGTTGTTTTGATAATCTCATGCTCTAGCAAAGATGCTGCCATATTGCGGAACATCGCAGTACGGTGCGAGCTTGTGCGGTTTAATTGTCGGCCGCTCAGTCTGTGGCGCATATCAGGTTACCTTTACAAATTCTTTAATTCAAAAAGAGATCAATTCAAGCCGAAGCCCTGTCCTCGCCACGGAGACTGGCTGGCGGCCAGTTCTCAAGACGCATTCCAAGAGACAATCCCCGGGAGGCCAGAATGTCCTTGATTTCAGTGAGTGACTTCTTACCAAGGTTCGGGGTTTTCAACAATTCAACTTCAGTACGCTGAATGAGATCGCCTATGTAGTAAATATTCTCAGCCTTAAGGCAGTTTGCTGACCTGACGGTCAACTCAAGGTCGTCGACTGGACGGAGCAATACCGGATCGATTTCATCTTGCTGCTTGACGGGACGAGACTCCTTCTCACTTTCCAGATCCACGAACACAGCCAACTGCTGCTGCAAAATCGTTGCAGCACGACGGATAGCCTCCTCAGGATTGATCGTGCCATTCGTCTCCATATCAATAATAAGCTTATCAAGGTCAGTGCGCTGCTCAACGCGAGCACTTTCTACAACATAAGCAATACGAATCACAGGACTGAATGAAGCATCAAGCTGCAGTCGCCCGATTGTGCGGTTTTCTTCTTCATCTGCAGCACGGACATCCGCCGGTTGATAACCACGACCACGCGCGACCGCCAGACGCATATTAATAGAAGCTGAATTACTGTTAATGTGACAAATCACATGATCAGGATTCTTGATTTCAATATCGCCATCCGCCTGAATATCACCAGCCGTCACAACTCCAGCGCCCTTTTTATTCAGGACCATGACAGCACGATCCTTGTTGCCATGCATTACCACAGCAATCCCCTTAAGATTGAGCAAGATCTCAATCACATCTTCCTGAACACCGGTTATCGCACTGTATTCATGCAACACGCCTTCGATTTCAGCTTCAACAATTGCACAGCCTGGCATTGAAGAAAGAAGGATCCTGCGCAAGGCATTGCCTAAAGTATGACCAAAGCCACGCTCCAAAGGCTCCAATACAACTTTCGCACGCGTTGGCGATACCTGCTGAACATCTATATGACGCGGCGTTAACAGTTCATTAGCAGAACTTTTCATATCAATGTCCCAAGAATTATTTCGAGTACAGTTCGACAATCAAGCTTTCGTTGATTTCCGAGGAGAGATCACTACGATCAGGAACGCGCTTCAAATGCCCTTCCATCTTGGCCGTATTCAGTTCCAACCAATCCGACTGTCCGCGCTGAGCAGCTATTGCCATGGCCGACTGGATGCGCAACTGGTTCTTGCATTTCTCCCTTACAGATACGACATCACCTGCTTTGATTTGATAAGAGGGAACATTAACAGTACTGCCATTTACAGAAATGGCTTTATGCGAAACCAGCTGCCGTGCTTCAGCACGCGTAGCTCCAAAGCCAAGCCTGTAGACAACATTATCCAGGCGGCATTCGAGCAAGCGCAGTAAATTTTCACCCGTATTGCCCTTGCGACGCGCCGCCTCTGCATAGTAGCTGCGAAACTGCTTCTCAAGAACACCATAAATACGGCGAACCTTCTGCTTCTCACGTAGCTGAACGCCATAATCAGACAGCCTGCCCCTGCGTTGACCGTGCTGCCCTGGCGCCGTCTCGACCTTACATTTTGATTCAAGCGGTCTCACACCACTTTTGAGCATCAGATCGGTGCCCTCGCGGCGCGACAGCTTGCACTTTGGTCCGATATATCTAGCCATCTTGAATTGGGCCTCGTAAATTCAGATAAATATTAGACGCGGCGCTTTTTAGGCGGACGGCATCCATTGTGGGGAATCGGGGTTACATCAGTAATATTGCCGATCTTATAACCGCAATTATTAAGAGCCCGCACAGCAGATTCACGACCTGGCCCCGGCCCCTTTACTTCCACATCAAGATTCTTCAACCCATACTCAAGTGCAGTCTGGCCCGCCCTTTCAGCAGCAACCTGGGCAGCAAAGGGAGTACTTTTCCGCGAGCCACGAAAACCTGATCCGCCTGATGTTGCCCAGCTTAAGGTATTACCCTGACGATCAGTGATAGTTACTATCGTATTGTTGAAGGATGCGTAGATATGCGCCACCCCATCAACTACTGTTTTCTTAACCTTTTTACGGGCTTTGCTGCTTGCTGCTGATGGCTTTGCCATTTTTCTCTCGCCTTTCGCTAACTTGATAGAGCGCAATGAAACGCTAGATTATTTCTTGATAGCCTTACGCGGACCTTTCCGAGTCCTGGCATTCGTTTTAGTGCGCTGTCCACGCACAGGAAGCCCTTTCCTATGACGAAGCCCACGGTAACAACCCAAATCCATAAGCCTTTTAATGCTCATGCTCACTTCACGTCTCAAATCACCCTCGACGACATATTTGCCGACTTCTGCGCGCAGGACATCGAGCTTAGCCTCATCCAGACTACCCACTTTGACAGTCTCGGCTATGCCTGCTTTGGCACAAATATTTTTTGCACGGGTACGTCCAATGCCATATACATATGTCAAGGCAATTACCGTGTGCTTGTTATCAGGCACATTGACACCAGCAATACGAGCCATTTACCAAAACTCCAAAATAATCAATAACCTATACCAGCAAAGCCAAGCCATGCCTCAAGGGGCGCGAATTTTAGCCTCTACCGGAGTTCAAATCAACCCTGACGCTGTTTATGACGGGGTTCGACACTGCAAATTACGCGAAGGACGCCCTTCCGTTTAACCAATTTACAGCCACGACATACTTTTTTTACTGATGCACGAACTTTCATAATACACATCCTCTCGAAATTCAGCGCTTTGGCGCTAGCGAGCTAGCGCCATAATTTTTAAGGTTAGCCTTCTTCAAAAGCGAGTCATACTGCGCCGACATTAGGTGTGACTGAACCTGAGCCATAAAATCCATGACGACAACAACGACAATTAACAAAGAAGTTCCACCAAGATAGAACGGCACATTGAAAGCCATAACAAGGCCTTGGGGGATAAGGCATACGACAGCTATGTATGCAGCACCAATCACAGTCAACTTAGTTAGGACATTATCAATATAACGAGCAGTTTGTTCACCAGGACGAATACCAGGCACATAAGCACCGCCTTTTTTAAGGT
>ERZ1645187.680-NODE-680-length-33237-cov-8.354439_pt1 | contig 33237 bp, 28 predicted proteins | sample MGYA00575352_ERZ1645187 | MGnify/ENA primary metagenome ERZ1645187 (study PRJEB40837, sample SAMN11349314) | freshwater sediment metagenome | isolation source: river sediment | host: Sediment | place: India: Wazaribad , New Delhi | collected 2017-02-21 ... | reverse complement strand
CCCGCCGCACCGCGCAGCATTTCGGCGTTGTCGGCAATCATCTGCCGGACTGAGCGCGCCGGACGGCCGAGCAGCCGCTCCACATCGTTAGAGCAGATCGCCAGGAACCCGCCCCGGATCGCCGCGCCGAACGTCACCATATCATCGCTGTTCCACGGAATCGCGCCGACGTACTGATCATCGACCGGGCGGCGGGGAATGCCCATGGCATCGAACATGGCATATTGCGCATCGTCATCGACCGCCACGTATTCCAGCGGCACCCCGGTCAGCTCCGCCATCAAAGCGGTGACTTCGGCAAAGTCCTGTAGCTCCGGCCCGGTGATGTCATAGGTCCGGTTCTCATGCCCCTCGCCCGCCAGCACGGCCACGGCGCAGGCCGCGCAATCGTCGCGCCAGACCATCGCTTCCTTGCCCAACCCCGCGTTGCCGATCCACTGCCCGCTGGCCATCACGCCGGGTCCGGCCATCAGGATCATCGCATCGGCATAGTGGGCATCGCGCAGGAACGTGAAGGCCAGCCCCGACGCGCGGATCAGGCGTTCGGTTTCAATATGGTCGTGGCGCACTTCGGCAGGGTTGGCCGGATCGTCGATGCCGATAAAGCTGGTATAGACCACGTGACCCACGCCCGCGATGACCGCCGCATCGACCGCCGCCTGATGCTGCGCCACCCGCGCGCCCACGCGGGTGCCGGAAATCAGCAGCAGCTTGTCCGCCCCGGCCATCGCCGCGACCATGCTGGCGGGCTGGTCATAGTCGCCGTACCGCACATCGCAGCCCAGCGCGGCCATATCCGCCAGCTTTTCGGGCGTGCGGCTCATCAGGATCAGATCGCCCGCGCGCCCAAGCGCGATCAGCCCTTGCGTGGCGAGGCGACCATATTGGCCCGATGCCCCGGTGATGACAATCTTGCCCATGTCAGCCCCTATTCCGCCGCGTCGAGCTGCGCCTGGCTGACCCACCAGCCGTGGACTTGCGGGCGCAGCCGGGTGGGGATGCGGATGCTGGCGACCGGGCCTTGCGCAATCGCGCCCGCTTCCAGCACCCACGCGAAGTGTTCGAACGTGTTCTCGCCCGTCTGGTGATCGACAAAGGTGATCAGCCAGCCTTCATGGCTCACCGAAGGCACGTGCAGCGGCTCATTATAGCACCAGCCGGGCTGCATCGGCAGCGCCTGGGTGATCTGCGGCGCCGCGCCGTCCATCCCGTCCAGCCGCACCAGCATGTCGAACATCGCCAGCACCGGGCCGCCGAACACCGGCGGGCCTTGGCGGTCAGGGTTCATGGTCAGCATGAAGCCGGTCGAATAAGGCCGCCCCTGCTTCGCCGCCGGGATCACCGGGAAGTCGCCCGGCGGGCCGATCACGCTTTCCGCAACGTCGCCCGCCGGCCCCTTGGGATCGACCGTCCAACGGGTCAGCCCGCCCTGAATTTCCCACGGCTGCAACTGGATGCCCGACGGTTCGCGGATGAAGGCAAAGGCGTTGGTGTTCGACAGGCACTGGTCGAAATGCAGCAAGCCGTCGGCATCCTCCCACGCGTTCATCATGTGATAGCAGAACACCCCCTTGGGGCCCTTGAACCACTTGATTTCCGACACGTCGCCATAGCGCGGCATCACGCCCAGCCAGCTGTCCAGTTCCGGCTGGTGGTGCCAGTGTTCGCCGCCCGCCTTCAGCCGGTCGAGGTCGGCGGTGGTCGGATAGATCGGGAAAAGCGCATAATTCTGGCTGACCGTGAAATCGTGCATCATCGCGCAATAGGGCGCGTCAAACCACTGCTCGGACTTCAGCACGCCGTCCGCGCCGACCACGCAATAGGCGACCTTGGTGCTGGCCAGCCCGTCCGCTTCATAGCCATAAAAGAACATCTCGCCCGTTTCGGGATCGACCCGGACGTGCGCGGTCATCGTTTCAGATTTCAGCGCGCCGCCGAAGTCATAGCTGCCGATGGTATCCAGCGTGCGCGGATCGACGCGGTAGGGGCGGCCATCTTCCTTGGCCATCAGCAGCTTGCCCGCGTGCCAGACCGGGGTCGTGTTGGCGACCGTGCGGTCCACGCCCTGCATGTCGGCATCGTCGGTATAGGGATTGCGATACTTGCCGAACCGGGCGCGGCCCAGTTCCTTTTCCGCCTTGTGCCGTGCGGTTTCGACGAACTTCATCGCGAAGTCGGCGCTGCCATCCGGGTTGATCGACAGGCGGCTGACCATCCCGTCGGCGGACAGGGTATGATCGTCGGCAAACTTGGGCGGGAAGGCCGGATCGGGCACCGCGCGGTAGAAGCTGCCGCGGATCTCGGCAGGGATCGTGCCCGTAACCTCAAGCCCGGTGAACGCGACTTCCTGACCCACGGGTTCGTTCAGCCCGATGAAATAGGGCGTCTGCGGAAAAGCTGCCATCGATCCTCATCCTAACTATTGTTAGGGTTTGTGTAGCGCGATGGCGGCGCGGCGCAAGCTGAAAAAGCGCATGAAAAAAGGGCCGCCATCCGGGTGGATGACGGCCCCAGTCAGGGTAGATCGTTAGATCAGAATTCCTTCTTCAGCGTCACCGCCCAGGTCCGCGGCAGCGACGGCGCACCCGAAATGGTGCCGGGGCTGGCGAACTGTTCATACAGCGAGGTGAAGTAGTACTTGTTGAACACGTTCTGCACTTCAAGGCTGACCGAGAACGGCGATTCCGCTTCCTGCTTCCAGGTCAGACGGGCGTTGCCAACGAAGTAGCCGTCGATCCGGTTCGACGCGATCAGCGTGGCCAGCGGGCCGCCGCCAGGACGCGCGGTCACGCCGGGAACCGCCGGGTTGGTGGTGATCGGCGCGGTGGTGGACACCACGACCCGGTCATAGTTCACCGCCTCGGTATAGACATGGCTCTGATACGCCCCGTCAAAGCGGGCCGACAGCGTGCCGCCCAGCACGTTCTCAAAGTCGTACTGCGCGCCAAAGCTGGCCTTCCACTCCGGCGTATACGGCGTGACCATGTTCAGGGTCACGGCAGTCGCACCGGTGAGCTTGGTGTACTTGAAGTCGATGTAGCTGAGCGCGCCGTCCAGCGTGAAGTTGGCAGTCGGCTTGATCAGGGTTTCGACTTCGAAGCCCTTCACGTCGGCGGCACCGACGTTGTTGGGCTGAAGGCACGGCGAGATCGGGCAAGCCGACAGCGTCAGGATGATGTCCTTGTAGTCGTTGTAGAAGGCCGACACGTTCAGCCGCAGCTTGCGATCGAACAGGTCGGTCTTGAACCCGGCCTCATAGGACGTCAGCGTTTCCGGGTTGAACGACTTGATCTGGTTCAGCGCGCCATTGGCCGGACCGAAGAATGGGCGCGGGTTGACCCCGCCCGCGCGATAGCCGGTGGCCACCTGGGCATAGACCATCGCTTCGGGCGAGAAGCGGTAGTCCAGCGCGATGCGCCAGTCGAAGCGCTTGCTGTCAAAGCTGGCCGGCGAACCGTTGAGGCCGCTGATCAGGCAGTTCGGCACGCCGGTGCTATACGTGGCGGCGGGCGGCGGCGCGGCGCAAGCGCCGGGCAAAGTGCCATCCGGGTTGTGCCGCTGGAACACATAGTCCTTGGAATCCCAGCTCTGGCGCACGCCGCCGGTCACGTTGAGGCTGTCGGTGACGTGCCAGATGCCGGTGGCGAACAGCGCCTTGTTGTTGGCGGGCGTCGGGTCAGGCCCGTGCAGGAAGTCCAGCCCGGCATAGTTCAGCACCACGCGCGCGGTCAGCGTGCCGTCGCGCTTGAAGTAGAACCCGCCCAGCGTGTATTCGAGCGCCGCGTCATCGCCGATCTTGCCATTCAGGCGCAGTTCCTGGCTCCACTGATCGTTGATCAGCGTCTGGCGCAGCTGCTGGTTGGCGATCGGCGAGTTGTCGACGTCCTGCGACCAGACCGACTTGTAGTGCCGCCAGGACGTGATCGACTTCAGCTGCAGGCTGTCCGACAGGTCGATGTCGATCGTGCCCATCACGCCATAGTTGTCCAGCCACTGCTGTGGCTGGAAGATCACCGGCTTGAACGGTGCCTGCGCCGTCACCGGGCGGGTATCGGCAAAGGTCGAATAGGTCACATAGCGGCGGTCATACCCGGTCAGGGTGTCGCAGCTGTTCTCGCCATAGGGGACGAACGCGCAGTTACCGGGGATCGGCGCACCGGTAATCGTGTTGGGCAGCCAGGCCACGCCGTCGCCCGTGGTGGACGCGTTGTTGTAATAGCGCAGCACGCCCGCACCGGCTTCGGACCGGTCACGGGTATAATCGCCCGACACGTTGATTTCGACCGTGTCGGTCGGCAGCCAGCGCAGCGAGAGCTTGCCTGCGGCATAGGACTGCCCGCCCAGCGTACCCAGCACCGGATCGCCGATGTTGTTCGACGGCACACCCGAACCCGGATGAGTCAGGCCATAGTCCAGCCGCTTGACGTACCCGTCGCGGTTCTTGGACACGCCCGCAACGCGCGCAAACAGGTTGTCGGCCAGCGCCAGGTCGGCAAAGCCGCGCACTTCGACGCGGTTGAACGAACCATAAGTGGCCTGGATCGAACCCTTGCCGTTGCCCTGCGGCTTGGTGGAAAACAGCTTGATAGCGCCGCCGATGGCGTTGCGGCCCGAAAGGGTGCCCTGCGGCCCGCGCAGCACTTCGACGCGATCAAGGTCCATCAGATCCAGCAGCGAGCCGGTCAGGGTCGGGATGTACACGTCATCGACATAGATGCCGACGCCCGGTTCCAGCGCGAAGTTGAAGTCGGTCTGGCCGACGCCGCGGATGAACGCGATCAGGCCGGAGCCGTTCTGCTGGCCCTGCGGGGTCAGGGTCACGTTAGGAGCCTGCGCCGCGACCTGCTCAACGCTGGTCTGGCTGCGGGCTTCGAGCATTTCCGAATTGACCGCCGAAATGGCGAGCGGGGTATCCTGCAGGCGCTGCTCGCGGAACTGCGCCGTCACGACGATTTCCGGGTTGCCGCCAGCGGTGGTTTCTTCCGCTTTCTGCGCAAAAGCAGGGGTTGCGGCCGTCGCCATGACCAGAACGCTCGCGCCCAGCGCGAACGAGTGCCGAAGCTTGCTCATTGCCTTCATCCTCCCTCAATCCAAAGGCGGCTTGATTGTAAGCCTTGCCTACTGATTATCACCCATGTGAAATCTTCAAAAGGGTGAAATTCATCGGAGCGAAAGATTCCGGCAGCTGTGACCGAAATGCCGCAATAACAAATTCGACCTGAAATCTCAGGCAAATTCCTCGGTATCGATGGTCTGCTGGATCACCGCGCCATAGCGCGGACCGGCTACCGTGTGCTGGTTGATCAGCGAATCAAGCTCTTTCGCCACATTCGCGGGCAAATCCCAGTCCCACCGCGCGATGTTTTCTTCCAGGTGCGGGATCGACGCCGTACCGGGGATCGTGACCACGTGGTCCCCGCGCGAATGGACCCACGCCAGGCTGAGCTGGGCGGGCGTCACGCCCTCGCGCGCGGCAATGGCGTTGAACGCGTCGATCAGCGCCAGGTTTTTCGGCCAGTTGTCCGCGTTGAAGCGCGGCATGGTGTGGCGCAGGTCCTTGTCCGGCAGCGCGGCCACATCGCGCACCCCGCCCGCCAGCACGCCCCGGCCCACCGGAGAGAACGCGACGAACGTCACCCCCAGGTCGCGGCAGGTTTCCAGCACGGCGATTTCCGGGTTGCGGGTCCACAGCGAATATTCGGTCTGCACCGCGGCCACCGGATGCACCGCATGGGCGCGGCGCAGCGTGTCCGCGCTCATTTCCGACAGGCCGACCGAGCCGATCTTCCCCGCCTGCACCAGGTCCGCCATCGCCCCCATCGATTCCTCGATCGGCACGGTGAAGTCCCGGCGGTGCATGTAGTACAGATCGATGTGATCGGTCTGGAGCCGGGCGAGTGATTCATCCACGCAGCGGCGGATCGTTTCCGGCTTGCAATCCACGCCCCGGCGCGGCCCATCGACGACGATGCCCATCTTGGTCGCCAGAAAGAATTCCTGCCGCCGCCCCTTGAGCGCCTTGCCCAGCAGCGTCTCGTTATGCCCCAGGCCATAGATGTTGGCGGTGTCGAGATGGTCATAGCCGAGGTCGAGCGCCCGGTTCAGCAGCTGGACGGCGTAGTCCTCGGACGGCGGCGTACCATAGGCCCAGGACAGGGACATGCACCCCAACCCCACGGGATTGACGCTTAGTCCGCCCAACTGCCGCCGTCCAACCATCTTAGATTCCTTCGTCATTGCGAGCCATAGCGAAGCAATCCAAGGCGGCTTGCGCAACCCCTGGATTGCCGCGCGGCTTCGCCGCTCGCAATGACGAAGCCAATGTGGAAGGCGTTAACGCGCCGCCTCCAGCTGCTTTTCCAGTTCGCCCAGCACCCGATAGCAATCGAGCACCTTGCCGACCGACGAATTCGGTTCGCGCCCTTCGCGGATCGCGGCGATGAATTCGCGGTCCTGCAACTCGATGCCGTTCATGCTGACATCGACCTTGGACACGTCGATCGGTTCTTCCCGGCCATTCACCAGATCGTCGTAACGCGCAATATAGGTGCCGGTATCGCCGATGTAGCGGAAGAAGGTACCCAGCGGCCCATCGTTGTTGAACGACAGCGACAGCGTGCAGATCGCGCCGGTTTCGCTCTTCAGCTGGATCGACATGTCCATCGCGATGCCCAGCTGCGGATGATGCGGCCCTTCGATCGCGTTGGCCTGCACGATCCGGCCCGCCTGATAGGCAAACAGGTCCACCGTGTGCGCGGCGTGGTGCCACAGCAGGTGGTCAGTCCACGAACGCGGTTCACCCTTGGCGTTCATGTTCGTGCGGCGGAAGAAATAGGTCTGCACATCCATCTGCTGGATGTTGAATTCGCCCGCCTTGATCTTGTTGTGCACGTACTGGTGCGACGGGTTGAAGCGGCGGGTGTGGCCCACCATGCAGACGAGGCCCGTTTCCTGTTGCTTGGCCAGCACGGCCTCGCTGTCGGCCCAGCTGTCGGCCAGCGGGATTTCGACCTGCACGTGCTTGCCCGCGTTCATGCAGGCGATGGCCTGCGCCGCGTGCATCTGGGTGGGCGTGCACAGGATCACGGCGTCCACATCGTCGCGGGCCAACGCGTCGTCCAACTCGGTCGAGCTGTGCTTCGCGCCATACTTGGCCGCCACTGCCGCAGCCTGTTCGGCAGTGCGGCTGATGATCGAGACGATTTCGACGCCCGGAATGTTCTTCAGCCCGTCGAGGTGCTTTTCGCCAAAGGCGCCGGCACCGGCCAGGGCGATGCGGATGGGATTGGTCATTCTTCAGGCTCCAGAACGATATGGCCGATGGCCGTGTTGCTGCAAGGGATGTGATAGTGGCGGTGCAGGCGCCTGACCTTCTTGCCCAGCGCGCCGCGCATGATCAGCCACATCACCATTTCGATGCCTTCGCTGCCGGTTTCGCGCAGGTATTCGATGTGCGGGATCCACCGCACCTCGTCATTGTCGGCTTCCAGCATGTCGAGGAACTTGTTGTCCCATTCGCGGTTGAGCAACCCCGCGCGCGGACCCTGCAGCTGGTGGCTCATGCCGCCCGTGCCCCAGATCTGGACGTTCAGGTCTTCGGGGAAGCTTTCCACCGCGCGCTTGATCGCCTCGCCCAGCGCCCAGCAGCGGTTGCCCGACGGGACCGGGTACGTCACGACGTTGACCGCCAGCGGCACGACCTTGACCGGCCACTTGTCGGTCTTGCCGAACATCATCGACAGCGGCACGGTCAGCCCGTGGTCGACGTCCATCTCGTTGATGATGGTCATGTCGAATTCGTCGAGGATCAGACTCTGCGCAATGTGCCAGGCCAGATCGGGATGCCCTTCGACGTCCGGCACGGGGCGCGGACCCCAGCCTTCGTCGGCGCTCTTGTAGCGTTCGCCGCAGCCAATCGCGAACGTCGGGACGATCTTCATATCGAAGGCGGAGGCGTGGTCGTTATAGACCAGCACGATCACATCGGGCTTCGTTTCCTTTTCCCATTCGCGGGTCCAGTCATACCCGGCAAAGATCGGGCCGAAGTAATCGTCGCGGTCCTTGCCCTGGTCCACGGCCACGCCCAGCAGGGGCACGTGGCTGGAGCCGACACCGGCGGTAATACGGGCCATTTCAATAGCCTCCTTTAATGGAACGATTGCCTTCAGGCGAACGGCCGCCCTTCAACATCATGTCCCGGTATTCCGGGAAGGTCATGTCGGTCATCGTGCTGACCGCTTCGGCGAAGCTGAGGCCATCGGTGCTGAACAGCTTCGACAGGAAATAGACGTTGCCGCCCAGATCCAGCAGCGTGTTGTAATCGCGCTTCAGCAGTGCGGCCTTGGCCTCGTCGCTGATCGGCCATTCATCGAGATAGGCCTTTTCATCGGCCTTGAACCGCTGGCGGTTCTCGTCCTGCATCAGGCTCATCGCGAACTGGTTGATGTGATAGCCCTTGCGGGCGCGTGCGGCGGTATAGACGCGGGTGCCGGGAATATCTTCCAGCTCGGCAAGGTATTCGTGGATGTTCTGCGTCGGCTTGGCGGGCTGGGTCACAGGCCCCTCTCCTTCAGCTGGGCATCGAGCCGGGGGAATACCCGGCGGGCGTTGCCTTCGAAAATCGCGTGGCGTTCGGCATCCGAAATGTCGAGCGCATCGACGTAGCGCTTGGTGTCATCGAAATAGAAGCCGGTGGTGGGATCGATCCCGCGCACCGCGCCAACCATTTCGCTGCCGAACAGGATATTCTTGTTCTCGATCACGTCAGCCAGCAGGTCGATCCCCGGCTGGTGATAGACGCAGGTGTCGAAGAACACGTTGTTCATCAGGTGCGACCCCAGGTCCGGCTTCTTCAGCATGTCCGCCAGCCCGCGATACCGACCCCAATGATAGGGCACCGCGCCGCCGCCGTGCGGAATGATGAAGCGCAAGTTCGGGAAGCGGCTGAACAGATCGCCTTCCAGCAGCTGCATGAACGCAATGGTATCCGCCGCGATGTAATAGCCGCCCGTGGCGTGCATTGCCGGGTTGCACGAACCCGAAACGTGAATCATCGCCGGAACGTCCAGCTCGCACAACGCTTCATAGAACGGGAACCAGAATTCATCCGTCAGCGGCGGATGCTTGAAATGCCCGCCGCCCGGATCGGGGTTGAGGTTGCAGCCGATGAAGCCCAACTGTTCCACACAGCGCTTCAGCTCCGCAATCGAACTGGTCATGTCCGCTTCGGGCGACTGCGGCAGCATGCACACGCCCGCGAACGTTTCGGGATAGAGGCCGACCACGCGCGCGATCAGATCATTGCAGACCTGCGCCCACTTCACCGCGACCGACTGATCGCCCACGTGCGGGGCCATGGCCGAGGCACGCGGCGAAAAGATCGTCATGTCCGCGCCGCGTTCCTTCAACAGGCGCAGCTGGTTGGATTCAATCGTCTCGCGGATTTCGTCATCCGAAATGTCCGGATAGGCCGGGCATTCGGTCCCGGCCTTGAACGCGGCCTTCTGCGCCTCGCGCCATTCGTCGTGCGCCTTGGGCAGCACGGTGTAATGGCCGTGGCAGTCGATGATCATGGTCACGATGGCTTTCCTTTCCCCGCAGCTTCCCGCTGGCGATAGACAGTGCCGCGCGTCATCACCGGGGGGACCCCCAGCGACAGCAGCGTCTTGGCGGATTCTTCCATTTCGGCAGCGCGCCGCAGCCCGTGCGTGGTCATGCGCTCCAGATTGTATTCGGCGCGCTGGGCCCACGGCAGCGCCTTTTCGCTGGCGTCGAGCGAGGCCAGCACTTCGTCCGCCACCCCGGCGGCAGTCGCGGCGGCCATCATCTCGTCGGTCAGCGCTTCCAGCCCCTTGACCATGACCGAGCGGATCATCTTGATCGCACTGGCCCGGCCGACTTCGCTGCCGACTGCGCGGATATTGGTGAAACCCAGTTCGCGCAGGGCACCCTCTGCCGCGTCCGCCGCTGGACCTGCCAGCAGCAGCGGCACGTTCAGCCGCGCCGGGTGCACCGGGGCCAGCACCGCCACATCGACATAGCGCCCGCCCGCCGCCTCAATTGCCTGCGCGGCAGCGCGCTTGGTGTCCGGTGCCACGGAATTGCAATCGCACCACAGCGCCCCGCCATCCAGCAACGGCGCATAATCCTGCGCACACGCCAGCGCCTGATCAGCCGTCACCAGCGACAGCACCAGCGGCGCGCCGTGCAACGCCTCGGCCGCGCTGCTGGCAGCGACCACGCCTGCGTCAGCCATCGCGTCGCGGCGGGCGGCGAGCAAGTCCCAGCCGCGCGCGCGGTCTTCCCACCCGGCAGCGCGGGCGAAAGTGGATCCGGCTTCACCGAACCCGATCAGGGCAACATCGCAGGTCATCGGAGTGTGCCATGCGCGCGCCGCCGTGGCAGCGACAAATCGATTGAGCCAAGCAGCTATCAGATTTTGCGAATCAACTGGCGAGTTCACGGCCCACTTCGTCCAGCAATTTCAGGAACGCCGCCTGCGCTGCCGTCGGCCGCCAGCCCGCGCGGGTGGCGATGCCGATCGTCCGCGTCACCGGCACTGGTGTCGGCAGCGCCGCCAGCACCCCGGCATCGAGTTCGACCGAAACCTGATCGGGCGACAGCAGCGTCAGCGCATCGCCGGACAGCAAGAGTTGGCGGATCATCATCACCGATCCGCATTCGATCCCGACACGCGGCACTTCCCGGCCAAGCGCGCGGACCATGTCTTCCCAGTAATGCCGCAGCGGCGTATCGCGGCCCGGCATCAGCCACGGATACGCGAACATCGCCTGCGCCACATCCAAGCCCGGCGTGAGCAACGGATGCCCGGCCCGCATCACCAGCGCCGGGCGATCCTCAAACACCGCCACCTGATCGAGATCCTCGGCCTTGGCCCCGCCCCGCAGCGCGCCCAGCATCAGGTCGATATCGCCGTCCCGCAGCGGGCCAACCAGCTCGGTATGGCTGCCTTCATGCACCGCGATGTCGATCTGCGGATGGGCAAGCGTGAACCGCGCGATCACTTCGGGCAGCCAGCGCGCGCGCGACAGCGGCATCGCGCCGACCACGATCCGCCCGCCTGCTTTCCCCTGCCACGCCGCCACTTCGGACAGCCCCGCGCGCAGCTCCGCCATCGCCAGGCCAAACCCGCGCGCGCGCCGCTCCCCCGCCGGGGTCAGCGCCAGAGAGCGCCCACGCCGATCCAGCAGTCGCTGCCCCAGCGCGACGGACAAATCCGCCACTGCGCGGTGCAGCGACGCCGCCGAAATCCCCGTCGCCTCGGCCGCCGCGCCGTAACTGCCCGCGCGCACGACCGCCAGAAACGCGCGGACCTGTGTGCCGGTGACGCGGGGGGAGCCGACATGGGTGATCGCGGCTTCGGCGCGGGGAGCCAGCAGGCGGGCGGGCTCGGTCGGGCTCATCCCCTGCGGGCCGCGTTCGAACAGGGTTACGCCCAGGCTGGCCTCCAGCCCGGTGATCGCCTGGGTCAGCGCGGGCTGCGACAGGTTCACGGCGCGCGCCGCGCGGCTCAGGCTGCCGTGCCGCACGGTGGCGGCCAGCGCGGCGAAGTGGCGAATGTTGGGCGGGCGATCAGTCACGCCCATTCGATTAGCAAATAGTTATGCCCCGCGCCAACTTCGCATTAGCAGGCGCCGGGGGCGCAGCGCATGGCCGATCCCAGACAATTCCAGGAGCAGATCATGAGCGGTATCGTCGTCCAGAACATCCAGCGCGCGCCCATCGAAGTGATCGACGGGCTGGCCAAATGCGGCGTCGCCACCGTGCACGAAGCGCAGGGCCGCACCGGCCTGCTCGCCAGCTATATGCGTCCGATCTATTCCGGCGCGCGGATCGCCGGCAGCGCGGTGACGATCAGCGCGCCTCCGGGTGACAACTGGATGGTCCATGTCGCGATCGAGCAGCTGCAAGAAGGCGACATTCTGGTGATCGCGCCGACGTCCCCGTGCGAAGACGGCTATTTCGGTGACCTGCTGGCCACCAGCGCACAGGCGCGCGGGTGCCGGGGGCTGATCATCAACGCAGGCATCCGCGACGTGCGCGACCTGACCGAAATGCAGTTCCCCGTCTGGTCCAAGGCCGTGTTCGCACAGGGCACGATCAAGGCCTCGCTCGGCAGCGTCAACGTGCCCGTGGTCTGCGCGGGCGCGCCGATCGAGGCGGGCGACGTGATCGTGGCCGACGATGACGGCGTCTGCGTGGTCAAGCGCGAAAAGGCCGCCGAAGTGCTGGCCGCCGCGCAGGCCCGCGAAGCCAACGAAGGCGACAAGCGCGCCCGGCTTGCGTCCGGTGAACTCGGCCTCGACATGTACAAGATGCGCGAGAAGCTGGCTGAAATGGGGCTGAAGTATGTCTGAGGCGCAATTCCTCCCCGGCACGGGGAGGGGGACCACGGAGTGGTGGAGGGGCACAGGCCAGCAGCCCGCCCTCGTCACCGTCGCTCCCAGCCGCCCGTGCCCCTCCACCATGCTGCGCATGGTCCCCCTCCCCCGGTGGGGGAGGAAGGCATGACCGCCATCCACTGCATGTGGATGCGCGGCGGCACGTCCAAGGGCGGTTACTTCCTGAAGGACGACCTGCCCGCCGACACGGCGGCCCGCGATGCGTTCCTGCTGGCGATGATGGGCAGTCCCGATCCGGTCCAGATCGACGGGATGGGCGGCGCCGATCCGCTGACCAGCAAGGTCGCGGTGGTGAGCAAATCGGCGCGCGACGGGATCGACGTCGATTACCTGTTCCTGCAGGTGTTCGTCGATCAGGCCATCGTTACCGATGCGCAGAACTGCGGCAACATTCTGGCGGGCGTCGGTCCGTTTGCCATCGAACGCGGACTGGTTGCCGCCACGGGCGATGAAACCAGCGTTGCGATCTACATGGAAAACACCGGGCAGGTCGCGGTTGCCACCGTACAGACTCCCGGCGGCACGGTGACTTATGCGGGCGAGGCGCGGATCGACGGCGTCCCCGGATCGCACGCCCCGGTGCCGCTGGAATTCCGCGACACCGCCGGTTCGTCCTGCGGCGCGCTGCTGCCCAGCGGCAATGCGGTCGATGTGGTGAACGGCGTGGCGGTAACCCTGATCGACAACGGGATGCCCTGCGTGGTGATGAAGGCGGCGGACGTCGGCATCACCGGGTATGAAGACCGCGACTGGCTGGACGCCAACACCGAACTCAAGGCCCGGATCGAGGCGATCCGGCTGGCCGTGGGCGAGCGGATGAATCTGGGCGATGTGAAGGACAAGAGCGTCCCCAAGATGATGCTGGTTGCCCCGCCCAAGGACGGCGGCGCGGTTTGCGTGCGCAGCTTTATCCCGCACCGCGCCCATGCCACCATCGGCGTACTCGGCGCGGTCAGCGTGGCGACCGCCTGCCTGATCCCCGGTTCTCCCGCAGCCGAGGTGGCCGTGATCCCGGCTGGCAATCGCAAGACCCTGTCGGTCGAGCACCCGACCGGCGAAATGAGCTGTGTGCTGGAAGTGGACGATGCTGGTAACGTGGCCAGCGCCGCGCTGCTGCGCACAGCCCGCAAGTTGATGGATGGAGTTGTATTCGGATGAGTGAAGATCGCATCATCAGCTGGCACGCCAACCCGTCAAAGCCACTCTACGTGCCCCCGGCGGGCGCGATTGATGCGCATTGCCATGTGTTCGGGCCGATGGCGCAGTTTCCGTTCAGCGCCAAGGCCAAGTACCTGCCCGAAGACGCCGGACCGGACATGCTGTTCGCGCTGCGCGATCATCTGGGGTTCGACCGCAACGTCATCGTGCAGGCCAGCTGCCACGGCACCAACAACGCCGCGACGCTGGATGCCATCGCTCGCTCCAACGGCAAGGCGCGCGGCGTCGCCGTGGTCGATCCGGCGATCCACGACGCCGAATTGCAGGCGCTGCACGAGGGCGGCATTCGCGGCATCCGCTTCAATTTCCTGAAGCGGCTGGTCGATGATGCACCCAAGGACAAGTTCCTCGAAGTCGCCCAGCGCTTGCCACAAGGCTGGCACGTGGTGATCTATTTCGAAGCCGACATTCTGGAAGAACTGCGCCCGTTCATGGACGCGATCCCCGTGCCGCTGGTGATCGACCACATGGGCCGCCCGGACGTGACCCAAGGACCGGACGGAGCCGACATGAAGGCGTTCAGGAACTTCCTCAACAGCCGCGACGACATCTGGTTCAAGGCGACCTGCCCCGACCGGCTGGATGGCAACGGCGATCCGTGGGACATGTTCGCGGAAAGCGTCGCGCCGCTGGTGGCGGACTATCCCACCCGCTGCCTGTGGGGCACGGACTGGCCGCACCCCAACATGCAGGACGCGATCCCCGATGACGGCCACCTGGTCGACATGATCCCCCGCATCGCCCCGACCGAGGAATTGCAGCGGTTGCTGCTGATCGACAATCCGGAAGCGCTGTACTGGGCTGACTGACAGCCTCAGTAAATCGTATACCCCCCATCGATCACGATGCTGTCCCCGGTGTGGAACCGCGAGGCATCGGAAGCGAGATAGACTGCGATGCCCGCGAAGTCCTCGCGCTCGCCCCAGCGGCGCATGGGCACGCGGCCGATCACCTTGTCGTTGAACTTGTCCCACGCCTGCAACGTTGCGGTCATGTCCGACCGGATCCAGCCCGGCAGGATCGCATTCGCGCGGATACCATGGCGGGCATATTCCACCGCCAGCCCCCGGATCAGCCCCAACACCGCGGTCTTGCTGGCCGAATAGGCCTCGTTCGCGGGAGCGCCATCGATGGCGGAAGTGGAGGACGTGACGACCAGCGAACCGCCCGCATCCCCCGCCGCGGCCCGCGCCAGCATGTGCCGGGCCACTTCGCGGAAAGTCCAGAACACCGCGTCCAGGTTGACTGTCATCACCCGCCGCCAGCCCTCGGTGGTCTGCTCGTGGAACGGCGCGCCGCCGCCGATCCCGGCATTGGCCGCGCAGAAGTCGATCCGCCCGAACCGTTCCAGCACGTCCGCAATGCCGGCGATGATCGCGTCCTCGCTGGTCACATCGACCTGCTGAACCAGCACGTCACCGCCCAGCGCGCGCAAGGTGGCTTCTGCCGCCGCATTCTTTGCCGGATTCTGGCCCCAGATCGCCACTTTCGCCCCGGCGGCCGCCAGCCCTTCGGCCATGCCCAGCCCGATCCCGCCGTTACCGCCCGTCACCAGCGCGACCTTGCCGGTCAGGTCAAAGGGGTTGAATGCCATGTTCGCCAGTCCTCTTGCCATTGCTGTTTGCCGGCAATCTGTCGCATGGCGCGGCGCTTGGCCAGCCTGTCAAACGTGGCAGCACATCAGAGCCGGTGAACGTCCTGCACCCAGGAAGGCGCCTGCTCGCGCACCATCGTGCCATCGTCCGGCAACCGGTCGATCGTGTCCATCCGGCGGGCTTCGAGCAGCACCGCCTGCGGCACCGGCTCGTCAAAGCGGATTCCGATCCGCCGGCCCTCAGACCACTGGATTTCGCCAAACAGTTCATGGTTGCGCCATTGCAGCACGGCAGGGCCACGGCAGTCGAACGGCAGGGCGGCCAGCACGCTTGCCCCCTGGCGCGACAGATCGCACAATACCACGTGGTGCCGGCCCGCCCGCGTGATCACCCTGGCCGCCAGCCGCAACCGCAATCGTGCATCGCGGCGCCGTCCTACCGGATTCGTCATGTTGCCTCGCCTGGTTCTGCCGTCTGGCGAACCATGCGTCGACTACGGTTTGCATCACGCTGCTCGGCAACCAGGGGAAAACCCTGATGCGACGGGCCTATTTCTTGGGATTCACCAGGATGACCATTTCATCGTACACGGCGATCAGGTGGCTGTCGTACCATTGGTCAAGCACGCAGCGAACCCGGCCGAAAAAGCCCGGAATCTCATCCAGCACGTACGACCCGCGAAACTGCGCTCCGCCTTCATCGCCATAGATCGGCGGCGCGGCAATATCGATGGCCTGCCCCTTCAGATAAGCAACGATTTCGTCGATCTGCTGCTTCAGCGCGGCGCGGCGGTGTTCGTTGTTGGCCCCGCGCGCATGCTGCAGTTCCTCCCGGCCGCGCTCAATCAAACCGCACAGATAGGCATAGACCCGGTCCATGTTCTCGCGCTTCAGCGCGATCATCTTGTCGACATAGTCCTTCTGCACCCGGATCGCGGCGGTTTCTGGATGTTCCGAACCGGCGAAGCCCTGGGCCCAGTTGGCGGGATCTTCCTGTATCATGCGCTACCCTTGCAAAGCCGTGCGATATGTTCTGGCCCGCGTCTGATAGGCGGAACATACTTACCTTCGGGTAAATCCCGGCCGGATTGACCGTTATCCGGGCGGCGCGCGCCGAAGGGCCGTTGCGCCAGGCTTTGACGCGGTCTAGACATGGCTCATGCCAGAAAAACTGCATCTTACCGACGCCGAATGGCGTGAACGCCTGACCCCGGAGCAATACGCCATCCTGCGCCAGGCGGGGACCGAGCGGGCGTTTACCGGCAAGTACGAATACAACACCGCCCCCGGCACGTATTACTGCGCGGGCTGCGGCACGGAACTGTTCGCATCGGACGCGAAGTTCGATTCCGGCTGCGGCTGGCCCAGCTATACCGCGCCGCTGCATCAGGACGGGGTGGAAGAGCTGGTCGACACCTCGCACGGCATGATCCGCACCGAAGTGCGCTGCGCAACCTGCGAAGGCCACCTTGGCCACGTATTCCCCGATGGCCCGGCCCCCACGGGCCTGCGCTATTGCATCAACAGCGCCGCGCTGGGGTTCGAACCGGAAGATTGAACGCGGCTGCGCAAATTGCCATTAACCCTGCGTTACAAATCTCCTATGCATGGCGCGCGAGCGCGGGGGTGCCAGTTCCGGACACCTCGCCTGCGAGAGGGTTGATCGAGCCACATGGCACGTAATGACATCCGGCGATCCAGCAGTGGTAGCCGCCAGCCTGAGCCGCCGCAGCCCTCCGGCTTTCGCAGGTTCGTGCGCCGCGTGTTCGTGTGGGGGCTGGGTTTTGCACTGCTGGGCGTGATGATCGTGGCGGTCGCAGTCGGCCTCGCCGCGCAATCGCTGCCCACCTACAGCGAACTGAAAAGCAGCCAGGCTGGGCAGATGATCGTGGTGCGCGCGCGTGACGGCACGGAAATCGTTTCCCTGGGGCCAAGCTATGGCAAGTGGCTGCCCTATGACCAAATCCCGCAGGTGATGAAGGACGCGATCCTCTCGACCGAGGATCGCCGCTATCGCAGCCATATCGGCGTCGATCCCATCGGCATTGCCCGCTCGTTCTATGTCCGGGTGCAGGAAGGCCGCTTCAAGCAAGGCGGATCGACCATTACCCAGCAGCTGGCGCGCACGGTGTTCCTGAACAACAGCCGCACCTGGGGCCGCAAGCTGCGCGAAATCATCCTGGCGATGGCGCTGGAATGGCAGTTCTCGAAGGACCAGATCCTCGAACTCTATCTCAACAAGGTCTATTTCGGCGGCGGGGCCTATGGCATCGATTCCGCCAGCCGCAAGTTTTTCGGCCACCCCGGCACCGAACTCAGCCTGCCCGAAGCCGCGATCATCGCCGGGCTGGTCAAGGCGCCGTCGCACTATTCCCCCACCGCCGATGCCGACGCCGCCGTCGGACGCGGCCAGGTGGTGCTGGGCCTGATGCGCGAGAACGAGGTCATCAGCCCGGCGGAATTTGCGGCGACCGACCTGAAAAAGATCAAGTTCGCAGCCGAAAAGGGCCAGAACTCGGTCCGCTATTTCACCGACTGGGCGCTGCCCCAGCTGGACCTGCTGCTGCCCGAAAACGCCGAGCCCATCGAGGTCTGGACCACGCTGGACATCGCCATGCAGCGCGCCGCGACCGAGGCGATCCAGACCCAGGTGCCCAAGGGCGCGCAAGGGGCGCTGGTCAGCCTGGACCGCGACGGCGCGGTGCTGGCGATGGTTGGCGGCACGGATTACGTCACCTCCAACTACAACCGCGCGGTCAACGCCGTGCGCCAGCCGGGTTCGGCCTGGAAGCTGTTTGTCTATCTCGCCGCGCTGGAAGCGGGCTATACCCCCAATGACAAGGTCGTGGACGAACCCGTCACCATCGACGGGTGGAGCCCGCGCAACGCCAACGGCACGTTCGCGGGCGAGATCGACGTGCGCAGCGCCTTTGCCTATTCCAAGAACACCGTCGCGGCGCAGCTGGGCAACGAAGTGGGCTTCAGCTCGGTCGCGGGGATGGCCAAGCGGTTCGGCATCACCACGCCGATTTCCACCGTCCCATCGATGGTGCTGGGCAGCAATGTGGTCCGCGTAATCGATATGACCCGCGCCTTTGCCTCCGTTTCGGCCAAGGGCCAGGCGATCGAACCTTATGGCATCACCAAGATCGCCACGGTCGATGGGCGCGTGCTGTATGAGCGTGACCGCAAGAGCGGGCAGATGCTGGTCCCCGCCTATGTCGCCGCCGGGATCACCGACATGCTGCAAAGCGCGGTCAGCATCGGCACGGGCCGCGCCGCACAGATCGGCCGCCCGGTGGCGGGCAAGACCGGCACGACCACATCGAACAAGGACGGCTGGTTCCTGGGCTTTTCCAGCGGGATCACCACCGGCATCTGGATGGGCCGCGACGATGACAAGCCCGTTCCCGGCTTGCAAGGCGGCACTGCCCCGGCCCGCGCCTTTGCCGACTATATGCGCGTCGCGGTGGCCGGCCGGCCGGTCGAGAAGTTCGACACCGAAGCCGTCGCCCCGGCCTGGCAGCTGGAGCCGGATGACGAGGCAATGCTGACCGGCAACCCGGAAGACTACTACTTCGTCGACGAAAAGGGCAATCTGGTCGAACCCGGCAACAACCCAGCCCCCGAAGAACGCGCGCCAGCCGAGCGCGCTCCGGGCGGCGGGCTGGAGCAGGTCAACCCGCCCCCTGCCGCGAACGAGGACTTCCTCGATCAGGCCACCGGGCGCGGCCCACGCTGAGCCAGTCCGGCCCCTGATCCCACGCGCCCGCCATGCCGTCAGTGCGGAATGACGCCCAGTTCTACCCCGGTCTTGTCGTGCAAGGCAAAGCGATCGATGATGTCGGCGCTGGCCTCGTTATAGCCGATCACTGCCACTTCGCGTCCATCCCGGCGCAGGCGAGCAACCACCTTGTCCAGCGCGCCAACCCCGGAAATGTCCCAGAAATGGGCGGCATGAACGTCGATCGTCACAGCGCGGGCGCTGTCCTCCATCGCAAAGGCACGCGTGAACCGATCGACCGAGGCGAAGAAGATCTGCCCGCTCACCCGGTACGTCGCCGCACCGCCATCGGCGCTTTCCGAGCGCTCAACGGTGAACATGCTGCGCACCTTGCCCGCAAAGAAGATGCCCGACAGCAGGACGCCTGCCAGAACGCCCTTGGCCAGATCGTGGGTCGCGACGACGACCACCACGGTCGCGAGCATCACCACGGACGAGGTCCACGGATGGCGCCGCATATTGGGAATCGAATTCCAGCTGAACGTGCCGATCGACACCATGATCATCACCGCCACCAGCGCCGGCATCGGGATCTGACCCACATATGGCCCCAGCACGGCCAGCAGGAACAACAGGAATGCGCCGGCAGTAAAGGTCGAGAGGCGGCTCCGCCCCCCGGACGTCACGTTGATGACCGACTGCCCGATCATCGCACAGCCACCCATGCCGCCAAACAGGGCGGCGACGATGTTGGCGCTGCCCTGACCGGCGCATTCCCGGCGCTTGTCGCTGTCAGTATCGGTCATGTCATCCACGATCTGCGCCGTGAGCAGCGATTCCAGCAATCCGACCGCCGCCATCGTCAATGAGTAGGGCAGGATGATCCGCAACGTTTCCAGGTCAAGTGGCACGTCCGGAAATGCCAGGCTGGGCAGACCTTCGGGCAGTTTGCCCATATCGCCGACTGTATGCACCGGCAGCCCCAGCCCGACGCTGATCGCGCTGAGCACAAGGATCGCCACCAACGGTGACGGCACGGCCCGCGTCAGCCGGGGGAACCCATAGATAATCGCCAGCCCGCCCGCGACCATCGCATAAGTCTGCCAGCCGACATTCGTCAGCTGCGGCAACTGCGCCATGAAAATCAGGATCGCCAGCGCGTTGACGAAACCTGTGATGACCGATCGGGATACGAACTGCATCAGCAGGTCCAACCGCAGCAACCCGGCCACGATCTGGATCATGCCCATCAGGATCGTCGCAGCGAAAAGATATTCGACGCCGTGATCCCGCACCAGCGGCACGACCAGCACCGCCACTGCGGCCGTTGCGGCCGAGATCATCCCCGGACGCCCGCCCGTAAAGGCGATGACGATCGCGATGGCGACCGATGCATAAAGGCCAACCCGCGGATCGACTCCGGCAATGATGGAAAAGCCGATCGCTTCGGGGATCAGCGCCAGCGCGACCACAATTCCGGCCAGAACATCGGCGCGCAGCCCATCGGCACTGGTGAACCACTGGCGGCGGTAAGCAGCAAAGGTTTCAGTCATGAAAATTCCGCAACAGGCCGGGTGCGCCGCCAGCCAGCAGCACATCGACAGGCCATGATAATGCGTGGTCCGGCGGATCGGCGGCCGGAATAGCCACCCGGAATTTCACCGGGTCCTTGCGAATGCCCCGGCCCTTAGCGGTCAAAGCGGCTGATCGGCAAGCCCCTGATCGGCAGACCGCCAACGACGAAGCCCCCCGCCCCGACAGGGGGCGGAGGGCCTTCACACGTTACAGCGTGGGTATTCCGGTCAGCGCAGGCGCACCGGCAGGAACGTGGCGGGCTGGCCGCGGCGCTGGACGCGCAGCATGATCGCCTGGCGACCGGCCGCCTTGGCCGCGCGGACCGCGCTTTCCAGTTCGGCCACGCTGGTTACGTCGTTGCCATTGGCCGACAGGATCACGTCGCCGCGTTGCAGCCCCTTGGTCCCGGCGTCGGACGAACCATCGACCATCGCGATCACCAGCCCCTTGGTGCCATCCGGCATCCCGATCTGGCGGGCGATCTGCGGGTTGAGCGCCAGCACCGACAGGCCCATCGACTTTTCGACCAGCCCTTCGCCCTGCTTCTGCGGGCTGCGGTTATAGGCGTCTTCTTCCTGCGGGGTGTTCGGGTTGAACGTGCTCTGCGCCAGTTCCTCGTCGCTGGGACGCTTGCCGACCACGGCATTCAGCGTCATCCGCTTGCCGCCCCGGATCACTTCCACGGGGATGCGCTTGCCCGGCGCGGTGTTGGCGACGATGAAGCTGAGCGACTGTTCCGGCGTCACGTCCTTGCCGTCAATCTTCAGCACGACGTCGCCCGGCAGGATGCCGGCGGCCGCTGCGGGCTGGCCCGGCTGCACCGTCTGCACCAGTTCGCCGCGCCTGTTGGGCAGGCCCAGCGAATCCGCGACGTCTTCGGTCACCGGGGCGATCTGCACGCCCAGATAGCCACGATCAATCGACTGGCCCTTGATCAGCTTGTCGACAATCGGCGCGGCGATTTCGGCGGGAATCGCAAAGCCGATCCCCACGCTGCCGCCGGTGGGCGAGAAGATCGCGTTGTTGATCCCGATCACCGCGCCGTTCATGTCGAACATCGGCCCGCCGGAATTGCCCCGGTTGATCGAAGCGTCGGTCTGCAGATAGCGGTCATAGGCCCCGCCCGCGCCGGTGTTGCGATAGACCGCCGAGATGATCCCCGACGTTACCGTGCCGCCCAGGCCAAACGGGTTGCCAATGGCAATCACCCAGTCGCCCACGCGCGCCGTACGGCTGTCACCGAACTTCACGAACGGCAGCGGCTTGCCTGCGTCGATCTTCAGCACCGCCAGGTCCGATGGCGCATCGCGGCCAATCAGCTTGGCCGGATATTCGGTGCCATCGGGCATCGTCACGGTGATTGATTCGACCTGGCCCTGGCCATCGGCCACGATCACGTGGTTGTTGGTGACGACATAGCCGTCAGCCGAAATGACGAAGCCCGAACCCAGCGACTGCGCCTCACGCGTTTGCGGGCCGCTGCCTTGCCCGCCGAACAGGTCGGCAAAAGGCGTGCCCGCAAACGGGTTGGCATTGCGGACCTGCACCTTCTGGCGGGTCGAGATGTTGACCACGGCCGGCTGCAATTGCTGCGTCAGGTCGGCAAAGCTGGCAGGGGCACCGCCACGCGGCACCACGTTGGCCATGTGCTGCGCATCGTTCTGGGCCACCTGTCCCACCGCCGGAAGGCCGGTCGCCAGCGACAGGGCGGCGCCGCCCAGCAGCAGCGCGGTAGTCACTCCATAGGCGTATCGCACGTGTCCTCGATCCTCTTGTCTGGTCGCATTGCTGCGAAAGTCATGTTCCCGCCGCTGATTCAGCCTGAACCGCCTGAACGGGGATTGAATGGCCCTAGCGCCCCTTGAACTGGCGCAGGTAATCATTCTCTGGCGACAGGATGATCGTGCTGCCACCCTTGTTGCCGGGGTTGGCGAACGTTGCCTCATAGCTGCGCATCGCGCGGTAGAAATCATAGAACGCCGGATCCTGACCATAGGACTTGGCATAGATTTCCGCCGCCTGCGCCTCGGCATCGGACGTGATCAGCTGTGCCTGCATCTGCCCGCGCGCCTGGATCGTGGTCGCTTCCTGTTCACGCGCGGCCTGCATCCGGGCGAAGGCGCTTTCCAGCGCCCCTTCGGGCAGGTCGGCGCGCTTGATCCGCACGTCGATGACTTGCGCGCCATAAGCGCGGGCCTGCTGGTCCAGGTTCTTGCGGATCTGGGTCATCGCCACGCCGCGTTCGGCGGTCAGCAACGACTGGAACGTGCGCTTGCCCAGTTCCTGCCGCAGGACCGAGGTCATGATCGGTTGCAGCTGGCTGATGACGCGGTCCACCGACCCGGCGGTTTTCACCATCTTCACCGGATCGATGATGCGGAACCGCGCATAGGCATCCACCTGCAACCGCAGCTGGTCGCTGGACAGCACCAGCTGGCGTTCCATCGGGAACGACAGCAATTGCTTGTCCACCCAGACCAGCTGTTCGATGAACGGCAGGCGCCAGCTGATCCCGGCGCCGGTCTGGCCGAAATCGACGTTCGGGCGGAAGGCGTTGATCTTGCGCACCGGCTCACCCAGCCGGACGACGACGACCTGCTGCGTTTCAGGGACGATCACCACGCTGGACATCAGCACCAGCGCCGCCGCGATCAGGCCGCCCAGGGCCACTTTGCTCTGACGTACCACGTTCAGCATCCTACTGCCCTCCCTGCGCGGCGGCAGGCGCATCGGGCGCGCGCCGCTTCACTTCGGGCAGCGGGAGGTAGGAAGTCACGCCATTGGCTTCGACCACCACCTTCTCGTTGTTGGACAACACGCGCTCCATCGTATCGTAATACATGCGCCGCCGGGTCACTTCCGGGGCCAGCTTGTACTGCTGGTACACCTTGTCGAAGGCGGCCGCCTCACCCTCGGCGCGGGCCAGCGTCTGCTGCGCCCAGGCTTGCGCCACGTTCTTGTCGCGCTGGGCGTTCTGCTGGGCGACGTTGACCTTCTGGAAGGCATCCGCGACCTTTTCCGGCGGGTCGGCCTTCTTGATGTCCACGCCGACGACCTGCACCCCGGTGCGATAGGCATCGAGAATGCCCTGCATCCGTTCGCGCGTGTTCAGTTCCAGCGGGCCGCGCCCGGTGCCGTCCCAGATCGCGTCGAGCGACACTTCGGCCACCGACGCGCGCATCGCGGCTTCGGCCACTTCCTTGACCGTGCGCTGCGGATCGGCGGCGGCGAAGGTGAACAGCTTCAGGTCCTTGATCCGCCAGCGCACCTGATACGACAGGTCGATCAGGTTCTGGTCGCTGGTCAACACCAGGTTTTCGCTGCCTTCGCTTTCCGGGATCACATCGTTGATCACCGAGGTGACGTCGCGGGTTTCGACCTGCTGGATCGGCCAGGGCGCGGTGACCGACACACCGGATTCAATCGTGTGGCTGTACTGGCCGAAGGTGGTGACGATGCCCTGTTCCTTGGGGCTGAGCTGGTGGAACGCGCTGCTGAGCAGCCAGACCGCCGCCAGGCCGCCGACGATCAGTGGTGCCCAGCTCTTGCCGTCGGCGCGCGGGGGCAGGCCCGGAAAGCCGCCCCGGCCACCGCCGCCACTGCCGCCGCCCCGGCCGCCACCCTTGCCGCCACGGGCCTTGAAAATGTCCTCGATCGAGGCGGACCGGCGCGGCTCCTCGCCGCCGGCGGCGGGTTGCCAGGGGTTGCGGGGACCGTTGCCGGGGGCCGGATCGGCGGGCCGTTCGGGCGGCTGCGTCGGCGCGGGATCGCCGCCCTCCGCGTTGCCGGAATCGTTGCCCCAGGGGCTCTTGCGGCCGGCCATAGCCAGCACGATCTGCTGTGCAGAACTGCGAATACCTCTCATGCCCTGTCTTATAGGTACGGGTTGTGCACAAAAACAGTGCCTCCCCCCGCTTTTTCCTTGCTAGGGGGACGCAAATGCAAATCAGGAGTAAAGTGTGAGCGTGAACGCCGGTAATCCCGACACCCTGAAGCCGCTGTTGCCGCCGCTGGCGCAGGCGCGGCTGCAATCGCTGAAAGTGACCGACGCCGGGGTCGCCGTGCTGGTGCTTGACGCATCCGGGCTGGACGGGATCGAGCGCGACCGGCTGGAAGTGGCGATCAAGGACTCGCTGCGTGGGTCCGTTTCCGAAGTGCGCGTGGCGATGATGGCCGACAAGCCGAAGATCCGGATCATCGCGGTCGGATCGGGTAAGGGCGGCGTGGGCAAGTCCACCGTCTCGGCCAATCTGGCGGTCGCGCTGGCGCGGATGGGGCGCAAGGTCGGGCTGGTCGATGCCGACATCTATGGCCCCAGCCAGCCGCGCCTGCTCGGCAACGAGGGCGTAAAGCCCCGCGCGACCGAGAAAAAGCTGATTCCCGTCCCCAGCCAGTGGGGCGTGCCGGTGCTGTCGATGGGCCACCTGATCGAAGCGGGCAAGGCGATTGCCTGGCGCGGGCCGATGGCCGGCAATGCGCTGGGCCAGCTGGTCGATGCGGACTGGGGCGATATCGATACCCTGATCGTCGATCTGCCGCCCGGCACCGGCGATGTGCAGCTAACTATGCTGCAACGCCACAAGCCGCTGGGCGCGGTGATCGTGTCCACCCCGCAGGATCTGGCGCTGATCGACGCGGCCCGCGCGATGCAGCTGTTCGAGGTTGGCCAGGTGCCGGTGATCGGGCTGGTCGAGAACATGGCCGGATATGCCTGCCCGCACTGCGGCGAAGTCAGCGATCCGTTCGGCAAGGGCGGAACGGAAGCAACCGCCAAGGCGCTGAACCACCCGTTCCTCGGCCGCATCCCGCTGGACCTGTCAATCCGCGAACAAAGCGATGCTGGCACGCCGCCAGCGGCCGGGGATGGCCCGCAGGCCGAAGCCTTTGCCGCGATTGCCCGCCGCGTGGCGACCTGGCTGGATAATCAGTGAAACGGGCCGCTGCCCCATGCGCGTAACCCGGCGCGGCATCCTGCTGGGGGCCGGGGCGACCGGCGGGCTGATCATGGCCTGGGCGCTCACCCCGCGCTCGTTCCCACCGCCGCTGACACCCGCAGAGGGTGAAGTGGCGTTCGACGCCTGGCTGAAGATCGGGCGCGACGGGGTGGTCACGGTGGCCGTGCCGGAACTCGAAATGGGTCAGGGCATCACCACCCTGATCCCGCAAATCGTCGCGCAGGAACTGGGTGCGGACTGGCGGCAGGTGGCGGTGGAACCGGCCCCGGTCAGCGGCGCCTATGCCAACGCCCCGCTGGCCGCGCGCTGGTCGGCGCTGTGGCTGCCCATGGTGAGCGGGCTGGCGGACGAGCCGGACGACCTGCTCGCCCGCCGCTATGCCGAGGGGGAGCCGTTTACCGCCACTGCCGATGGCACATCGCTGATCGCACACGAAGCCGCCGCCCGCGCTGCCGCGGCCAGCGCCCGCGCGATGCTGGCACAGGCCGCCGCCGATCGCTGGGGCGTGGCGTGGGAGGAATGCGATGCGGTGGACGGCCACATCGTCAACGGCAAGCGCCGCCTGCCCTTCGCCCAGCTGGTCGAGGAAGCCGCGCGCTTTGACGCGCCCGATCCGCCAGTGATGCGCGCGCGGCCACCGGGCGAGAACCCTGCCGAAGTGCTGCCAGGTGCGCCGCTGCGCTTTCCCCGGCTGGACCTGCCCGCCAAAGTCGACGGCAGCTTCAACTTCGCGGGCGACGTGCGCCTGCCCGACATGGTCTATGCCGCGATCCGGCACGGACCGATCGGCGATACCCGGCTGGGCGGATACGACACCGGGCAGACCAAGGGGGTGCAGGGCCTGCTGAAGCTGGTCAACGGTCCCAGCTGGCTGGCGGCTGTCGCGACCGACTGGTGGGCGGCCGAACGCGCGCTCACCCTGATCGCCCCGCGCTTTGCCGCGCAGGACCGCGCCGGAACCGCGCCGACCGCGCAGGCACTGGACGAAGCACTGCGGCGCGGCCGTGCCAGCCGGATTGCGGAGAACGGCGATCCGGACAAATGGCTGTCCGAAAAGTTCGAACACGTCGCGCATTACTGGGTCGCCCCCGCGCTCCACGCCACGCTGGAAACCGCGACGGCCACCGCGCGGCTGACGGATGGCAAGCTGGAACTGTGGGTCGCCACGCAGGCCCCGCAGGCCGCCCGCCGCGCTGCCGCCGCTGCGCTGGACATCGCTGTCGATGATGTCGTGCTTTACCCCATGCCCGCCGGGGGCAGCTTCGACCGGCGGCTGGAGCATGACCATGTGGCCGAAGTCGTGCTGATCGCGCGGGAGGTGGGCAAGCCGGTGCAGCTGATGTGGTCGCGCTGGCAGGAACACGTCGCGGGCCTGCCGCGCACCCCGGCGCGGGCGGTTCTGGCCGCCCGAACCGAGCCAGACGGGACGCTGGTGGCACTCAAAGTGCGCATCGCGGCGCCAGCCAGCTTCCACGAATTCGGCGAACGCCTGCTGGAAGGCAAGACGCCCCACGCCGCGCGCCATGCGCAACTGCAGGGCGATGCGATGACGGTCGAAGGGGCGGTCCCGGCTTATGCGATCCCGCATCTGGTGGTCGAACACGTACCCGCCGCGATCCCGCTGCCAACCGCGCGGATGCATGGCAACGCGCATGGCTATACCTGCTTCATGGTCGAGACATTCATCGACGAGCTCGCCGCCCGCGCGCGGCGCGAGCCGCTGTCCTATCGCATCGCGATGCTGGGGCATGACGTCCGGTTGGCAAACTGCCTGCAGCGCGCCGCAACGCTGGCCGAATGGAACGGCGGCGCGGCGGGCAGCGGTCAGGGGCTGGCCTGCCACCAGATGACCGTCGCGGGCCGGACGGGCCGCATCGCGCTGGTCGCCGCCGCCCGGCAGGACGAACGCGGCATCCGGGTCGACAAGCTGACCGCCGTGGTCGACATCGGCCGGGTGGTGAATGTCGATATCGCCCGCCAGCAGATCGAGGGCGGCTTGCTGTTCGCCCTCGGCCTCGCGCGCGGATCGAGCACGGCCTATGCCGATGGCCTGCCGCTGACCGGGCGGCTGGGCCTGCTGAACCTGCCGCTGCTGGCCGACTGCCCGGAGATCGAGGTGGACTTCATCGCCGGTGAAGACGATCCCTTCGATCCCGGCGAACTGGCCGTCGCCGTCGCCGCACCGGCCATCGCCAACGCCTTGTTCGCCGCCGGATCCACCCGCCTGCATACCCTGCCCCTGCTGGCCGAGCGCGGCTGATGCCGCCGAAAGCCCAGCTTTTCCTGCCTGCCCCCATCCGCCAGAGCCTTTGCCATGACTGACCACTTGCCCGCCAATCACCCGCCCGTTGCCAAGCCCAAGGTCGGCGTGCTGCTGGTCAACCTCGGCACGCCCGATGCGCCGACCCCCAAGGCGGTGCGGCGGTATCTGAAGGAATTCCTCTCCGACCGCCGCGTGGTGGAAATCCCCCGGCTGGTGTGGTGGCCGATCCTGAACGGGATCATCCTGAACGTCCGGCCGAAAAAGTCGGCCCATGCCTATGAACAGGTCTGGGGTCCGGACGGATCGCCGCTGGCCGCGATCACCAAGGCGCAGGCCGCCGCCCTGCAAGACCGCATGGGTAGCGCCGTGATGGTCCGCTGGGCGATGCGTTATGGCAATCCGGCGCTGGGCGCGGAAGTTCAGGCGATGAAGGACGCCGGGTGCGAACGCATCCTGGTCGCCCCGCTCTACCCCCAGTATTCCGGCGCGACGACCGCGACCGTGGTCGATGCGCTGGGCCAGCAGCTGGCCAGAATGCGCTGGCAACCCACGATCCGCACCCTGCCGCCCTATTACGACGACGCAGTCCATATCGAGGCCCTGCGCGCCGATACCGCGCGCCAGCTGGCCGCGCTGGACTTCACTCCGCAAGTGCTGCTGCTGTCGTTCCACGGGATGCCGGACCGCACGTTGCATCTGGGCGATCCCTATCACTGCCAGTGCCGCAAGACCGCACGGCTGCTGGCGCAGGCGCTGGCCCCCACGCACCCGGACCTGAAGATCGAGGTCAGCTTTCAATCCCGGTTCGGCCGCGCGAAGTGGCTGGAACCAGCAACCGATGTGGTGCTGGACCAGCTGGCCAAGGCTGGCACCCGCCGCGTCGCGATTGCCGCGCCCGGCTTTTCCGCCGACTGCCTGGAAACGCGCGAGGAACTGGCAATCCGGGGGGCAGAGGATTTCAAGGCCGCCGGGGGCACGCACTTTGCCGCGCTCGATTGCCTGAATACGTCGGATGCCGGGATGGTAATGCTGGATACGCTGGTCCGGCGTGAACTGGCGGGGTGGATTTAGCCGCAAAGCAAGTTACATGGGTGTCAGTAACGAGGATAACTGATGGCTACGCTCGCACCCGATACCCCGCAATACACCCACTGGTCCCAACCCCAGCCCAAATCCGCGCTGGATCATATTCCCGGTGAAGATGGCTGGCCGGTGCTGGGCACAACGCTGCAGCTGCTGGCCGATCCGGTTGGCTTCGGCAACCGGATGCGGGCGAAATACGGCAACGTCTATCGCAACAACAGCTTTGGCCGGCGCGGGGTGATCCTGATCGGGGCCGAGGCGAACGAGCTGGTGCTGTTCGACCGGGGCAAGCTGTTTTCCAGCGCGCAGGGCTGGGGTTCGGTGCTGGACCAGCTGTTCCCGCGCGGGTTGATGCTGCTGGACTTCGACCACCACCGGACCGACCGCCGCGCGCTGTCGATCGCGTTCAAGCCTGAACCGATGCGCCACTATTCCGACGCGCTTAACCGCGGGATTGCGGACCGGGTGCAGGAATGGTCGGGCCGCGATCTGCTGTTCTATCCGGCAATCAAGCAGTTGACGCTCGATCTGGCGGCGGACAGCTTTCTGGGCCTGCCGTGGGGGCCAGAGGCGGACAAGATCAACCAGGCCTTTGTCGACATGGTCCAGGCCTCGATCGGCGTGATCCGCAAACCGCTGCCGTTTACCGCGATGGGCCGGGGCGTGGCGGGGCGCAAGTTCCTGATCGAATACTTCACCGCCGAAACGCTGCGCCGCCGCGAACAGGGCGGCGGACAGGACATGTTCAGCCAGTTCGCCCGCGCGACGCACGAGGACGGATCGCTGATGCCGGTCGACGAAGTGGTCGACCACATGATCTTCCTGATGATGGCCGCGCACGATACGATCACTTCGTCCGCCACCTCGCTGGTCTGGCTGCTGGCCAAGCACCCCGAATGGCAGGACAAGCTGCGCGCCGAACTGCGCGCGGTGACCGGCGGCGAAGGCCGTCCGCTGGCCTATGACGACATGGGCAAGCTGGACCTGACCGAGATGGCGTTCAAGGAATCGCTGCGGATGATCCCGCCCGTTCCCTCGCTGCCCCGCCGCGCGCTCAAGGAATTCACCTTCGGCGGCTATACCATCCCGGCCGGAACGCCGGTGGGGATCAGCCCGGCGGCGGTCCACATGATGGAAGAATACTGGCCCGAACCTGAAAAGTTCGATCCGCTGCGCTTTACCCCCGATCAGGTGGCCAAACGGCACAAATATGCGTGGGTGCCGTTCGGCGGCGGGGCGCATATGTGCCTGGGGCTGCACTTTGCCTATATGCAGATCAAGATCCTGATGGCGCAGATCCTGACCCGCTATCAGATCGTGATCGAACCGGGTTACGAACCGAAATGGCAGCCCTGGCCGATCCCCAAGCCCAGCGACGGCTTGCGCGTGACGTTCCAGTCGGTCTAAGCGCTGGGCCAGTCTCTAACGAAAGTTATAAAGATGCCCGGTCTGCGCCCCGATATCGATCCTGACGGCCTGCTCGAATTCTCGGTCGTGTTCACCGACCGCTCGCTCAACCACATGAGCGCGGCGTTCCAGGGCGTGATGCATGATATCCATGCCGGCCTGACCGAAGTGTACGGGGCAGAGCGCGCGGTCGTGGTGCCCGGCGGCGGCAGCTATGCGATGGAAGCCGTCGCGCGGCAGTTCGCGACCGACAAGCGCGTACTGGTGATCCGCAACGGGTTCTTCTCCTATCGCTGGAGCCAGATTTTCGAGGCTGGCCGCATCCCCGCCCACGAAACCGTGCTGAAAGCGCGCCGCATGGGCGAAGGGCCGACCGCGCCGTTCGCCCCCGCGCCTATCGACGAAGTGGTCGCCGCGATCCGCGCCGAGCGCCCCGACGTCGTGCTCGCGCCGCACGTCGAAACCGCATCGGGGATCATCCTGCCCGACGCTTACGTCCGCGCCGTTGCCGCTGCCGCGCATGAGGTTGGCGCACTGTTCGTGCTCGATTGCGTCGCATCGGGCTGCGTCTGGGTGAACATGGCCGAAACCGGCGTCGATGTGCTGATTTCGGCCCCGCAAAAGGGCTGGTCCGCCTCGCCCTGCGCAGGCCTCGTCATGCTGAGCGCCGCCGCACTGGAACGCTGCCGCGCCGCGCAATCGACCAGCTTTGCGGTCGATCTGGGCCGCTGGCTGGCGATCATGGAAGCGTACCTGAACGGCGGCCATGCCTATCACGCGACGATGCCCACCGACGCCCTGCGCGGTTTTCGCGATGCGATGCTGGAAACCAAAGCAGCCGGTTATGAAACCTTGCGCACCGCGCAATGGGAACAGGGCAACGCCGTGCGCGCGATGCTGGCAGCACGGGGCGTGCCGTCCGTCGCCGCCGAAGGATTCGGCGCGCCGGGCGTGGTGGTGTCCTATACCGCCGATCCCGATATCCAGAACGGCAAGAAGTTCCTCGCCCAGGGCTATCAGATCGCGGCGGGCGTGCCGCTGATGGTGGACGAAGGCGCGGATTACCGCAGCTTCCGCCTCGGCCTGTTCGGGCTGGACAAGCTGCTGGACGTGCCGGCCAGCCTGAAGCGGCTGGAAACCGCGTTCGACGCGGTGTTCCCGGCCTGAATCCACTCAACGCTTGCGGACGAACTCCGCGCGTAGCACCAGTCCCTTGATCCCGTCGAACCGACAGTCGATTTCCTGCGCGTCGCCGGTCAGGCGGATCGACTTGATCACCGTGCCCTGCTTCAGCGTCTGGCCCGCGCCCTTGACCGTCAGGTCCTTGATCAGAGTGACGGAGTCCCCATCCGCCAGCAAGTTGCCCACCGCATCGCGCACTTCCACCACATCGGCGGCGGCGCGCTTGGCAGCGAGTTCCGACGCGGGCAGCCATTCGCCGCTGTCCTCGTCATAGACATAGTCTTCGTCAGTATCGGCCATTGTTTCCCTCCGTTGGCTGACAGCGGCCATGACAGGCAGGGGCGGACTTGGCGAGTAAAACCTTGGCAGGGCTTGCCTCGGTTGCGCTTCAGGGGGACAACGGCCCATGGACCGCACAATCATCCCGTTGGACGAAAGCCACCGCGCCGCCGCCGTCGCCTCGCTCGCCGCTGCGTTTCAGGATGACCCGGCGGTCAGCTGGATCATCCCCGATCCCGCCGCCCGCGCGCGGCGGTTACTGAAGATGTACGACTGGCTGTTCAGCGATCACCTGACCCACGGCTTCATCCTGGGCACGCCGGGGGCCGAGGCGGTGACGCTGTGGCGCGCGCCGGGCAAGGTCCATACCCGCACCCCGCTGCGCCCCGGCCATGTGCTGCATCTGCTAAAGATCTTCGGCCCCTGTATCCTGCGCGCGGCCAAAGTGGGGGACTGCATCGATGCGCACTTGCTGCGCGGGGAAGGCCGCTTTTACTTGCGCTATGCCGGGGTGCGGCCCGATTGTCAGGGCAAGGGGCTGGGCGGCCTGACGATCCGCGCGGGCCTTGCAAAAGCAGCGCAAGCGGGGGTTCCCGCCGTGCTGGAAACCGCGACGGAGAGCAACGTCGGCCTGTATCAGCGGCTGGGCTTCGTGATCCGCGAGGAATGGGATGTGCCGGGGCGCGGCGGGCCGCATTTCTGGACGATGGAGCACCCGGCGCCCGCGTGATTCAGGCGAACACCCCGTCCCACACCAGCTTGGCCCCCAGCGCCACCATCAGCAGGTAGATGATCGTATAGAACCGCGCGCTGTCCAGCCGCCGGATCAGCCGCACCGCGATCAGCGTGCTGACAATCGCCAGCGGCAGCAGCGCTGCCCCGGCGGCCAGAGTCTGCGAATTGAGCGACCCCAAGGCGAGGTAGCTGGGCACCTTGATCCAGTTGATCAGCGCAAAGAACACCGAACTGGTGCCAACAAAGCGCTCATGCGGCAGGCGGCGCGGGGTGACCCACATCTGGAACGGTGGCCCGCCCGCGTGGGCGATCTGGCTGGTGAAACCCGACGCCGCGCCAAACAGCGTACCGACCCAGCCGGGCGAATCCGACGGCGTTACCACTCGCCCACCGCGTTCCAGCCACAGCCGGTAGAGGCCAAAGCCGGCGGTGATCGCACCCAGCACCAGCAGCAGACGTTCTTCCGGCACCACGGCGGCAAGCACGGTGCCCAGCGCGACACCCGCGATGGCGCCAGGCAGCATCCAGGCGACGATCCAGCGGTCCCAGCTTTTGCGGAACGACCACACGCTGACCGCGTCCTGCGCCAGCAGCACTGGCATCAGCACCGCCGCCGCGACCGGGGCGGGCAGGCTGAGCGCGAGCAGCGGAGTCGCCAGCACGCCGAGGCCGGAAAAACCGCCTTTGGCCATGCCAACCACGATCACCGCGATCACGGCCAGCGTCAGGGTCCAGGGATCGGCCAGCAGTTCCATCGCCCCAACGCGAAGCACGCCCTGCCGCGCAGCGCAAGTACCTGC
>ERZ1645187.679-NODE-679-length-33240-cov-41.399337_pt1 | contig 33240 bp, 30 predicted proteins | sample MGYA00575352_ERZ1645187 | MGnify/ENA primary metagenome ERZ1645187 (study PRJEB40837, sample SAMN11349314) | freshwater sediment metagenome | isolation source: river sediment | host: Sediment | place: India: Wazaribad , New Delhi | collected 2017-02-21 ... | reverse complement strand
AGACCCCAGCGCTTGTGCTGGGTCAGGAACCACATGCCGTCGCTCAGGTACGGGAACGGCACCAGGCCGTCGTTGTAGAACTTCATGTGGTTGGGGTCGTCCCAGGTCTTGCCCAGGCCGTTCTGGTAACGGCCCAGGATGCGCTGGTTGATGGCGTCCACGCTGGTGTTGACGAAGGCCTTGTCGGCGATCGTCTCGGCCATCTTGTTCTTGTTGGACAGGCTGGCATCGATCCAGCGCCCTGCTTCGATGATGGCAGCGGTCACCGCGCGGCAGGTGTTGGGGTATTTCTTGACGAACTCAGAGGTGGTGCCCAGCACTTTTTCAGGGTGGTCTTTCCAGATGTCCTGCGTGGTGGTGGCGGTGATGCCGATGCCGTCGATGATGGCGCGGTGGTTCCAGGGCTCGCCGACGCAGAAGCCGTCCATGTTGCCCACGCGCATGTTGGCCACCATCTGCGGCGGCGGCACGGTGATGACCTTGGCATCCTTGATCGGGTTGATGCCGTTGGCCGCCAGCCAGTAATACAGCCACATCGCGTGCGTGCCGGTGGGGAATGTTTGCGCGAAGGTGTACTCGCGTTTCTCGGCGGCCATCAGCTTGGCCAGGCCGGCGCCGTCCACCGCGCCCTTGTCGGCCAGCTTCTTCGACAGCGTGATGGCCTGGCCGTTGTTGTTGAGCGTCATCAGCACGGCCATGTCCTTCTTGGGGCCGCCGATGCCCAGCTGCACGCCGTAGACCAGGCCGTACAGCACGTGGGCAAAGTCCAGCTCGCCGTTGACCAGCTTGTCGCGCACGCCGGCCCAGCTGGCCTCTTTGGTGGGGATGATCTTGACGCCGTATTTCTGGTCGATGCCCAGCACCGAGGCCATCACCACGCTGGCGCAGTCGGTCAGCGGGATGAAGCCGATCTTGACTTCCTTCTTCTCGGGGGCGTCCGAGCCCTGGGCGTAGACGGCGGCGCGCAGCGCGGGGTTGATGCCGATGGCCCCCACGGCGGCGGTCTGCAGCACGGTGCGGCGGCTGAGGCTGGTTTTCAGAAGGTCGGTCATCGCGGTACTCCTTGTGGGCAAGACAGAAAAACGAAAAGGCGTCCTCACCGTGCGCAGGGCTTGCAGCAAGCCGCGCGCAGGTGGGGACGCCTTTGTCCGGTTTGGACCGGCTCAGTCCGCCGTTGGACTGCTCCGATCAGATGACCATCGTTGGTCGTGCCGAGGATCTTGCAAACCTCGTGCCAGGGCTAAATGGTCGATTTCGCATCAGGGCCGATGGCGAAGGAAGACTGCTTGGCGCTGGGAGTGGCCTTTTTTCGTGCAATGCGGCGGGGTCTGCACCGGTTTTGTGCGCTGCACCAGCCTGGCGAGCCAGCCCGGTGTCTGCGCAGCCCGCGCGGCCTGCGTTCAACCGAGCAGGTCGGCGACGTCGAGCATGCGCTGGGCCACGTCGGCCAGTTTCAGCCCCTTGTCCATGGCGGATTTGCGCAGCTTGTCGTAGGCGTCCTGTTCGCTCAGGCCCTGGCGCTGCATCAGCAGGCCTTTGGCGCGGTCGATGACCTTTCGGTCCTTGAGCTCGGCACTCAGTTCGTGCAGCTCGGTGCGGGCCTGGGCCAGCTCTTCGCGCAGGGCCTGCTCATGCTGGAAGCGCGCCAGCGCCACATCGAGGATCGGGCGGATGCGCTCGGGCGCCAGCCCGGCCACGATGTAGGCCGACACACCCGCCGCAACCGCATCCTTGACATGGGAGGTGTCGCTGTCGTTGGTGAACATGACGATGGGGCGCGGCGCATCGCGGGTGGCCATCACCACGTGCTCGAGCGTGTCGCGCGCCTCGCTCTCGGCGTCGACGATCACCAGGTCGGGGCGCAGCTGGGTCAGCCGCTCGGTCAGGAACACGTCCCCCGGCAGCGTGGCCACCAGGTTGAATCCGTTTTCCAGCAGTCCGATGCGCAGGCTGCGTGAACGCTCGGCCTGCATGCGCGCATCCTCATCGTAGGGATCGGTGACGTCCAGATCCGGGGCGACGACGACGATTCGCAAGGCTTCGCTCATGGGCCCAGTATCTGCAAGAAATGCGCCTGAACGGATCGGTGGTGTGGAGCCCTTCCCCTAAACTGCGACCCCATGCTGATTCTTGGAATTGAGTCGTCGTGCGACGAAACCGGCGTGGCGCTGGTTGAAATGGCCGGCCAGCGCGTGCCAGCATTGCTGGCGCACGCGCTGCACAGCCAGGTGGAGATGCACCAGGCTTATGGCGGCGTGGTGCCGGAGCTGGCCAGCCGCGACCACATCCGCCGCGTACTGCCGCTGGCCGAGCGGGTGCTGGGCGAGGCGTCGCGCGCGCTGGGGGACGTCGACGTGGTGGCCTTCACCCGCGGTCCGGGCCTGGCGGGTGCGCTGCTGGTGGGCGCCGGGGTCGCCTGTGCCCTGGCCGCGGCGCTGCGGCGGCCCACGATCGGTGTTCACCACCTGGAAGGCCATCTGCTGTCGCCCTTTCTCAGCGTCGACCCGCCCGAATTCCCGTTTGTCGCGCTGCTGGTGTCCGGTGGCCACACCCAGCTGATGCGGGTGGATGGGGTGGGGCGCTATGCGATCCTGGGCGAGACCATCGACGACGCCGCGGGCGAGGCTTTCGACAAGTCGGCCAAACTGCTGGGGCTGGGCTATCCGGGCGGGCCCGCGCTGGCGCGCCTGGCCGAGCAAGGCGACCCGAAGGCGTTCAAGTTGCCGCGGCCGCTGCTGCACAGTGGCGATCTGGACTTTTCGTTCGCCGGCTTGAAGACCGCCGTGCTGACCCAGGCCCGGAAGCTGGGCGACGTGCTGCATGAGCCACCGTCATCGGTCCGGGCCGATCTGGCGGCGTCCACCCAGGCGGCCATCGTGGAGGTGCTGCTGAAGAAGTCGCTGGCTGCCCTGCGGGAAACCGGCCTGGGACGCCTGGTGGTGGCCGGTGGCGTGGGCGCCAACCGCGAGCTGCGCCGCCAGCTGAATGCCGCCTGCGCCACGCGGGGTGTGCGGGTGCATTACCCCGAGCTGCACCTGTGCACCGACAACGGCGCGATGATCGCGATGGCCGCCGCGATGCGGCTTCAGGCGGGTGTCCAGCAGCCCACGCGGGCTTACACCTTCGACGTGAAGCCGCGCTGGCCGCTGGATGCCCTCGAAAATGCCTGAAATCGGCGCCATTCCGGCGCCGAACGGTCGCAGGCAGCTAATTAATTGATAGTAAGCCGGGTGCTGGTGTCGAGCGGCACTTTCTTGGCCAGGGTCAGGGTCAGCACGCCGTTTTCGAGTCGGGCCGTGCTGGTGGCCGGGTCGATGTCCTGCGGCAGTTCGTAGGCGCGGCGGTATTGCCGCGGCGCGTCGGACAGTGATGCGACGCGCACGGTCGGACCGTCGATCTCGATGCTGAGCTGCTCCTTGCTCACGCCGGGCAGATCGAGCGACAGGGTCCATCCGGCCGCGTCAGACTTGATCTCGGCGCGGCTGGAGGCGCTGGCGGCCCATGGCCCGGTGAGTGTGTGGTCTAGAACCCGATCGAGCGTAGACAGTGACGGGCTGCAGGCGGCACGGCGGATGCCGACGGGGCGGGCGGCGGTGAAGTACATGGTCGATCTCCTGAAACCGGTGGGTGAAAACAAGCAGTGGCACGGCTCCGACCGAGCCGGGCCACTTACACTGCGCGGCTCTTGATCAATCCGATCAGCCGCGTTGCCGGAATCTGTGAGCAGCGGACCGGCTTTTCAAGTGGACTTTTTTCATGAATATTTTTCGACGCCGGCTCTTGAATTCGCTGGCCTTGGCCCTTGCATCGCCGGGACTCGCGCTGGCGCAAGCCCCCGCGGCCGGGGCTCCCATTCGTATCGCCCTGATCGAAGGGCTCAGCGGGCCGTTCGGCAACACCGGCGAAGCGGTGTACCGCAACCTGATCTGGGCGATCGAGCGCGTCAACGCGCGTGGCGGGGTGAAGCTGCCCGGCGGCAGCCGCCCGCTGGCCTTGCAGCGCTACGACAGCAAAGGCCAGATCGAGGAGGCGTTGTCGGCCCTGCGTTCGGCCATCGACGATGGCATCCACTTCGTGGTGCAAGGCAACTCGTCCGCGGTGGCGGCGGCGCTGATTGACGCCATCAACAAGCACAACGAACGCGAGCCGGCGCGGCGCGTGCTGTTCCTGAACTATTCGGCGGTCGATCCGATCCTGACCAATGAGAAATGCAGCTACTGGCATTTCCGCTTCGATGCCCATGCGGACATGCGCATGGCGGCGTTGATGGAGGTGATCCGGGACGACAAGGCCGTCCGCAGCGTGTACCTGATCGGGCAGGACTACAGCTTCGGCCAGGCCGTGCTGCGCGAGGCCCGGCGCCAGCTCGGGGTGCAGCGGCCCGACATGAAGATCGTCGGCGACGAACTGCATCCGGTGGGACGGGTGAAGGACTTCCTGCCCTATGCGGCCAAGATTCAGGCCAGCGGCGCCCAAGCCGTGATCACCGGCAACTGGGGCAATGACCTGACCCTGCTGGTCAAGGCGGCGCGCGAGGTCGGGTTCGAGGGCAAGTTCTACACCTTCTACGGCAATGCGCTGGGCGCGCCGTCAGCGATTGGCGACGCCGGCATCGGTCGGGTGATTGCCGTGGCGGACTGGCTGCCCAACGTGCCGGGGGCGCAGAGCGAGTTGTTCTACCGCGCATTTCGGGCTCGCTTCCCCCAACCTGAGGACGACTACGTGCACCTGCGGATGCAACTGCTGGTGGAGGCGCTGGCGCAGGCGATCGAAAAAGGGGGTTCAGCCACCAACATGGTGACGGTGGCCGCCCAGCTGGAAAACATCTCGGTCAGCCTGAACGGGCAGTCGGGGCGCATGCGGGCGGCAGACCACCAGTTCCAGCAGCCGCTGGTGGTGGGCGTGATGGACCGACAGGGCGCGCCCGGCGTGAAGTTCGATGTGGAAGGCTCGGGCTACGGTTTCCGGGTGATCCGCCAGATCAGTCCGGCCCAAGCCGAGCTGCCGACCAGTTGTCGCATGGTTCGCCCGACCTGAGGCGCACCGTTCCTCTCTCCGGCTGTGTGGCTTCGAGACCTCAGGACGCGTAGCCCAGACAGGCGCCGGCGTTGGGCCGGCCTTTGCATTCGCGCTTGAGGCGGCGGTCGCGCTCGGCGGTGGTCTCGGCAGATCCCTTGTCGTAGGTGACCTTGGTGGACTGCTTTTTCTTCTTGGGCTTGGCCAGGTCCGCCGACCCCGGTGCGGGGGTTGCCTGGCTGGGCGCGACGCCGGCGGTGGACGGCGTGGCCGCGGGTGTGGCCGCCCACAGTGGCCCGGAGAAGGCGATGGCGGCCAGCGCGGTCAGGACACGTGCGCGCAGGGGAGCTGGGAGGTGCATGGGGTACTCCAGGAACGGTTGATCTCGCGGGCCCATCATAGCCAGTGCACGAACCCGGCGCGGGTCGGCTAGGATCGCCGCTGTTCCGCTCCCGACCCGACGCCATGCGCCAGACCGTTCTGAACCTTGAAGAATCACGGATCCGTGAAGTGGCCAATGCCGGTATCGGGCGCGACGACGTGCTCGCATTCTGGTTCGGCGAGAGCGACGAGGTGACGCCGGACTTCATCCGCCAGGCTGCGATCGAATCGCTGCAGCGTGGCGAGACCTTCTATTCGCACAACCTGGGCCTGCCCGAGTTGCGGCAGGCGGTGTCGGGATACATGAGTGCCTTGCACGGCCCGATCGGCAGCGATCGGATCGCCATCACCTCCGGGGGCGTGAACGCCCTGATGGTGGCGGTGCAGGCACTGGTGGACGCCGGCGAAGAGGTCGTGGCGGTCACGCCGGTGTGGCCCAACCTGACCGCGCAGCCGGCCATCCTGGGTGCGAAGGTCCGCACCGTGTCGCTCAAGACGGTTGGCGGCGCATGGTCGCTGGATCTGCCGGTCCTGCGGGCGGCGATCACGCCGTCGACCCGGGTGCTGATCGTCAACGCGCCCAACAACCCGACCGGCTGGTGCCTGAGCCGGGCGGAGCAGCAGGCCTTGCTCGACCACTGCCGCCAGACCGGGACCTGGATCCTGGCCGACGAGGTGTACGAGCGCCTGTATTACGACGCGGGCGACACCATCGATGATCCTTCGCCGGACTACCCCAAGCGGACGGCGCCCGTCAGGGGGGAGGCGCGGAGCGCTTCGAGCGAAGTCGTTTGCGCTCCGAGTTTCCTGGACATTGCCACGCCGCACGACCGGCTGGTCGTTGTGCACAGTTTTTCCAAGAGCTTCCTCATGACGGGCTGGCGCCTCGGCTGGCTGGTGGTGCCGCCCGAGATGACCCACCATGTTGGCAAGCTGATTGAGTTCAATACCTCGTGTGCCAGTGTGTTCACCCAGCGTGCCGGCATTGCGGCGCTCGAACGTACCGCAGAGGTGACCCCGCGGGTCGTGGCGCACCTGCGAAGCTGCCGAGACACGCTGATTCCGTTGCTGGCGGCGGTGCCTGGCGTGCAGGTTGCCGCCCCGCGTGGCGGCATGTATGCCTTTTTCCGTCTGGACGGGTTCGACGATTCGCTGACCACGGCCAAACGACTCGTGGTCGAAGCAGGGCTCGGGCTGGCACCAGGCGAAGCCTTTGCGCCCGAGGCGCGGGGCTGGCTGCGGTGGTGTTTCGCCTCGCACGACCCCCGGCGTCTGGGCCTGGGCGTGGAGCGGCTACGGCACTGGCTCGCGGGGGCCAAGGCGCCAGGCACGGGGATCGGGGTATAATTTCAAGGCTTTGCATCCGGCAAGGCGCACGCGGCAGGCCGTTCCAGCCCACCGCGCAAGTTGAACCCTTCAGCGCAGCGATTCGATCGCCGGCTGATCAAACCTACAGGAAATCGAGATGATTGCATCCTCCGTCAAGGCCGAGGTCGTCAAGGCCAATGCCCGTAGCGCCGGCGACACCGGCAGCCCCGAAGTCCAGGTGGCCCTGCTCACCGCCCGCATCAACGAGCTGACCCCCCACTTCAAGCAGCACGCCAAGGATCACCATGGCCGTCGCGGCCTGTTGCGCATGGTCAGCCGCCGCCGCAAGCTGCTGGACTACCTGAAGTCGAAGGACGCCGACCGCTATGTCGCGCTGATCGCCAAGCTTGGCCTGCGCAAGTAAGCGATAGAACGAATGCAAGGCGCCTGAGTTAGGTCCACTAGCTCAGGCGCCTTCTACTTTGAGTTTTCCGTCAGGAGTCTGTCGCGACGAATACGCGCTGTGTCATTCCATGAGGCATCGCCGATGGTTCATGGAATGGCATCGTGTTCGGAAAGTCCGGCTCCAGGCCCCCGGCGCAGCCTCATGCGCCGCACACACCAGGAGATAACATGTCCATATTCAACAAAGTCACCAAGACCTTTCAGTGGGGCGACAAGACCGTCGTCATGGAAACCGGCGAAATCGCGCGCCAGGCCACCGGCGCGGTTCTGGTCAACATCGACGACACCGTCGTGCTGGCCACCGTCGTGGCGTCCAAGAGCTCCAAGCCCGGCCAGGACTTCTTTCCGCTGACCGTCGACTACATCGAAAAGACCTATGCCGCCGGCAAGATTCCGGGCAGCTTTTTCAAGCGGGAAGCCAAGCCGAGCGAACATGAAACCCTGACCAGCCGCCTGATCGATCGCCCGATCCGCCCCCTGTTCCCCGAGGGCTTCTTCAACGAGGTGCACGTGGTCATCCACACCATCTCGCTGAACCCTGAAGTCGACGCCGACATCGCGGCGATGATCGCGTCCAGCGCCGCGCTGGCGATCTCGGGCATTCCGTTCGCCGGCCCCATCGGTGCCGCCCGCGTCGGCTACATCAACGGCGAGTACGTGTTGAACCCCGGCCAGACGGCGCGCAAGAACAGCCAGATGGACCTGGTGGTGGCGGGCACCGAATCGGCGGTGCTGATGGTCGAGTCCGAGGCCGAGCAGTTGCCCGAGGAAGTGATGCTGGGTGCGGTGGTGTTCGGCCACGAGCAGGGAAACATCGCGATCAACGCGATTCACGAACTCGTTCGCGACGCCGGCAAACCCGTGTGGGACTGGAAGGCTCCCGCCAAGGATGAGGCCCTGATCGCCAAGGTCACGGCACTGGCCGAGGACAAACTGCGTGCCGCGTACCAGATCCGTAACAAGCAGAACCGCACCCATGCCTGCCGCGAGGCCTATGCCGTCGTGATGGCCGACCTGAAGGAAGCTGGTGTCGAGTTTGACTCCGTCAAGGTCGAAGGCATGCTGTTCGACATCGAGGCCCGCATCGTTCGCAGCCAGATTCTGGCCGGCGAGCCGCGTATCGACGGTCGTGACACCCGCACCGTGCGCCCGATCGAGATTCGCAACAGTGTGTTGCCGCGAACCCATGGCTCGGCGCTGTTCACGCGGGGCGAGACCCAGGCGCTGGTGGTTTCGACCCTGGGCACTGAACGTGATGCCCAGCGAATCGACGCTCTGGCCGGGGAGTACGAGGACCGTTTCCTGCTGCACTACAACATGCCCCCGTTCGCCACCGGCGAAGTGGGCCGCATGGGCAGCACCAAGCGCCGGGAGATCGGCCACGGGCGTCTGGCCAAGCGCGCGCTGGTCGCGGTGTTGCCGAGCAAGGAAGACTTCCCGTACACGATGCGCGTGGTGTCGGAAATCACCGAATCCAACGGTTCGTCGTCGATGGCCTCGGTCTGCGGCGGCTGTCTCTCGCTGATGGACGCCGGCGTGCCGCTGAAGGCGCACGTGGCAGGCATCGCGATGGGCCTGATCAAGGAAGCCAACCGCTTTGCCGTGCTGACCGACATTCTGGGTGACGAGGATCACCTGGGCGACATGGACTTCAAGGTCGCCGGCACGACCCACGGCATCACCGCTCTGCAGATGGACATCAAGATCCAGGGCATCACCAAGGAGATCATGCAGGTCGCGCTGGCCCAGGCCAAGGAAGCCCGCATGCACATCCTGGGCAAGATGCAGGAGGCCATGGGCGAGGCCAAGGCCGAGGTGTCGAGCTTCGCGCCCAAGCTGTACACGATGAAAATCAACCCCGAGAAGATCCGCGACGTGATCGGCAAGGGCGGCTCCGTCATCCGCGCGCTGACCGACGAGACCGGATGCCAGATCAACATCGACGAAGACGGCACGATCACCATCGCCGCCACCGACGCTGCCAAGGCCGACGAGGCCAAGCGTCGCATCGAGCAACTGACTGCGGAAGTGGAGATCGGCAAGGTCTATGAAGGTCCGGTCACCAAGATTCTCGATTTCGGCGCGCTGATCAATCTGCTGCCGGGCAAGGACGGCCTGTTGCACATCAGCCAGATTGCCCATGAGCGCGTCGAGAAGGTGACAGACTACCTGAAGGAAGGCCAGATCGTGAAGGTCAAGGTGCTCGAGACCGACGAAAAAGGCCGCGTAAAGCTATCCATGAAGGCGTTGCTCGACCGCAATGCGCAGCCCGCCGACGCCGCGCAGCAACAGCAGCAGTAAGTTGATTCTGTTTCGATAGCATACGAAGACCATTCCGCGCTGGAAGGGCATGAAAATCAGCATGAAAGTCGTCGAAATCAGCACCCCGGGCGCGCCCCAGGTGCTGGTGCCGGCTGAACGCCCGCGACCCGTGCCCGGTGCCGGGGAGTTGCTGATCCGCGTGACGGCCAGCGGGGTCAATCGCCCCGATGTGTTGCAGCGCACGGGTCTCTATCCGCCGCCGCCCGGCGCGTCCGACATTCCCGGCCTGGAAGTGGCAGGCGTCGTCGAGTCGGGTGATGCATCCGCGATGGCCGCCGCCGGCCTGTCGCCGGGCGACCGGGTTTGCGCGCTGGTTGCCGGCGGGGGCTATGCCCAGTACTGCGTGGCGCCGGTCGAACAGTGCCTGCCGGTGCCTGCCGGGCTGGACGACGTGGCGGCTGCGTCATTGCCGGAAACCTTCTTCACAGTCTGGAGCAACGTTTTTGACCGGGCCCGCCTCCAACCGGGTGAGACGCTTCTGGTGCAAGGCGGTAGCAGCGGCATCGGTGTGGCGGCGATCCAGCTCGGCAAGGCAGCTGGCGCGGCGGTCATCGTGACGGCGGGAAGTGACGAAAAATGTGCGGCCTGTGTTGCGCTGGGTGCCGATCACGCCATCAACTACCGCCAGGGCGATTTCGCCGAAGAGGCCCGCCGTCTAACGCAGGGGCGTGGCGTGGACGTCATCCTCGACATGGTCGCCGGTGACTACGTGGCACGGGAAGTGGAATGCCTGGCCGAAGACGGGCGCCTGGTCATCATCGCGGTGCAGGGCGGGGTGGCCAGTTCGTTCAACGCCGGGCTGCTCCTGCGCCGGCGGCTCACGCTGACGGGCTCGACCCTGCGCGCGCGTCCGGTCGCCTTCAAGGGGGCGATCGCACGGGCCCTGCGCGCAACAGTCTGGCCCTGGTTGGAGCAAGGGTGTGTCCGGCCCGTGATCCATTCCGTCTTCGCCGCGCAGGACGCCTCCGACGGCTGGCCCAGTGGCGCAGCGCGCGCCCACGCGTTGATGGAGAGCAACGAACACGTGGGCAAGATTGTTCTCACCTGGAGTTGAGCATGACCAAGAAGCTGATAGCTGGAAACTGGAAGATGAACGGCAGCCTGGCTGCCAACGAAGCCCTGGTCTCAGCATTGCTGGCCGGTGCACCCGCGCCGGCGTGTGACGTCGTGCTGTGCGTGCCCTCGCCCTATCTGGCGCAGGTTCGTGGCCTTCTGGGATCGAACGCCCCGTTTTCGCTTGGAGCCCAGAACGTATCGCAGCACGAAAACGGCGCCTTCACCGGGGACGTTTCGGCGACCATGCTGAAGGACTTTGGCGTTCGCTACGTGATCGTCGGACACAGTGAGCGTCGATTGCACCAGGCCGAAAGCGACACCCACGTCGCCATCAAGGTGCGCCGCGCCTTGGCCGAAGGCATCACGCCGATCGTCTGCGTCGGGGAGTCCTTGGCGGAACGTGAAGGCGGGATGACCGAACTGGTGGTCAAGCGCCAGATGGCGTCCGTGATCCATCTGAATGGACATTGCATCAGCGAAATCGTCGTTGCCTACGAGCCGATCTGGGCGATCGGCACCGGGAAGACGGCGACACCCGAACAGGCCCAGGCGGTGCATGCCGTGCTGCGCGCGCAGCTGAAGGCGGCCAGCGAACACGCTGACCGAATCCGCATTCTTTATGGTGGCAGCATGAATGCCGCCAATGCGGCGGAACTGCTGTCGCAACCCGATATCGATGGCGGATTGATCGGCGGTGCTTCACTCAAAGCCCCTGATTTCCTGACCATCATGACTGCGGCCGGCTGACGCCGGTTCCATCAACCACCTGATCCCGGAGTACCCCATGAGTGTCTTGCTCACCCTGCTTCTCGCTGTTCAAATGCTTTCCGCCCTGGCCATGATCGGCCTCATCCTGGTCCAGCACGGCAAGGGCGCCGACATGGGCGCGGCGTTCGGAAGTGGCGGGTCGGGCAGCCTGTTCGGTGCCAGTGGCAGCGCCAACTTCCTTTCGCACACGACGGCCGTGCTGGCGGCGGTGTTTTTTGTGTGTACCTTGCTTCTAGCCTATTTCGGCGGCCAGCGCCCGTCTGCCAGCGGCTCTAGCGTTCTGGATCGGGCCGCAGTCAGCGCGCCAGCTACGACACCGGCTGCTTCGGGGCCTGCTGGCCAGATTCCGGGCGGTGCCGGCGTGTCGCCAGCGCCCGCACCGACGGCACCGGCCGCGCCGGCCTCCGGGGCAGCGCAGATTCCCGGCAAATAACGCGAGACCTGCTTAATTTCCTCGATTACACGGCTTAAATTGGGGGCTTTTCAGGGTAAACTCTTAGGTGTTCGATTGCGGCGCACCGTGTGAGTTACCTCAGCCGTAGTCCAGTCAACAGACTGCCGTCGTGGTGAAATTGGTAGACACGCTATCTTGAGGGGGTAGTGGCGAAAGCTGTGCGAGTTCGAGTCTCGCCGACGGCACCAACAAGCAGACCCTGATGTGCCTGGTGAGGCGTCGGGTTGAGTGATGATCAGAAACGCAAGATGAACCTGGAACAATACCTCCCCGTCCTTCTGTTCATCCTGATCGGCATAGCCGTCGGCATCGCGCCGCAGGTGATTGGCTATGTGCTGGGGCCGAACCGGCCCGACCCGGCCAAAAATTCTCCCTACGAGTGTGGTTTCGAAGCGTTCGAAGACGCGCGCATGAAGTTCGACGTGCGCTACTACCTCGTCGCCATTCTCTTCATCCTGTTCGACCTGGAAACTGCATTTCTGTTTCCCTGGGCGGCTGCGCTCAAGGATCTGGGATTGTTCGGCTTCCTGGTCGGCATGGAGTTTGTTGCCGTGCTGACCATCGGCTTTGTGTACATGTGGAAAAAAGGCGCCCTCGACTGGGAGTGACACGATGATTGAAGGCGTTCTGAAAGAGGGATTCATCACCACGAGCTACGACGCGGTGATGAATTGGGCGAAGACGGGTTCGATCTGGCCCATGTCGTTCGGATTGGCTTGTTGCGCCGTGGAGATGATGCATGCGGCCAATGCCCGCTACGACATCAGCCGTTTCGGCGCCGAGGTGTTCCGGGCCAGCCCGCGACAGTCTGACCTGATCATTGTTGCCGGCACGCTGTGCAACAAGATGGCCCCGGCATTCCGCAAGGTTTATGACCAGATGAGCGAACCGCGCTGGGTGATCTCGATGGGCTCCTGCGCGAATGGCGGTGGCTACTACCACTACAGCTATTCCGTCGTGCGGGGTTGCGATCGTGTGGTTCCAGTCGATGTTTATGTGCCGGGTTGTCCGCCGACGGCTGAGGCCTTGCTGTACGGAATCATCCAGTTGCAGCACAAGATCCGGCGCACTGAAACCATCGCGCGGGCTTGAAGGAAATACGATGACTGTGTCTTCCCGTGCCGTGAATCCGCAGAACCTCAAGGCGACCGTTGAGGCGGCGCTGGGTTCCATGATCGTGAGCAGTGTGGTCGGTCTCGACGAGTTGACCGTGGTGGTGGGCGCACAGGACTATTTCCGTGCTGCCGAGATTTTGCGCGACCATCCTTCATGCCGCTTCGAGCAGATGATCGACCTGTGTGGTGTGGACTATTCGACCTACAAGGACGAGCCCCAGAAGGGACTGCGATTCTGTGTGGTGGTTCACCTGCTGTCAGTCAGCCTGAATCAGCGCGTCCGGCTGAAGGTTTTTGCCCCTGACGACGATTTCCCCGTCGTCGCGTCGATCACGTCGCTGTGGTCGTCCGCCAACTGGTTTGAGCGGGAGGCCTTTGACCTGTTCGGCATCGTGTTCGACGGCCACGATGACCTGCGCCGCATCCTGACGGACTATGGGTTCATCGGACATCCGTTCCGAAAGGATTTTCCGATTTCTGGTCATGTCGAAATGAGCTACGACCCGGACCAGAAGCGGGTGGTGTACCGCCCCGTCACCATCGAGCCGCGCGAGAACACTCCGCGCATCATCCGTGAAGAAGGCTACGGAGGCTTGCACTAGGCAGTTCGCGTCATGGCAGAAATCAAAAACTACACGCTCAACTTCGGGCCGCAACACCCGGCAGCTCATGGTGTTCTGCGCCTGGTTCTCGAACTCGATGGCGAGGTGATCCAGCGCGCCGATCCGCACATCGGTTTGCTGCATCGCGCCACCGAAAAACTCGCGGAAACCAAGACCTATATTCAGAGCCTGCCTTACATGGACCGGCTTGACTATATGTCGATGATGTGCAACGAGAACGCCTATTGCTTGGCCATTGAGAAGATGCTGGGGCTCGATGTGCCGGTTCGTGCGAAATACATCCGCACGATGTTCTCGGAGATGACCCGGCTTCTGAATCACCTGCTGTGGGTTGGAGCGCACGCCATCGACTGCGGCGCGATGACGGTGATGCTGTACGCCTTCCGCGAGCGTGAAGACTTGTTGGACGCCTACGAGGCGGTCAGCGGTGCGCGCATGCATGCTGCCTACTTCCGACCCGGCGGCGTTTATCGCGACCTTCCGGACACAATGGCGCGCCACCAGCCCAACAAGATTCGCAGTGCGAAATCGACTGCGGGCCTGAATCGCAACCGGGAAGGTAGCCTGCTCGATTTTCTCGATGACTTCACGCAGCGTTTTCCCACCTACCTCGACGAATACCACACGCTGCTGACCGACAACCGCATCTGGAAGCAGCGCACCGTCGGGATTGGTGTCGTGTCGCCTGAGCGGGCTCTGAACCTCGGCTTCACGGGCCCGATGCTGCGTGGTTCCGGCATCGCCTGGGACTTGCGCAAACAACAGCCCTACGATGCGTACGCCGAACTCGATTTCGACATTCCGGTGGGGAAAACCGGCGACAGCTACGACCGGTACCTGGTGCGCATGGAGGAGATGAAGCAGGCGAACCGCATCATCAAGCAATGTGTTGACTGGCTGCGCGCCAACCCGGGCCCCGTCATCACCGACAATCGCAAGATCGCGCCGCCTGACAGGGAATCCATGAAGTCCAACATGGAAGATCTGATCCATCACTTCAAGTTGTTCACGGAAGGCTTCCCAGTCCCGGAGGGCGAGGCCTATGCCGCGATCGAGCACCCGAAGGGCGAGTTCGGAATCTATCTGATCAGCGATGGCGCTAACAAGCCCTACCGCATGAAGATCAGACCTCCGGCGTTCGTGCATCTCGCGGCACTGAACGAAATGGGGCGGGGGCACATGATTGCCGATGCCGTGGCCATCATTGGCACGATGGATATTGTGTTTGGGGAAGTTGACCGATGATTTCCAGTGAATCCAGAGCGCGCTTCGAGCAAGAGGTTGCGAAGTATCCAGCGGATCAACGGCAGTCGGCGGTGATGGCGTGCCTGGCGATCGCCCAACAGGAGATCGGGTACGTGAGCGCCGAAGCTGAGGCCGAAATTGCCGAATTCCTCGGGATGGCCCCGATGGCGGTTCATGAGGTGACCACGTTCTACAACATGTACAACCAGCGGCCGGTCGGGAAGTACAAACTCAACGTCTGCACCAACCTGCCCTGCCAGTTGCGTGACGGTGCCAGGGCGCTTCGGCACCTCGAGAAGAAACTCGGAATCAGCATGGGCGAGTCGACCGACGACGGGATGTTCACCCTTCAGCAATGCGAATGTCTGGGCGCCTGCGCCGATTCACCGGTCTTGCTGGTCAACGATCGCACGATGTGCAGTTTCATGACCGAGGAGAAGCTTGATCAGTTGGTGGATGGTCTTCGCGCCACGGAGGGCAACGCATGAATCCCCAACAGGTCTTGGGGCAGTTTCGGGCGACCGGACTTGAAACCTGCTTTCATGGGCGCCACATCGGCGCGCAGATTCTCGACGGGCTCGACGGCAGCAATTGGCGCCTGAAGGACTACGAAGCACGCGGAGGTTACCAGGCGTTGCGGAGGATCCTGGGTGTCGATGGAAGCGAAGGCCTGACGCCCGATCAGGTCATCGCTGCCGTCAAGGAGTCTGCTCTGCGTGGTCGGGGCGGTGCCGGGTTTCCGACGGGATTGAAGTGGAGCTTCATGCCGCGCCAGTTTCCTGGTCAGAAGTACCTGGTCTGCAATTCCGATGAAGGCGAGCCAGGGACCTGCAAGGATCGCGACATCCTGCAGTTCAACCCGCACATCGTGATCGAGGGCATGATCATCGCCGCGTATGCCATGGGGATCACGGTCGGCTACAACTACATTCACGGCGAGATCTTCCAGACTTACGACCGATTCGAGGACGCCCTTCGTGAGGCCAGAGCGGCTGGCCTGCTGGGTGATCGCATCCTGGGGAGCAGCCTGAACTTCCAGTTGCACGCCGCCCATGGCTTCGGGGCTTACATCTGTGGCGAAGAAACCGCGCTGTTGGAATCCCTCGAAGGAAAGAAAGGACAGCCCCGTTTCAAGCCCCCGTTCCCGGCCAGTTTCGGTCTGTACGGCAAGCCGACCACGGTCAACAACACCGAGACTTTCGCGGCAGTGCCGTGGATCATTCGCAACGGAGCCCAGGCCTACTTGCAATGCGGTAAGCCGAACAACGGCGGGACCAAGATTTACTCTGTCAGCGGCGATGTGGAGCGTCCTGGCAACTACGAGATTCCGATGGGGACGCCGTTTTCGGTGTTGCTGGAATTGGCCGGCGGCGTCCGGACCGGACGCCAGCTGAAGGCGGTGATTCCTGGGGGCTCATCGGCGCCGGTGTTGCCGGCATCCATCATGATGGACTGCACCATGGACTATGACTCGATCGCCAAGGCGGGTTCAATGTTGGGTTCGGGTGCAGTGATCGTGATGGATGACAGCCGCTGCATGGTCAAGAGTCTGCAGCGCCTGAGCTATTTCTACATGCATGAATCGTGTGGACAGTGCACGCCGTGTCGCGAAGGCACCGGCTGGCTCTCACGGGTCGTTGATCGCATTGAAAACGGCCAGGGTCGGCAGGCTGACATGGACCTGCTGGACAACGTGGCCGAAAACATCCAGGGGCGAACCATCTGTGCGCTCGGTGATGCGGCGGCGATGCCGGTTCGCGCGATGATCAAGCACTTCCGTCCGGAATTCGAGTACCACGTGGCCAACAAGACCTGCATGGTCCCGGCCTACGTCTGAGCGAGCCATCCAACATGATCGAAATCGAACTCGACGGAACCAAGGTAGAAGTGGCGGAAGGCAGCATGGTGATGCATGCTGCCGAGAAGGTCGGGACGTTCATTCCTCACTTCTGCTATCACAAGAAACTGAGCATCGCGGCCAACTGCCGCATGTGTCTGGTGGACGTGGAGAAGGCACCCAAGCCGATGCCGGCCTGTGCTACGCCGGTCACCCAAGGCATGGTGGTTCGTACCCGAAGCGACAAGGCCATCAAGGCCCAGAAATCTGTGATGGAGTTTCTGCTGATCAATCACCCGTTGGACTGTCCCATCTGCGACCAGGGTGGCGAGTGTCAGTTGCAGGATCTTTCAGTCGGCTACGGCGGCACGACATCCCGTTACCGGGAAGAAAAGCGGGTGGTCTTCCACAAGGATGTCGGGCCCCTGATTTCCATGGAGGAAATGAGCCGCTGCATTCACTGCACACGCTGCGTCCGGTTCGGTCAGGAAGTGGCCGGTGCGATGGAACTGGGCATGTCCAACCGGGGTGAGCATGCGGAGATCGAGACCTTTGTAGGTCGATCAGTCGATTCCGAATTGTCGGGCAACATGATCGATCTGTGCCCGGTCGGTGCTCTCACCAGCAAGCCCTTCCGATACAGCGCCCGTACTTGGGAGTTGTCCCGTCGCAAATCGGTCAGTCCGCACGATTCGACCGGCGCGAATCTGGTCGTTCAAGTCAAGAACCATCGCGTCATGCGGGTGGTTCCGCTTGAAAATGAAGCCGTCAACGAGTGCTGGATTGCAGATCGCGATCGTTTTTCCTACGAGGCCCTCAACTCGAACGACCGCCTGACCTCACCCATGCTCAAGCAAGGGGGCGAATGGAAGTCGGTCGACTGGGCGACGGCGCTGGAATACGTCGCCAACGGCTTGCGGCAGGTCAAGGCAAACCACGGATCCCGGGCGATCGGGTTGCTGGCCAGCCCGCACAGCACCGTTGAGGAGTTGTACCTGGCAGGCGTGCTGATGAAAGGCCTCGGTTCCGCAAACATCGACTACCGGCTTCGGAATGCGGAATTCCCCCGCGAGGCAGGCGTGCGTCATCTTGGGACGTCTGTTGCCTCGTTGTCGGATCTGCAGCGCGTCTTCGTGGTCGGTTCAAACCTGCGCAAGGACCATCCATTGTTTGCCCAGCGGATCCGGCAAGCCGCCCGAAAGGGCTGCGTGGTGAACGCCCTGCTGGACCGTCCGATGGACTGGGCATTGCCCGTCACCAACAGCCTGACCGCGGATTCGAGCGTCTGGGTTCAGGCCTTGGCCGATGTGGCCGCCGCCATCGCTCAGAAAAAGGGCGTGGCAAGCCCGGCTCAAGGGGATGTTTCCGATTCGGCGTTGGCGATCGCAAATTCGATGTTGGTCGGCGAACGAAAGGCGGTGCTGCTGGGCAACGCGGCGGCGCACCATGCCCGTGCCTCCAGCATGCTGGCCTTGGCAAACTGGATTGGCGAACAGACCGGGGCCAGTGTCGGTTATCTGACAGAAGCAGCCAACACCGTCGGCGCCCAAATTGTCGGTGCCAGACCCGGTCCGGATGGTTTGAACGCGTCCCAGATGCTGAGCGGCTCTTTGAAGGCTGCCGTCCTACTCAATTGCGAACCGGGGCTTGACACGGTGTCATTGCCGAACGCACGGTCCGGGTTGCGTGCCGCCGAAATGATCGTCAGCCTCAGTCCGTTCAAGGCCAACATGGACCTTGCCGATGTGATGTTGCCGATCGCTCCGTTCACGGAGACCTCTGGTACGTTTGTGAACGCAGAGGGACGGGTCCAGAGTTTTCATGCCGTGGTCAAGTCACTCGGTGAATCCCGGCCCGCCTGGAAAGTGCTTCGAGTGCTCTGCGACCTTCTGGGCGTGGGCGGTGCCGGTTTTGAATCGACCCGTGATGTGCTGGCGTCGGTGCCAGGCCTGCAAATCGATGAGGTGGGAGCGAAGGTTCGCGACGGGCTGCTTGACAACCGGACTCAGGCCAACGTCGATCTCACGCCAGCCGAGGGAGCGCCGGTGGTCGCCGCGATTTATCAACTTGACGGGTTGGTTCGTCGCGCACCCTCGCTACAGATGACCGCAGATGGACGACTTGGTTTCGCTGCGCAAGAGGTGGCCGCATGATCGACGCGATTTACAACTTCGGCTTGGGTTTGCTGGGTGCTGCCTGGTGGACGGAGATGGCTTGGCCGGTCCTGTGGGCCGTGATCAAGATCCTGGTGGTGGTTCTGCCGCTGATGGGCGCGGTCGCTTATCTGACGCTGTGGGAGCGGAAGCTGATCAGCTGGATGCAGATCCGACTCGGCCCCAATCGCGTCGGGCCTTGGGGTCTGTTGCAGCCGATCGCCGATGCGTTGAAGCTGCTGACCAAGGAAATCCTGACGCCTTCCGCAGCGAACCGGAATCTGTTCTTCCTGGGGCCGATCATGACCATCATGCCGGCCTTGGCCGCATGGGCGGTTGTACCCTTCGGACCGGATCTGGCGCTGGCCAATATCAATGCTGGTCTCCTGTTTGTGATGGCCATCGCCTCGCTGGAAGTCTATGGCGTCATCATCGCCGGCTGGTCCTCCAACTCCAAGTACCCGTTTTTGGGTGCCTTGCGGGCGTCGGCACAAATGGTGAGCTATGAAATCGCCATGGGGTTCTGTCTGGTGATTGTCCTCATGGTTTCCGCGAGTCTGAATTTTTCGGACATCGTGGCAGGCCAGGCGCAGGGGCAGTTCGCCGAGATGGGTCTGAATTTCCTGTCGTGGAACTGGCTCCCCCTCTTGCCCATCTTCGTCATCTACTTCATTGCAGGACTTGCCGAAACCAATCGCCACCCATTCGACGTGGTGGAGGGTGAATCCGAAATCGTCGCCGGCCACATGGTGGAGTACTCGGGTATGTCCTACGCGATGTTCTACCTGGCCGAATACGCCAATATGTGGCTCATCTCGATCCTGACCGCGCTGATGTTCCTGGGTGGCTGGTTGTCTCCCATCGACAGCGCCCTGTTCAACTGGATTCCGGGCTGGATCTGGCTGGGTATCAAGACTTTTTTGGTGGTGACGTTGTTCATCTGGGTCCGCGCCACGTTCCCCCGTTACCGGTATGACCAGATCATGCGCCTGGGGTGGAAAGTCTTCATTCCGGTGACCCTGATCTGGCTGGTGGTTGTCGGCGCCTGGATGCAGACCCCTTGGAACATCTGGAAGTAATCTGAGTAGAGCACTATGGCCAACCCTGCTTTTAAAGCCGTGACAGCGTCGGTCGAACCAGCCTTTTCCTTGAAGGACTTTCTGGGCAGTTTCATGCTGGCCGAGTTTTTCAAGGGGTTGGTGCTGACCGGGAAATACGCGTTCCGGGGAAAGATCACGCTCGAATACCCTGAGGAAAAGACGCCGTTGTCGCCGCGTTTCCGCGGTCTGCATGCCCTTCGCCGGTATGAGAACGGCGAAGAGCGATGCATTGCCTGCAAACTTTGTGAAGCCGTCTGTCCGGCGATGGCCATCACGATCGAATCGGAGCAGCGAGCCGACGGTTCCCGGCGGACCACCCGCTACGACATCGACCTGACCAAGTGCATTTTCTGTGGCTTCTGCGAGGAAAGCTGCCCGGTGGACTCGATTGTCGAGACACATATTCTTGAGTACCACGGCGAGACGCGTGGCGATCTGTACTACACGAAAGAGATGCTGCTGGCTGTCGGCGACCGATTTGAACCGCAGATTGCGGCGGCCAAGGCGGCTGACGCGAAGTATCGATAACGGCGTCGTCTTCCGAACCGTTCAAGATTTACGAAAACGAAACGCCCATGGACGTCAAAACCGGCTTCTTCTATTTCTTTGCCGCCGTGCTGCTGTTCGCCTCATTTCGGGTGATCACGGCCCGCAATCCGGTGTATGCAGCGCTTTTTCTTGTGCTGGCATTTTTCCAGGCGTCGGCGATCTGGTTGTTGCTCAAGGCTGAGTTTCTGGCCATCGCGCTGGTGTTGGTTTACGTGGGAGCGGTGATGGTCTTGTTTCTGTTCGTTGTGATGATGCTGGACATCAACACCGACAGCCTGCGGCAGAATTTCTGGCGCCATTTCCCGTTGGCCGCCGGTGTCGGTGTGCTGATAGCCCTGGAAATGTCCGCCGTGCTGATCAGTGGGTTTCGCATCTCTGAAGAGCCCAAGCTGCCAGGTGCCGCGAGCCAGGTTGCGCAGCAGGTGTCCAACACCCGGGAACTCGGCAAGCTGATTTATACCCAGTACGTCTACTCGCTCTCGGTCGCTGCCGCCATCCTTCTGGTGGCCATGATTGCTGCGATTGCCCTGACGTTGAGGCAGCGCAAGGACAGCAAGCACATTGATGCGGCGGATCAGGTTCGAGTGCGTGCGCGAGACCGCATGGAGGTCGTGAAGTTGGCTCCGACCTTGCCGTATGCGAAAGACGATGCAGGTTCGGCCGTCGGTGCCGCGACCGGAACGGAGAAGCAGCCATGACCCTCACATTGGGGCATTTCCTATCGCTGGGTGCGATCCTGTTCGCGCTGTCGATCATCGGTATCTTCCTGAATCGCAAGAACCTGATCGTCCTCTTGATGGCCATCGAGCTGATGCTGCTCGCGGTCAACATGAATTTCGTGGCGTTTTCCCACTTTCTCGGGGATATACACGGGCAGGTTTTCGTGTTTTTCATCCTGACCGTCGCTGCGGCCGAGTCCGCAATTGGCCTGGCCATCCTGGTTTTGCTGTTCCGCAACCGGTCGAGCATCAACGTCGACGAACTCAACACGCTCAAGGGCTGAACGCAGGTTCTTCAACTTCAAAATGAGTCAAACCCTTTCTGCCTCGACCCTGCTGGCTGTTCCCCTCGCACCATTGGTCGGTTCCATTCTGGCCGGTGTGTGGGGTACCTCATTCGGCGGGAACCGAATCGGTCGCCGGCTGTCGCATACATTCACGATCCTGGGCGTGCTGGTGGCCTTCGTGCTGTCGGCGATGACGCTCAAAAGCGTTGCACTGGATGGTGCGCGTTTCAACGAAACGCTCTACACCTGGATGGTCGTCGGCGGACTGAAGATGGAGATCGGCTTTCTGGTCGACGGTCTGACCGCAATGATGATGTGTGTCGTGACCTTCGTGTCGCTGATGGTCCACATCTATACGATCGGCTACATGGAGGAGGACGACGGCTACAACCGTTTCTTCTCCTACATCTCGCTGTTCACCTTCTCCATGTTGATGCTTGTGATGAGCAACAACATGCTCCAGCTCTTCTTTGGCTGGGAAGCTGTCGGTCTGGTGTCTTACCTGCTGATCGGCTTCTGGTACAACAAGCCTAGCGCGATCTTCGCGAACATGAAGGCGTTTCTGGTCAACCGGGTCGGCGATTTCGGATTCATCCTGGGCATCGGGCTGATCGCCGCCTATGCCGGCACGCTCAATTACGGCGAGGCCTTTGCCAAGGCTGGCGAACTCGGAAGGCTCACATTTCCCGGCACCGACTGGATGTTGATCACGGTGATCTGCATCTGCCTGTTCATTGGCGCGATGGGTAAATCGGCGCAGTTCCCCTTGCATGTGTGGTTGCCCGACTCGATGGAAGGTCCGACCCCGATTTCGGCGTTGATTCATGCGGCAACCATGGTGACCGCTGGAATCTTCATGGTCGCGCGCATGTCCCCGCTGTTCGAGCTCAGCGACACGGCGTTGAATTTCATCCTGGTGGTGGGATCGATCACTGCCTTGTTCATGGGCTTCCTGGGCATCATCCAGAATGACATCAAACGGGTCGTTGCCTATTCCACGCTGTCCCAGTTGGGCTACATGACCGTCGCGCTGGGCGCATCGGCCTACTCGGTGGCCGTTTTCCACCTCATGACCCATGCTTTCTTCAAGGCGCTGCTGTTTCTCGGTGCCGGCTCGGTCATCATGGGCATGCACCACAATCAGGACATCCGCTGGATGGGCGGCGTGCGCAAATATATGCCGATCACCTGGATCACTTCCTTGCTGGGCTCGCTGGCCTTGATCGGAACACCGCTCTTTTCGGGCTTCTATTCGAAGGACGAGATCATTGTCGCAATGCATGCCAGCGCACTTCCAGCTGCCGGTTTCGCCTATTTCGCGGTCCTCGCGGGTGTGTTCGTGACGGCTTTCTATTCGTTCCGGATGTACTTCCTGGTGTTCCATGGACAGGAACGCTACGACCAGAACCCAGATGCCCATCATGGCGGCCACGACGACGGGCATCATGACGGCCACCACGACACGCATCACGCTCCGCACGAATCCCCGTGGGTCGTCACCGTGCCACTCGTCCTGTTGGCCATTCCCTCGGTCGTGATCGGGTACATGACGATCCAGCCCATGCTGTTTGGCGACTTCCTGAAGGACGCCATCTATGTTGACGGCAACCTGCACAAAGCCATGGAAGTCCTCCGGAACGAATTCCACGGGCCCTTGCAACTGGCTGTGCATGGCCTGACTGCCGCGCCGTTCTGGCTCGCACTCGCCGGTGTGGGTGCAGCCTATTACATGTATCTGGTCAATCCGGCCGTGCCGGCGGCGATCCAGAAGAGGTTCCAGGCGATCTACACCCTGCTGGAAAACAAGTACTACATGGACTGGATCAACGAGAACATCCTGGCACGGGGTGCTCGCGCCATCGGGACCGGCCTCTGGAAGGGCGGTGACGCCGCCGTCATCGACGGGCTATTGGTCAACGGTTCGTGGAAAGTCGTCGGCTGGGTGTCTGGCTCGGTGCGCTGGCTCCAGACCGGCTATCTGTACCACTATGCGTTCGCCATGATTCTGGGCGTGTTTGTGTTCATGACGTACTTCGTCTGGCTCAACAAGTAGGGAGAACAAGAAAAATGGGTCTGTTGAGCCTTGCCATCTGGACACCGATTGCCTTCGGTGTCGTGTTGCTCGCTTTGGGACGCGACGAACAGGCCGGCGTCGTTCGCTGGCTGGCATTGGTCGGCGCGGTCGTCAGTTTCCTGGTCACGCTGCCCCTGTACGGCGGGTTCAGGATCGAAACCGCGGACATGCAGTTCGTCGAGAAGGCGGTCTGGATCGAGCGTTTCAATGTCAACTACCACCTGGGAGTGGACGGGATATCGCTCTGGTTCGTGTTGCTGACCGCCTTCATTAATGTTGTCGTGGTGATCGCCGGCTGGGAGGCCATCAACCGTCGCGTCAACCAGTACATGGCGGCGTTCCTGATCCTCAGCGGTCTGATGATCGGCGTGTTCAGCGCGATCGACGCCATGCTCTTCTATGTGTTCTTCGAGGCCACTCTGATCCCGATGTACCTGATCATCGGTATCTGGGGCGGTCCGAACAAGATCTACGCCGCCTTCAAGTTCTTCCTGTACACCCTGCTTGGTTCGCTGTTGATGCTGGTGGCCCTGATCTTCCTTTACACCAAATCTGGCGGCAGCTTCGACCTGCTGACCTGGCACAAACTTCCGCTGTCGGCCACGGCGCAGACCTTGCTGTTCTTTTCCTTCTTTGCCGCGTTCGCGGTCAAGGTGCCGATGTGGCCGGTTCACACCTGGTTGCCCGATGTGCACGTGGAAGCGCCAACTGGCGGTTCCGCCGTGCTGGCGGCCATCATGCTGAAGCTAGGTGCCTATGGGTTCCTTCGCTTTTCGATGCCGATTGCGCCAGACGCGTCGCGGGAATGGGCGGGCCTGATGATCGTGCTGTCGCTCATCGCCGTGGTCTATGTGGGTCTGGTGGCGATGGTCCAGAAGGACATGAAAAAGCTGGTCGCCTACTCATCCGTGGCGCACATGGGCTTCGTGACACTCGGTTTCTTCATCTTCAACGGCATCGGAGTGTCGGGTGGTCTGGTGCAGATGATTGCGCACGGCTTTGTCTCGGGTGCCATGTTCCTGTGCATTGGCGTGCTCTACGACCGCGTGCATTCCCGCGAGATCGCCAGCTACGGCGGCGTGGTCAACACGATGCCCAAGTTCACGGCCTTTGCGCTGCTGTTCGCCATGGCCAATTGCGGGCTGCCGGGCACGGCGGGATTCGTCGGTGAGTGGATGGTGATTCTGGGCGCGGTGAAATACAACTTCTGGATCGGCTTCGCAGCCGCGACGGCACTGATCTTCGGCGCTGCCTACACCCTCTGGATGTTCAAGCGCGTGTACCTCGGGCCAGTGACCAATGACCACGTGCGCGGGCTCACCGATATCAATGCGCGCGAGTTCCTGATGTTGGCGCTGCTCGCCATTGCCGTGCTCTACATGGGGATCTATCCCAAGCCTTTCACCGACGTCATGGACGTGTCGGTCCACGAGCTGCTCAAGCATGTGGCGCTCTCCAAGCTCAATTGATCAAACTGAATTGAGAAACAGAAGATGATTGACAAACTCAGTTGGATCGCGATCTATCCGGAAATCGTGACGTTGGTCATGGCGTGTCTGATCTTGCTGGTCGACCTGTACGTGAAGAATCCCCGCCGCACCAGCACCTACGTCCTGACGCTGCTGACCTTGGGCCTTGTCGCGCTGCTCAACGGACTGTATGCCTTGGGTGGGCAGACCATCTACGCGATGGGTAACATGGTCGTCAGCGATGCGATGGGCAACTGGCTGAAGTCGTTCGCCGCCATCGCGGTGATGGTTTCACTGGTTTACGGAAGGCCCTACGCGCTGGATCGCGACATGCTGCGAGGCGGCGAGATGTTCACCATGTCCATGCTGGCCTATCTGGGCATGTCGGTCATGATCTCCGGCAACAACTTCCTGGTGATCTACCTCGGTCTGGAACTGCTGACCTTGTCGAGCTATGGGCTGGTGGCGCTGCGCCGCGACCATGCGCCGGCGACCGAAGCGGCGATGAAGTACTTCGTTTTGGGCGCTATGGCCTCGGGCTTTCTGCTCTACGGCCTGTCCATGCTGTACGGCGCGACAGGGTCGCTGGATGTCAACACTGTATTCAAGGCGGTCGCATCCGGTCAGATCAAGCATCAGGTGCTTGTGTTCGGCCTGGTTTTTGTTGTCGCCGGTCTGGCTTTCAAGCTGGGCGTGGTACCGTTCCACATGTGGATTCCGGATGTCTACCATGGCGCACCGACCGCGGTCACCTTGCTGGTCGCCGGCGCGCCGAAGCTGGCGGCGTTTGCCATCGTCATCCGCCTGTTGGTGGAAGGCTTGCTGCCCTTGGCATTCGACTGGCAGCAGATGCTCGGGGTGCTGGCGATTGCGTCCCTGCTGCTCGGCAACCTGGCGGCCATTGCCCAGACCAACCTCAAGCGAATGCTCGCGTTCTCGACGATTGCGCAGATGGGCTTTGTGTTGCTCGGCCTGATGGCGGGCGTGGTCAACGGCAACGTGTACTCGGCGGCCAACGCCTACAGCTCGGCGATGTTCTACGTTGTGACCTATGTGCTGACGACACTGGCCACCTTCGGCGTCATCATGCTGCTGGCGCGCGAGGGGTTCGAAAGTGAGGAAATCGCCGATTTCGCAGGACTGAACCAGCGCAGCCCGCTGTACGCGGGCGTGATGGCGATCTGCATGTTCTCGCTGGCCGGCATTCCGCCGCTGGTTGGCTTTTACGCCAAGCTGGCCGTGTTGCAGGCGCTGATTGCTTCCGGGCAAATGGTCCACATTGCCTTGGCCGTATTCGCCGTGATGATGTCGCTGATCGGTGCGTTCTACTACCTGCGGGTGGTCAAGGTCATGTACTTCGACAGCCCGATCACCGCGGCCTCGGTGACTGCGTCGATGGATGTTCGCGCGGTGCTGTCGGTCAATGGAGCACTCGTGCTGATCCTGGGCATTCTGCCTGGGGGATTGATGACACTGTGCGCCAACGCCATCGTCCAGATGTTGAAAACCTGAGAACCAGGGTCAGGTTGAGCCCGGTGGCCGGCTTTTCGGTTCGTCGCGCGCCCACGGTTCCCGGCAATCACTCCGGCACAGGCGCCGGCCACCCATGACGGGCAATGATGAGCATCTGATCGAGGTGATGACCCGGCGGGACGAGATGTTCCGCGGGCGTTTCCTGCACGCGTTTCGCGACACCGTCGAACTGCCGGACGGAAGCGTCAGCGACCGCGAATACCTGGTCCATCCGGGCGCGGTGATGGTGATCCCGTTGCTCTTCGACCAGGATGGCGCGCCGCGCCTGGTGCTGGAACGACAGTACCGGTATCCGATCGGGCAGGTGATGATCGAGTTCCCGGCCGGAAAGCTGGAACCCGGTGAGGATCGTCTGGCCTGCGCCCGGCGTGAACTGCAAGAGGAGACCGGATATGTGGCGCGCCAATGGGCCCGGGCCGGCGTGATTCACCCGGTCATTTCGTATTCCACCGAGTTCATCGAGATGTGGTTTGCGAAGGACCTTACCGCCGGCGAACGCCGTCTGGATGCCGGAGAGTTTCTCGATGTCTTCACGGCCACGCCCCGCCAACTCGCCGCTTGGTGCCTGGAGGGCGTCGTCACCGACGCCAAGACCGTCGCTGCCATGTTGTGGGTCAACGCGGTCCTTTCGGGCGAGAGGCCGCTGGACTGGCAACAGCCGGGTCCCTGAAGCACCGCTATCATCCCGGCATGAAAGTCCTGGACCTTCAGTGCGCGCATCTGCACACCTTCGAGGGCTGGTTTGCGTCCGAAGAGGACTACCAGGACCAAATTGCGCGCGGCCTGCTGGGTTGCCCGGTCTGCAACGACCGGCACGTGGTCAAGCTGCTCAGCGCACCCCGGCTGAACCTTGGCGCAAGCGCCGAAGCAGCTCCGAGCGCACCCGGATCCGGCGATCGCGCGGAAGCCACGGTTCAAGCGACCCAGGCCGCCTGGCTTCAGATGGCGCGACGATTGGTCGAAGGCACCGAGGATGTCGGTGAGCGCTTCGCCGAAGTGGCCCGCCAGATGCACTACGGCGAGGCCGAAGAGCGTGGCATCCGGGGCAAGACAACGCCCGAGGAAGCGGGGGCCCTGCTGGAAGAGGGCATTCCGGTCCTGCCGCTGTTCCTGCCCGAGTCCCTCAAAGGTCCCTTGCAGTAGTCGCCACGGCGCCGGGCTGGGCCATCAGGCCGTGAACTGCAACGCAGCCAGGCGCGCGTAGACCCCGTTGTTCGCCAGCAGGGCGTCGTGGGTGCCCTGTTCGACAATGCGCCCGTGCTCCAGCACCACGATCCGGTCCGCCTTCTGCACCGTGGCCAGCCGGTGTGCGATCACCAGCGTGGAACGTCGATCGCTGTGTCGCCGTAGGGCCGAATCCAGCGCAGCCTGCACCATTCGCTCGCTTTCGGCATCGAGCGCGCTGGTGGCTTCGTCGAGCAACAGCAGCGGCGCGTCCTTCAGCAAGGCTCGTGCGATGGCGATCCGCTGGCGCTGGCCACCCGACAGCCGCACGCCCCGTTCGCCCAGGAACGTGTCGTAGCCTTCCGGCAGGGCCGCGAGAAAATCGTGGGCGAAGGCTGCCGAGGCGGCCGCATGCACCTCGTCGTCCGTCGCATGGGGTCGGCCGTAGCGGATGTTCTCCCGCGCGGTGGCCGAAAAGATCACTGCGTCTTGCGGCACGACCGCGATGCGCTGGCGCAGATCGTCCAGGCTCAGCGCCTGCACGGGCGTTCCGTCGATCCGAACCATCCCCGACGCCGGATCGTAGTAGCGCAAAAGCAACTGGAACACGGTGCTCTTGCCCGCGCCGCTGGCGCCCACCAGCGCCACGGTTTCGCCGGGCGTGATCGAAAGCGAAAAACCGGCCAGCGCGGGCGTGTTTGGGCGGGACGGATAGTGGAAGGTGACAGATTCAAAAACAATAGCTGCTCCTGACCGGCTGCCGCTGGGAAGAGCCGGTTCTTCCGGTGAAGCGATGGCTGAGGGGCTGTGCAGCAGCTCCATCAGGCGCTCGGTGGCGCCGGCCGCGCGCAGCAGGTCGCCGTATACCTCGCCGAGCACGGCGAACGCCCCGGCCAGGATGATCACGTAGACCACCGTCTGCCCCAGGTGGCCGGCGGACATGCGGCCCTCCATCACGGCCTGGGTGCCCTGGTACAGACCCCAGAGCAGCGCCGCCGAGGTGGCGATGATGATGAACCCCACCAGCACCGCGCGCGCCCGGGTGCGCCGCACCGCTGTGTCGAACGCCTGGCCGGTGGCGTGGCTGAAGCGCGCGGCTTCGCGGCTTTCTGCGGTGTAACTCTGCACCACCGGAATGGCGTTGAGCACCTCGGCGGCGATCGCGCTCGAATCGGCGACGCGGTCCTGGCTGGCCCGCGAGAGCTTGCGCACCCGGCGCCCGAACCACAACGCGGGCAGCACCACGCCCACCAGCACCACGGCCACCTGCAGCATCACCCTCGGGTTGGTCCAGACCAGCATGGCCAGTGCGCCCACGCCCATGACGGCGTTGCGCAGCCCCATGCTGAGCGACGAGCCGACGACCGTCTGCACCAGCGTGGTGTCGGTGGTCAGGCGGGAGATCACTTCGCCGGTCTGCGTGGTCTCGAAGAAGGCGGGGCTTTGCCGCAACACATGGGTGTAGACCGCGTTTCGCAAATCGGCGGTCACCCGTTCGCCCAGCCAGCTCACCAGGTAGAAGCGGCAGGCCGAGAAGACACCCAGCGCCACCGCCACCGAAAACAGGGCCAGGAAATGTCCCCGCAGCGCCAGAATCTTGGCTCCGCGTTCGTCAATCGATGGTTCCGCGCCGGTTCCCACCAGCGCCCCGCCATCGATCAGGCTGCGCAGGGCCAGCGGAAATGCCAGCGTCGCCAGCGCGGCCAGCAGCAGGAACAGGCCCGCCAACGCGACGTGGCGTGTGTAGGGCCGTAAGAATGGAAGCAGCCCCGACAGGGATCTGACGGGGGCTTTGGGCGGGGCTTGAGCCGCCAAGGGCTCCGGTTCTCGGGTTTGGGACATGGCCGCCAGTGTAGAAGCTGGCGGCCCGACCTGCCGAGCGGCTTACAGGTTGCCGGCGAACAGTCTGCGGATGATGATGTCCTTCATGCTGTGGGCGTCGGCCAGTCCCAGGCGTTCCAGATAGGCATGCGGAGCCTCCTTGCCTTCCCAGAAGCTCTTGAACGCCGTCGCGAGCAGCTCGCTCGGGTGGTGCGTGGCGTGCTTGAGCCGTTTCAGAGCGCCGACGATCTTCAGTTCGTCGGCCGTCAGATCGGTGCCGAACGGGAAGGGCGGCAGCAGACCGGCCTCGGCCCACGGGTGCAGCTTTTCTTCCAGGACGCCAGGCAGGTTGTGGCGGTAGCGCTCAGGCACCTCGTAGTCGCGTTCGAGCTTGCCGTGGGCTTTCGCCTGCTTGACCAACTCGTCCTGGAAGCGCGAATCGGCCACCGCGATCAGGCGCTTGACCACCTCGCTGTCTTGCTGACCGCGCACATCGGCCACGCCGTACTCGGTGATGATGATGTCGCGCAGGTGGCGCGGAATCGTCACATGGCCGTAGTTCCACACGATGCTGCTCTTCAGGCCGTCCTTGTTGTCGTGGGTGGCGCGCAGCATCATCAGCAGCCGGGCATCCGGCAGGGCGTGCGACATGGCCACGAAGTTGTACTGCCCGCCCACGCCGCTGACCACCTGGCCCGACTCCAGCGCGTCGCTGGCCACGGCGCCCAGCAGCGTCGCGATCATCGTGGTGTTCATGAAACGCGCCTTGCGCCGCTGGGCGCGCTTGAGGTTGCCCTGGCCATAGAGCTGGTTGATGAAGTCGATGCGCGTCATGTCGATCTTGGCCAGTTCCTGGGGCGGCATGGTGCGGAGCCGCTCGTAGAAGTCGTTGGGGCCCAGGAAGAAACCGCCGGTCATGTAGATGCCGCCGGTCAGGCGGGCACCGAGCATGGTCGCACAGAGCTTGTCGAAATTGGACTTGTCGCTGAGATCGTTGGTGCAGCGTTCGCCGTCCAGCACCAACTCGCGGCCTTGCAGGTTCACGCCCGCGCGCAGGATGCCGAACTTCTTCAGGAACGTGACATCGGCCTCCGACAACGGCGTGCCGATGCGTCCGGCGGCAAGCAGGGCGCTCAGGGTGTCCTGCGTCACCACCTCGCTGGCGAGGCGGCCGTCATTGAGCATCTGCTGCAGCACCGTGTCGCCGTACACCTGGCGGCGGATGATGCCGGCTTCGATCAGCTTCAGGAAGCCGTTGACGAACATTTCCGAGCAGCCATACAGGCCCTGGTCGAAGCGGCCCAACTCACGGCCTTCCAGCCCGTCCGGCGTCAGCGATTCGAGTATGCTGCGGTAATCGTCGCCATGCCGGTCACGCACGATCAGGGCCTGTGCGATCGCGTCACCGAGCGAGCCGATCCCGATCTGCAAGGTGCCGCCGTCGGCAACCAGGCTGGAGGCGTGCAGACCGATCGCATAGTCGGCCGCGCTGACCTTGTTGTTGGGTGGGCCGAACAGGGTGTGGGTGCCGGCGGGGTCGGTCACCACGACGTCGTAGAAGTCAGGTTTGACCTCGGCACCGTTGGGCATGAACGGCATCTTGCGATTGATCACGCCGATCTTCAGCAAGGGCTCACCGGCCTCACGCATCCGCTCGACCACCTCGCCGATCACGTCGGGATTGCTCGACAGGCTCAGGCGCAAACTCTCGCCTTCGCCCTGGGCGGCCACCGCCTGGGCAATCACGTTCATGCCCTGCACCGCCATGTCGCGCGCGACAAAGGTGTAGTTGGTTGAGATGTAGTTGTGCTGCGCCGCCTCGTTGCCGATGTAGTCGCCGGTCTTCATGAAGAACTCGCGCACCTCAACGTTGGCGGGCAGCGCATGGGCGCGCAGGTCCACCGCGTACTCCAGATCGGGATAGTCGGCAAAGACGCGTTCCACCAGAGGCTCCAGAAAGTGCTTTTCCAGTTCGCTTTTGCCTTCGGGCCTGATGAGCGACAGGGCCGTGATGATGCGCAGCTTGCGTGCCGGATTCGCCTTGATGCGCCGGTACAGCGCATTGACGAAGGGATTGGGTTTGCCGATGGCCAGCGGAATGCCGAGAACGATGTCACCGGGGATGGTGTCGAGCACGTGGTCGACGACCGCTTCAATCGAGTCGATGTACAGGGGTTGGGCCATGGTTTGTCTCCAGTCTGGACGGTTGAGATGAATGAATTCACTGTAGAGCGGAGCCGGTTTCCCCTTCTTGATCCAGAGCAATTTCAGCAGGAATGGCGCACCCATTCGGAGCACCCCGGGGCGCTACAACCGGAGTGGTCGCGCGTAGCCGGTCATCTCGAGATAGCCGCGGCCGACCATGCGCCCGCTGGCATCGAGCAGCGCGCTCAAGCCCTCCCAGTAGATCGCGCCGGTGGAGGCGCGGCTGTCGAGTTCCTGGTTGTCGATCACGGGCCGAACGGTGAAGCGGCCAGCGGGGGTCTCGACGGCCCATTCGACCGGGTGGCGGGTCTGGCTTACCGGGCTGTTCCAGAAACGCAGCGGCGTGAACACCACCTCGTTCGGGCCGAAGTTGCGCAGGGCTCCGGCGATGGTGCGAAACGAGCCGCCGCTCCAGAGGGCTCGCCCGGCGGCGTCGCGCAGGCGAAAAGCCGTGAGTGCGCCGCCGTCGAGCAGGTTCATGCCGATCCAGTCCCAGCCCACGGCATCGGGATGCATCAGGGACTCGCTCCATTCATGGTCCAGCCACGCCTGGCCGGCCACGTCGAAGGCGCGGCCTTTCAGCGTGATGCGCCCGCGGGCGGCAAGGTGGGGCAGGCTGTAGTAGTAGCTGGCCTGGGCGGCCTCGGGTCCCTTGCGCGAAAGGCCTTGCTCGCCCTGCAGCAGCAGCGGTTGGGTGGGCTCGAACACCAGATCCAGCGACAGATCGCCGCCCGGTAGGCGGGCCACCCACGCACCATCGGCGGGACGGCGAACCAGCGACCAGTCGCGCAGCGTGATCGCCGCGTCCGTCACCGACGCCCCGGCGGCGCCGAAGCCCTCGCGCGCGATGCGCTGGTCATGCCACAGTTTTCCGCCTAGCACGTCGGTCACGGCGGCATGGGCGAAGATCAGCTGCCGGGCCGCGAAGGCCGATTGCATCGACCGCGTCGCGTCCACTCTCGTGCGAAAAAAAGTGACCTGGAAACCGAACTCGCGGTCTGCTGTGCCCACAGCGCGCGCGTGCCCGGTCACGTACCACCACTCGGTGCGCAGATCGGGGTGCGCGCCGTGGTCGCGCGGGAACACCAGCGTGCGCAGGGGCAGGGCGGTGCCCACGGACGGCATGGCCAGCGCCAGGCGGCCCGGCGGCGCGCACACGGTGCCCGCCAGCAGCAGCGTGCGCCGCCGGATCACCAGTCCTCCTTCACCGCCAGCACCGCATCGCCGGTGGCGGCGGCGCGGCCGGACAGCCACGCCGTCACCGTGCCGGCCGCCACCACCGCCACGCACAGGGCCGCCAGCCGCGTCCACGGCGCGGCCAGGTCCATGGTCCAATGGAAGCTCTGCGGGTTCACCACCTTCACCAGCACCACCGACACCGCCAGCCCCAGCAGCAGCCCGGCCAGTGCGCCGATGGCGGTCCAGGCCGCGCCTTCGCCGGCCACCACCGCCAGGATCTGCCGCCGCGTGAAGCCCAGGTGCGCGAGCAGGCCGAACTCCTTGCGCCGCGCCAGCACCTGCGCGCTGAAACTGGCCGCCACGCCGAACAGGCCGATGACGATGGCCACCGCCTGCA
>ERZ1645187.678-NODE-678-length-33349-cov-45.058419_pt1 | contig 33349 bp, 28 predicted proteins | sample MGYA00575352_ERZ1645187 | MGnify/ENA primary metagenome ERZ1645187 (study PRJEB40837, sample SAMN11349314) | freshwater sediment metagenome | isolation source: river sediment | host: Sediment | place: India: Wazaribad , New Delhi | collected 2017-02-21 ... | reverse complement strand
TCATCGGCGTGTCCTGTTACGACCGGCTGGACCTGGCGCTGGAAGCCGCGCAAGCTGGCGCGGACTACGTGGCGTTCGGCGCGCTTTTCCCCTCGCCGACCAAACCCACCGAAATTCGCGCGCCTATTGCCTTGCTGCGCAAAGCCCGTGCGGCTTTGCACATCCCCATCGTCGCCATCGGTGGCATCACCCCGGATAATGCGCCGCTGCTGCTGGACGTGGGCGCCGACGCGCTGGCGGTGGTCAGCGGGGTGTTCGGCCAGCCCGACATCCAGGCCGCCGCCCGCCGCTACGCTAACCTGTTCGCTTGAGGAATTTCATCATGACCCGTTCCGAACACCTGTTCGCCGAAGCCCAACAGCATATTCCCGGCGGCGTCAATTCGCCGGTGCGCGCCTTTCGCGGCGTCGGTGGAACGCCGATCTTCTTCAAACGCGGCGCGGGCGCCTGGCTCTATGACGAGGATGAGCGCCGTTACATTGACTATGTCGGTTCCTGGGGACCGATGATCGCCGGCCACGCCCATCCGGCGGTGGTGCGCGCGGTGCGGGACGCCGCCGCCAATGGTCTGAGCTTCGGCGCCCCCACCGCCATCGAAACAGTCATGGCGCGGCGGATTCAGGAACTCGTCCCATCCATGGAACTGGTGCGGATGTGCAATTCCGGCACCGAGGCGACCATGAGCGCCATTCGGCTGGCGCGCGGCTGCACCGGCCGCGACAAGATCGTCAAGTTCGAGGGGTGCTACCACGGCCATTCCGATTCGCTGCTGGTCAAGGCCGGCTCCGGGGCGCTGACGCTGGGCGTGCCCACCTCGCCCGGCGTGCCGGCGGCGCTGGCGGCGCAGACCGTGACCCTGACCTACAACGATCTCGGTCAGGTTCAGCAAGCCTTTGCGGAGCTCGGCGCGGACATCGCCGGAGTGATCGTCGAGCCGGTCGCCGGCAACATGAATTGCATCCCGCCCGCGCCCGGTTTTCTGCACGGCTTGCGCGAACTCTGCGACCAATACGGCAGCGTGTTGATTTTCGACGAGGTCATGACCGGCTTCCGGGTCGCGCCGGGCGGTGCGCAGGAGTTGTACCAGGTGAAGCCGGACCTGACCACGCTGGGCAAGATCATCGGCGGCGGGATGCCGGTCGGCGCGTTCGGCGGTCGGCGGGCGATCATGGAAAGACTGGCGCCGCTGGGACCGATCTATCAGGCCGGCACCCTGTCGGGCAATCCGGTAGCGATGGCGGCGGGGCTGGCGACGCTGGAGCTGATCTCCGCGCCCGGTTTCCACGCCGACCTTGCCGCCAAGACCGGGCAACTGTGCGAGGGACTGATGGCTGCCGCCCGCGCGGCGGGGATACCACTGACTGCAAACCACGTCGGCGGGATGTTCGGGATTTTCTTCTCGGCGGAAACCGTAACCACTTACGCCCAGGCGGTCGCCTGCGATGTCGAACGGTTTAAGGCGTTCTTCCATGGAATGCTGGCCGAGGGCGTCTATCTGGCCCCATCCGCGTTCGAGGCGGGGTTCATGTCGTCGGCGCACAGCGAGGAAGACATCGAGGCGACTCTTGCCGCTGCGCGGAAGGTGTTCGCCCGGATTTAACTCAACTGGATGGAGGATTCACCATGTCCCAACTGGCCGAACAGTTCATCACCGCCGCCGACTATCTGGCGCTGGAACGTCAGGCGGAAACCAAGAGCGAGTATCTCAACGGGCGCATCTACGCGATGAGCGGCGCCAGCCGTAACCATAACCGCATCACGGTCAACCTGACCTCGACCCTGCACGCCCAACTCAAGCGCAAGCCGTGTGAACCCTTTTCCGGCGACATGCGGGTCAAGGTCAAGCCTACCGGGCTGTACACTTACCCGGATGTCGTGGTGGTCTGCGGCGAACCCCGGTTCGAGGACCCGCACGTGGATACCCTGCTCAATCCCACCGTGATCATCGAAGTGCTATCCGACAGCACGGCGGCTTACGACCGGGGTGAGAAATTCGCTCATTACCGCGCGTTGCCTTCGCTGAGCGATTACCTGCTGATCGCCCAGGACCAGCCGCGCATCGAGCACTATCAGAGGCAGTCGGACGGGCGCTGGCTGTATTCGGCCACCGACGGTCTGGACGCTCAAGTTGAAATTTCCACCATCGGCTGCGTGTTGCGGTTAGCCGAGGTTTATGAGCGGGTGGACTTCGCCGAACCCGAACCCGCCCCGGTCGCATCCTGAACTCTCGACTATAGTTATGGGGCTACCACCGTCCAAGGAGGCATCCCCATGACCGAAACTGCCAAAGCTCCTACCCCCGACGCCAAGGCCGCCGCCGACCTCAACAAGCTGGCCCAGAATTTTTCCAAGATCATCGAACAGAGCCAGCGGGTCTTGCAGGAATATCTCAAGCGCCATGAGCAAGGCGATCAGCTTCCGCTGATCGATCCGGCCATCATCGGCAAATCCTTTCAGGAATTCTTCGACAAGCTGCTGAAGAATCCGGAAAAGCTGATCGAGGCGCAAATCGGCTTCTGGAAAAACTACCTTGACCTCTGGCAGTCCGCCTCCCAGCGGATGCTGGGCCATGAAACCCAGCCGGTCATCAAGCCGCCGCCCGGCGACAAGCGTTTTGCCGACGAGCAATGGGCGGAAAACGCCGTGTTCGATTTCATCAAGCAATCCTATCTGCTGGCCGCCGACAGCGTGCAGGGACTGGTCCGCAAGGTCGAGGGCATGGACGACAAGACCGCCCGCAAGGTGCAGTTCTATACTCGCCAGTTCGTGGACGCGATGGCCCCGACCAACTTCGTCCACACCAATCCCACCGTGCTCAAGGCCACGCTGGATTCCAGCGGCGACAACCTGGTCAAGGGCCTGCAAAACCTGCTGGAAGACCTGGAACGCGGGCGCGGCCAGTTGCAAATCAAGATGACCGACCTCAAGGCGTTCACGCCGGGCGAGAATATCGCGGTGACGCCGGGCAAGGTTGTCTTCCAGAACGAGTTGATGCAACTGGTCCAGTACAACCCCAGCACGCCGACCGTTTATCAAAAGCCGTTTCTATTCGTGTCGCCGTGGATCAACAAGTTCTACATCATGGACATGCGGCCCAAGAACTCCATGGTCAAGTGGATGGTGGACCAGGGCTTCACGGTGTTCATGACCTCCTGGATCAACCCGGACGAGCAACTGGCGCACAAGAAATTCGAGGATTACATGCTGTCCATCGTGGAGGGCATGGACGCCATCGAGCAGGCCACCGGCGAGCGGGAAATCAACGCCGCCGGCTACTGCCTGGGCGGCACCATTCTGCTCACCACGCTGGCCTATCTCGCCGCGAAGAAGGACAAGCGGGTGCAAAGCGCCATCTGCTTCGCCTGCATGACCGACTTCAGCGAGCCGGGCGAACTGGAAGTGTTCATTGATGAGGAACTGATTACCCTGCTGGAGAAGCAGATGGGCGAGCGGGGCTATCTGGACGGCAGCCAGATGGCCGGCGTGTTCAGCATGTTGCGCGCCAACGATCTGATCTGGTACTTCGTGGTCAACAATTACCTGCTGGGCAAGGACCCCTACCCCTTCGACCTGCTGTACTGGAATTCCGACTCCACCCGGATGCCCCGCGACATGCACAGCTTCTACGTGCGCAATATGTACCAGAAGAATCTGCTGCGCGAACCGGGCGGCATCACTCTGGCCGGTGTGCCCATTGACCTGCGCAAGATCAAGACGCCGGTCTGCTTCCTGTCGGCCTACGAGGACCATATCGCGCCGTGGAAATCCACCTACGCCGGCACGCAACTGGTCGGCGGCCCGGTGAAATTCGTGTTGAGCGGGTCGGGCCACATCGCCGGGGTCATCAATCCGGCCTCGTCCGACAAATACGGCTTCTGGCTCAATCCCAAAACCCCGCCCAATCCCGACGACTGGTTCAAGGACGCGGTCAAGCAGGATGGCTCGTGGTGGCCGGACTGGCTGGCCTGGCTGACACCCCATGCCGGGCCGCAAATTCCGGCGCGCACGCCGGGCGATGGCAAGCTGAAGCCGATTGAGGACGCGCCGGGTTCCTACGTCAAGATGCGGTACGATCAGTAGCGAAGGCCCATCTCGACCCCCACTATCAACTTATGGTGATCTCACGCTCCGCCCCGCTCGGGGCGGTTGCACGCCCCGGCGAAAAACGCTTGCACCCGTTCCAGTTTCCGCGTGCGCGGCATGGGCGGCAGGCTGTCCAGAAACGCGCGACCGTAGAATTTGGTCAGCAGGCGCGGGTCGCACAGCATCAGCACCCCCCGGTCGCTGACATCCCGGATCAACCGGCCCACTCCCTGCTTGAGCGCGATGACCGCCTGGGGCAACTGATAGTCCCGGAACGGGTCCTCGCCACGCTGGCGCAAGGACTCAATCCGCGCCTGCACCACCGGATCGCCGGGCGAGGCGAACGGCAAGCGGTCAATGATCACGCACGACAGCGCTTCACCGCGCACATCCACCCCTTCCCAGAAACTCGCCGTCCCCAGTAACACCGCGTTGCCCAGGGCGCGAAATTCCCGCAGCAACGCCGCTTTCGGCGCGGCGCCCTGCACCAGCAGCGGATAAGCCAGGCGCCCCGCCAGTCCCGCCTCTGCCTCGCGCAGGGCGCGGTAACTGGTGAATAACAGAAACGCCCGTCCCCGACTGGCTTGCAGCACCGGCAACGCCGCCTCCAGCAGTGCGGGGGTGTACTGGGGCGAGGCGGGTTCAGGCAAACCGGGCGGGTGATAAAGCAAGGTGTTGCGGGCAAAATCAAAGGGGCTGTCCAGGCGCAAAGCCGCGTAATCCTGTAGCCCCAAACGAGCAGCAAAGTGTTCAAAACTCTCGCCCACCGCCAGCGTCGCCGAGGTAAAAATCCGCGCGCCGGGTTGCGCCTCCAGCCGGGTGCGGAATGTGGGAGCAATATTCAGCGGGGTCCGGCTCAAGGTGAAGCCCCACCCACGGGTTTCGAACCAGCATACGGCGTCAGAATGACGCTCTTCCCCGGTCGTCAGCGCCAGACGCTGCTTCAGGTCCTCGGCGCGGCGGCGGCAACTCTCCAGGCCCTTGCCCCGCTGGGCCGCTTCCTTTAAGGCTTCCCGCAACCGCTCCAACGCTTCGGTCAACTGGCTGATCGCTTCCTGCACCGCCGGCTGGTCAGCCACCTCCCGCCATAGCGCCCGCCGTTCCACCGTCCCCAGGGCCGTGCGCACCACGGCCTCCACTGCAGCCAGCGCCTCGGCGCGGAACCGCAATTCGGGGAAATCCGCCGCATCCCGCGCCTGCTCCACCAGCGTATCCCGCGCCAGTTCGGTCAACTGCCGGCCACTGAGCGAGCGGCCAAAGAAGTGGGTAGCGATGTCTGGCAACTGGTGTGCTTCGTCGAAAATGACCGCCTCCACCCCGGGCAACAATTCGGCAAACCCGGTTTCGCGCAGCGCCAGATCCGCGCAGAACAAATAATGATTGATCACCAGCACATCCGCCGCCAGCGCCTCCAGCCGCGCCTTGGCGAAAAAGCACTCTTCAATCCAGGGGCAGTCCGGCCCGAGACAGTTATCAGCCGTAGAAGTCACGCGTGGCCAGAGCGGCGAGTTTTCCGGGAGGTCGGCGATCTCGGCAATGTCACCGCACTGGGTGCGGCTCGCCCAGCGGCGGATGTGTTGCAACTCGACGACGTGCGCCCGCGAAGCCAGCCGCCCCTCCTGCTCGAGAAGGTGCAGGCGATAGCGACATAAATAATTACCGCGCCCCTTCAGCAGCGCCACCCGCGCCCGACTCTTCAGCGCCCGGCGCACCACGGGCAGGTCCTGGTGGTAAAGCTGATCCTGCAAGTGGCGGGTGCCGGTAGAGATAAGGACCCGCGCCCCGGATAACAGCGCGGGCGCCAGATAGGCGAAGGTTTTGCCGGTGCCGGTGCCCGCCTCGACGATGAGTAAACCGCCCTCTTCCAGGGTGGCGTCAACCGCTCGCGCCATCCGCTGTTGGGGCAGGCGGGGGGCAAAGCCGGGAATCTGCCGGGCCAGAGGTCCCTCCGGCCCCAGCAGGTCGGCTATATCCATGGCGATGCCCCGTGAGCGTGGCCGCCTCAGTGTGCGAACTGCGAGGCGCGCGCCTCGGCTTCCTCGGCGCCGGCGCCATTCCCGGAAGCCTTGCGGGCGGAGGCGATCACCTTCCAGTTGCGGGACTGCAAGCCCCGGTTGCCGCCAGCCAGACTGTTGGATTTGCTGGCCAGTGACTCGGCCTGCTGATACTGACCCTGATGCAGGCGAATCTGCGCCAGGTCATGCCAGATGCCGGCGTTGCGCGGCTCGATTCGCAACGCCCGCTCCAGGGCCGCGCCGGCCTTGTCCAACTGCTTGCTCTTGACGTGCTTGTCGGCGCTCTCCAGCAACGCTGCCACTGCCTGATTGCCCTCGCGGGTGATCTCTGCCGGCGGCAAATCTGCCGGCGGCGCGGATGGGGCGGTGGACGCGGGTGAGGGACGGGCCGGCGGTTGAATCGGTTCCGGCTCCGGCTCCGGCTCCGGTTTTGGCGCGGCGACCGGTGGCGCCAATGCAACGGCTGGCTTACTGGGTGCAGCGGGCGTAGCGGGTGCAGCCGGCGCCGCCGGCGCGGTAGGGAAGGGAACCGGCTTGCTGGGTGCAGCGGTCGGTGGCCGCGGCGCCACCGGTTGCGGTTCGGGCAGCGCGCCGGGTGCAGGTCTGGCCGAATACCGCTCATCCGCGGGCGGATAGGCCGGCGACAGTCGGTCATAGCCATTTGGCGCAGGCGGATACGGCGCAGCAGCGCCGGGCGGGTAAGCCGGCTGTCGGTAGGCGTTCTCCGCGCCCGGCGGATAAGCCGGCTGTCGGTAGGCGCCCTCCGCGCCCGGCGGATAAGGTTGCGCCGGCGCACCGTAGCCATTTGGCGTAGCATAGGGATCGGCGGCATATTCCCGTGGCAGGAGTGGATCCTCCTCGGGTAACTGCCCGACATCCACCGAGGGCGCCGGCGGGCGCGTGGCATACCCCGGCGGTCGGCGGGCGCTACGGTCCACCACCGGCGCCCTGGCGGTCGCGCTCCGGCCAGAGGGTTGTTGCGAATACGGCGCCGTCGTACACCCTGTCAACACCAACATCAGCGCCAACAGGCCAAGACTCGGCTTGATCGGTTCAAACAATATCTTCATCACGTCTCCCCGGAATCGGGCGTTCTTCAGACCACAGCCCCGAACTCCATTAAAATCGCTCATTGGTTGCACTTTAACCTTTCCCCTGTCAGGCCGCCATGCCGAATCGGCAGCCAATTCGTCACTCCATCAGGCGCTGAAAGAAATGACTCATTCCACCATCCTCACGATCACTGTCATTGGCAGGCGGCTTTGGTTTGGGCCGGCGCGGGGTGGCCGGCGCACACGAGGTCCAGCCTTGCGGTTCAGAACCGACCAGGAACGGCACCAGCTCGCCGCGTCGGCACCCCTCGCTCACCCGCAGCCCTCGGCGCGGCTCCACCCGGATCTGCTCGACATCCGCCGGCGGCGGTGTATCCAGTGGCTCCAGCTTCAGCCCCGCCATCAAATTCATCCATACCCGTAACGCGCCACTCCCGCCGCTCAGCCCGGTCGGCTTGTTGTCATCGCGGCCCAGCCACACTACGGCCAGCCGGTCGCCGCTGAACCCGGCGAACCAACTGTCGCGATAATCATCGGTGGTGCCGGTCTTGCCCGCAATCCGTAGATCAGGCGACAGCTTGCTCTTCATGGCGCTGGCGGTGCCGGTCTTGACCACCTGTTGCATGGCGTGGGTGATCAGGTAGGCCGGCCCGGGTTCTACGACCTTCACCACGTCCATCGCGTAATGCTGCAACGACTTGCCGCTGGCGTCGGTCACCTCGCGGATGGCGCGCAGGGGAATGCGAAAACCGCCACTGGCGATGGTCGCGTACACCTGGGCGATCTCGAACGGCGACGCCTCCAGCGCCCCCAGCAGCAGCGCTGGATACGGTTTGAGCGGATGATCAAATCCCAGACGCTGGAGCATCTCCACCACCTTGATCACGTCCACGTCCAGCCCGACCCGCACCGCCGGGATGTTATAGGAGCGGGCCAGCGCATCGCGCACGGTCACCCGGCCATGGTACCGCTTGTCGTAGTTGGCCGGCGCCCAGCGCTTGCCGCCGGAGGTATGGACCAGCGGGCTGTCATTGATCAAGGTCATCAGGGTATAGCGATCCGACTGTTCCAGCGCGGTCAGATACACCACCGGCTTGATCAGCGAACCGGCCAGCCGTTTGGCAGAGAACGCCCGGTTAAAGCCGAACGTCTTCGGCTCGCGATCGCCCACCATCGCCAGCACCTCGCCAGTCTGGGTGTCGGCCACTACCGCTGCGCCTTGCAGTGGCCGTGCTCTGGGCTGGCTTCTTTCCAGCGCCGGCAGACTATTGACCAACGCATTCTCGGCGACTGTCTGCACCCGAGAATCGAGCGTGGTGAATACCCGTAGCCCTTCCGATACCAAATCTTCCGGTTTGTAGTACTGCCGCAACTGATGTTGGACCAGTTCCAGAAAGGCAGGATAGGCCGTGATGCCGCTGGCGGCCTTGGGCGCTACATCCAGCGGCATTGCCCTGGCGACGGTGGCGTCCTCGGCGCTGACCAGGTTCTGCTCGACCATGACCTCCAGAATCAGGGCGCGGCGTTCCAGCGCATTGTCGGGATGTTTGCGCGGGTCATACAGGGACGGTCCCTTGATCATCCCGACCAGCAGGGCGAGTTGATGCAGGTCCAAATCGTCCAGCGCCTTGCCGAAATAGAATTGACTGGCCAGGCCAAAGCCGTGAATCGCCCGACTACCGTCCTGACCCAGATAAATGGCGTTGCTATAGGCTTCCAGAATGTCGTCCTTGCCATAACGGGCGTCAATCAGGATCGCCATCAGAATTTCGTTGACCTTGCGCTTGATGGAGCGCTCGTTACTCAGGAACAGATTCTTGACTAACTGCTGGGTCAGGGTACTGCCGCCTTGCACCGTGCGCCCGGCGCGCAGATTGACCACCAGCGCCCGAAAAATGCCCTTGGGGTTGATGCCGGCGTGCTCGAAAAAGGAACGGTCTTCGACCGCCAGCAGGGTATCCACCAGCACCGGCGGCAGTTCCTTACCGTTGAGCAGGATGCGGTCCTCATAATGGGAAGGATAAATACCGGCGATTTCAGGCGGATCCAGGCGCAACAGGCCCGGCGCTTCCTGCCCATCCAGGCTGACGACATCCACCAGGAGGTCACCAGCGAAGGTCACCCGGACCTGGCGCGCGGGTTCCGTACCGTCCCAGAACGCAAAATCGCGGGTCATCACCTCGAAGACCTCGCCTTGGCGGGTGTAACTGCCCGGTTTGTCCGGCGCATTTCCACCGCCAGGCGGCGGAACGCAGGTTTCCGGAGCCGGCGGCTTGGGCTTGCGCTTAAGGGCGCGCTTGCCAGAAGCAGGCGGCGCAGCCGGTTCCACCGGGCAGTTCGCATCGCGGTAGCCCAACAGCTTGAGTTCCTGGGCGAACGCATCGGCGCTCAACGGCATCCCGGCGAATAATTCCAGCGGCCGGGCGTACACCTTGGCCGGCATGGCCCAGCGTTTTTGATCAAATTCAGCGCGGATCACTCCATCCAGATACAGCATGTAAAGGCCCAAGCCGGCCGCGCCCAGGAGCGCCCCCCCCAACAATAACGAGAACAGCAATGAAAACAGCGACCGCAGCAGCGGCACCCGTTTTCTGGAACTGCGCAATGATCGAACTTTAGCCATGCCTGTTCCTGCCCAAACCTGCGGTCTCCACCAATCGGCCTGGCGCGTTTGTCGTGATTCTGTCTTATCCTACTGCTCCATCTTTTCCCTCTGGAGCCCGTCGCGTGCCGTCCGCCCATGAACCCTACGATCAGGCTGTGTTGATCGCGGCGTTGCTACAACCGGGACGCTATCCGCATCCGGTTACTACTGTCGAGCATTTGCAGACTCATATTTCGCATGTCCTGCTGGCTGGCGACTACGCCTATAAAATCAAGAAACCATTGAATCTGGGATTTCTGGATTTTACCAGCCTGGAGCGGCGGAAATACTATTGCGAGGAAGAACTGCGCCTGAATCGCCGACTGGCCCCGGACATCTACCTCGATTGTCTGCCTATCAGCGGCGAGCCGGTGAATCCGGTCCTGGGCGGCGCCGGCACGGTCATCGAGTATGCGGTGCGGATGCGCCGCTTTCCCCAGGAGGCGCTGCTGGACCGGGCATTGGCGGCGGGCCGGCTGGAACCGCGCCATCTGGACGCGCTGGCCCGCCGGCTGGCTGAATTCCACCGTACTATTCCCGCCGCCGATCCCGCCGCCCCCTTCGGCGAACCGGACCGGGTTCGCCAACCGATGCTGGACGATTTCACCTGCACCCGACCGCTGCTGGCGGATCCCGCCGACCGCGAGGTTCTGGCCACGGTGGAACGTTGGACGCTGGCAGTCACCGAGCGGCTGTGGCCACGCCTGGCCGAACGCAAGGCCGGCGGCTGGATTCGTGAGTGTCATGGCGACTTGCACCTGGGCAACATGGTGTTGACCGATGCCGGGCAGGTCGTGATCTTCGACTGCATTGAATTCAATGATGATTTTCGCTGGATCGACGTTGTGAGCGATCTGGCTTTTCTGGTCATGGATTTGCGCTTTCGTGGCGCCGGCTCTTTCGCCCAGCGGATTCTCAACACGTATCTGGAGTACAGCGGCGACTTTGCTAGTGCGGCCTTGTTGCCCTACTACCAGGTCTATCGGGCCATGGTGCGCGCCAAAATCAACGCCATTCAGGCCAGCCAGGATGGCGGCGTCACCCCCGCCCGCGAATCCGCTCGTGCGCTGTGCCACGACTATTTGCGGCTGGCGCTGGCGCTGACCCGGGAACCCGCGCCGTTTCTATTGATCACTCACGGCGTTTCCGGTTCCGGCAAATCGCGCCGAACGGGGCAACTACTGGAAGAATTTCCGGGGGCCATCCGCATCCGCTCCGACGTGGAACGCAAGCGGCTGTTTGGCCTCGGCCCATTGGACGACAGCGGTTCCACGCTGGGCGGTGGACTTTACACGCCGGAGGCCAGTGCCCGCACTTACCAACGCCTGTATGATCTGGCGGATGGTTTGCTCGCCGCCGGTGACCCCGTGCTGGTGGACGCCACGTTCATGAAGCGCGCCCATCGGCAACCCTTCCGCCAACTGGCGGACCGGCATGGCGCACCGTTCATTCTGCTTGATTGCATCGCCGATCCCGATACGCTGCGGGCGCGGATCGCAGCGCGCCGGGCGCGGGGCGATGACGCTGCCGAAGCGGATGTGGCGGTGCTGGAACGACAGCTCCAGTACGATGAACCGCCGGCGGCTGATGAGAATCCGCTGCAAACCAACGGCGACGGCGATGTGGAACGGCTGCGGGCGGCGATCACGACGACTGTCCACGGAAGACACGGAACGCACGGAAAGAAAGATGACGGCTCAGGTTCACGTTGATGGAACCGGGGTGCATATAATTTTGTTTTTTGACTGTTTGATGATGGGGGCATGATGGCAAAGTATGACGTATACGGGATCGGCAACGCGCTGGTGGATATGGAGTATGAGATTGAAACCGCCGACCTGGAGGCGTTGGGCATCGAGAAGGGCGTGATGACTTTGGTGGATGAGGAATGTCAGGTGCGGATGATGGACCATCTGGCCGCCTATCCCCATCAGCGCGGTTCGGGCGGGTCAGCAGCCAATTCGATGATCGCGGTCCGTCAGTTTGGCGGGAGCAGTTTCTATTCCTGCAAGGTCGCCGGCGATGATCTCGGTCACTTCTATATGAAGGACCTGATCGAGGGTGGGGTGGACACCAATCATCATACCGAGAGGGAGCCGGGCCATACTGGCCGGTGTGTGGTGCTGGTCACGCCGGACAGCGACCGCACCCTCTGCACCTTTCTGGGGATTAGCGGCGGCTTGTCCACGAAGGAACTGGTCGAGGACGCCCTGCGCGATTCGGCCTATTTCTACATGGAAGGCTATCTGGTCACTTCGCACACGGCCCGCCGGGCGTGCGTCGCGGGCAAGCAGATTGCCGAGGCGGCCGGAGTCAAGACCGCCATCTCCCTGTCTGATCCGAATATGGTCCGGTTTTTCAAGCCGGGCTTGCTGGAGATGATCGGCTCCGGCGTAGATCTGCTCTTCGCCAATGAGGACGAAGCCAGGGGCATGGCGGGTGCTACGGACCTGAATAGCACGGTCGCTTACCTGAAAACCCTCAGCCGGGAGTTTGTCATCACGCGAGGCTCCAAGGGCGCGCTGGTTTGGGATGGTCAGGCGCTGATGGAGATTGACCCGGTCAAGGTGGACGCCGTGGACACCGTCGGCGCCGGGGACCTGTTCGCCGGCGCGTTCCTCTATGGCCTGGGCCAGGGTTGGGACCACCGCCGTACCGGAACGTTGGCTTCAGCAGCGGCGGCCAAGCTGGTAACCCGCCTGGGGCCGCGCTTGGCGGCGGCAGAAACCCGGGCGGTTCTGAAAAGCTTCCGGTAGATCCGCAAATCTGAATCATCCTGACTGCGACTCCCGCCTCACCCGGTACAGTTCCCGTGTCTTCAGCGCCTGCCCGTGCAACTGCTCAGCCAGCGCGGCGCGGGTCAGGCGCTTGACTTCCCGCAACACGGCTGGATCGGTCAAAAGACCATCGCGCAGCGCCAGCAGCCCCCGGCCCGAAATCGGTACGCCGGTTTGGACGCGATCAGCGGCCAGCGGTCCCCGGTCCAGCACATAGCAATACTGTTCCTCGGCGACGATGGGCGCGCCGCTGGCGGCTTCACAATCCAGGGTCAGGCCGTAGCCCAGTTCCTCCAGCAGCCGTTTCTCGAACCGCCGCAGCGGCGGCTCCTCGCCGGGGACGGCAGCCAGTTCCGCCAGCAACCTTTGGTAGGCGGCGAACAGGCCTGGATGCGGATCCAGGCGCGGCAGCAAGCGTAGCAGCAATTCGTTGATGTAGAGTCCGGCCAGCACTCGGTGCGGCGGCAAAGGGATGGGACAGCCCGCCTCTTCGGCGGCAGTCAGCGTCGCCAGTTCGCCCGCGCCGCTCCAGGACAGCAACAACGGCGCGAACGGTTGCAGCAGTCCCTTCCACCGTGACCGGGGCGAAACTGCGCCGCGCGCTACCAGCCCCAGCCGACCGTACTCCTGGCTAAAGACTTCCAGCAACAAGCTGGTATCGCGGTAGGGGCGGCGATGCAGGACAAAGGAGGATTGCAGCAATACACGCATGAGACCGGCGCTGGATCAGACTGAACCCGGATCAGCGTAGCCCAGACTACGCAGCGCCCGCTCGTCATCAGACCAGCCCTCACGCACTTTCACCCAGGTTTCCAGGAACACCGGGCGGCCCAGCAGACGCTCCAGATCCTGGCGGGCCTGGCGACCCACTTCACGCAGCGTCGCGCCCTTCTCGCCGATGACGATGCCTTTCTGGCTGGCGCGTTCGACCCAGATCACGGCGTGAATCCGCGTCAGCCGCCCCTCTTCGGCGAAGCGCTCGATCTCCACCGTCAGCGCATAGGGCAATTCCTCGCGCAGCAACCGGGTCAGCTTCTCGCGGATCAGTTCAGCGGCCAGAAACCGCTCGCTGGCGGTAGTGATCTGATCGGGCGGGAACAGAAAATCGTTGACTGGCAAGCAGCGTGCGATGACCTGTTCCAACACCGCCACATTATCGCCCTTGAGCGCCGACAGCGGCACGACGTCGGCGAACAGCCGCCGGCCCGCCACTTCCTGCAGAAACGGCAACAACCGTCCCTTGTCAGCGATCCGATCCGCCTTGTTGACCGCTAGCACCACCGGCCCCGAAAAGGCAGCCAGCCGTTGCACTACATCGCTATCCTCATCGGTCCAGCGCAGCGCTTCGATCAGTAACACCACCACGTCTACATAGCCCAGCACGCTGGCCGCCGCCCGGTTCAGGTAACGGTTCATCGCCCGCCGGCCCTGGCGATGCAGGCCGGGCGTATCCACATAGACAATCTGGGCCTCCGGCAGGGTCTGGATGCCGAGAATGACGTGGCGGGTAGTTTGCGGCTTGGGCGCGGTGATGCTGATCTTCTGACCGATCAGTCGGTTCAGCAGGGTGGACTTACCAACGTTGGGTCGGCCCAGCAGGGCCGCGTAGCCGGCGCGGGTGGCAACGATCATGGTAGCAACTGCTCCAATACTTGACGGGCCGCGTCCTGCTCGGCCTTGCGCCGGCTGCTTCCCACCGCAACGGCGCGACAACCGGTGACCGCACATTCCACTGTAAAGCTCTGGGCGTGCGGTTCGCCGTGGACCTCCAACACGCTATAGATAGGCAGAGATTGCTGACGGGCTTGCACATATTCTTGCAGGCGGGTTTTGGGGTCTTTCAACTCGCTGGCGTTGGCCAGGCCGGCCAACCCATCCCGATACACGTTGAGGATCAGCGCGCGACAGGCCTCCAGCCCACGGTCCAGATAGACCGCCGCAAACACTGCCTCCAACGCATCCGCCAGAATGGATTCACGCTGCGGACCGCCACTGCGCAGCTCACCCTGCCCCAACCGCAAGCCTTCCCCCAACCTCAGGCCGCGCGCCAGTCCTGCCAGGGTTTCGCCCTTCACCAAATTGGCCCGCAGCCGGCTCAGTTCGCCTTCGCTGGCCTGGGGGTATTGCTGAAACAGATATTCGGCGATCACCAGATTCAACAGCGCGTCACCCAAAAATTCCAGGCGCTCATTATGATGCGGCGAAGCGCTGCGGTGGGTCAGCGCCTCCTCCAGCAAATCGGGCTGCTGAAAGACATAATCCAGAGCGGCGCACAGCCGCGCTATTGCCGAATTCACTGCAGTGGAATCACCTCGTTGACCTTAAGTACGACGAACAGGCCCATCCCCTCAAACAGTTCCCGTTCATCCTGATAAACCAGATCGAGCGCCTTCCCCCCTGGGACATTGCGAATTTTGAGATCCTTGGCTTTGACATTTTCCACGTAACCGGTATCAAAGCGCTTTTGAATGGCGTTTTGAATATCCACCGTAGTCATACTTGACACCGACTCCTTGCGGACGCTCTCGATCGTGGATTTGATCGAGTAGTACTGCACATACACCGGTACGACCTTCATCGCGATCACGGCGACAAACCCGATCAGAATGAGCAACAGCAACATCCCGATCAGGGTCATGCCGCGCTGTCGTTCGTTCGCTCGCCGTTCAATCAGTGTGAATGCCCGCATCTTTCCATCCCCCCTTGCCTAATTGATGCCATCGCCAATTCGACTGCATTGACCGTTAAAGGTAACGCAATCCCAATTCATCCAGATGAAGAATGCTCGCCCGATCAGATTCTCCTCGGGCAGCGGCCCCCAGACCCGACTGTCGCTGCTGTTGTCCCGATTGTCGCCCATCATAAAATAGTGTCCCGGCGGCACCTGATATTCCCAGCCTACCGTCCCGTCCGGTTCACGGCGCGGCTGGATGCCGGGCCAAAATCCAACCAGGCTCCAGCGCCCATCGGCTCGCGTCTGAATCCGATGTCGGGCTTCCCCCAACTGTTCTTCAAACTGCTGGTAATTGGGCGCCACAGGGTCGCTGGGCAACAGCGTCAGCGCCGCCGGCTGGCCATTGATGAACAGTTGCCCACTACGGTAGGTCAGTCGGTCTCCGGGCAACCCCACCACCCGCTTGATATAGGCCACGGCCGGATCGGGCGGATAGCGGAACACCACGACATCGCCCCGCTGCGGCTGGCCATTGCTCACAATCTTGGTGTTGAGCACTGGCAACCTTAGACCATAGGTGAATTTGTTGACCAGAATAAAATCACCCTTCAGCAGCGTCGGCACCATGGATTCCGAGGGAATCCGAAACGGCTCGACCACGCACGACCGCAGCACCAGCACCGCCAAAATCACCGGGAAGAACGACTTCGATAAATCTACGTACCATGGCAGCTTGACCGCGACTGGCCGCGCCGTGCCGGTTTCTTCCGCCACCGGGACCCGGGCGCGGCGCGGCGCCCACACTAAAGCGTCCAACAGCCAAATGCCGCCGGTCAACCCGGTCAGCACCACCAGAACAGCGGCAAAATCAATATTCATGGCGATAACAATCCAGGGGCGGGACTAGACGCCCGCCTTTCACGAGTTCTTGTCCACCTGCAACACCGCCAGAAAGGCCTGTTGCGGAATTTCCACCTTACCCACCTGCTTCATCCGCTTCTTGCCTGCTTTCTGCTTTTCCAGCAGCTTGCGCTTGCGGGTCACATCGCCGCCATAACACTTGGCCAGCACGTTCTTGCGCAACGCCTTGACCGTAGTACGCGCGATGATCTGACTGCCGATGGCCGCCTGGATGGCGACCTCGAACATCTGCGGGTGAATCAGTTTCTTCAGTTTGACCGCCACCTCGTGGCCCCGGCGTTGGGCCGGATCGCGGTGGACGATCACCGACAGCGCATCCACCTTCTCGCCGTTGATCAGCACGTCCAGCTTGACCAGCGGCGCAGCCTGGAACCGGTCGAGGCTGTATTCGAACGAAGCGAACCCACGGCTGACCGATTTCAATCGGTCGAAGAAGTCCAGCACCACCTCGCTCAGCGGCAGCTCGAAACTGAGTTGGACATGACCGCCAGCGTAATGCAGGCTCCGCTGCGCGCCGCGCTTTTCGATGCACAGGGTAATGATCGCGCCCAGATAATCCGGCGGCGTCAGGATGTGCGCCACGATGATCGGCTCGCGGATCTCGGCGATCTCGTTAGCCGGCGGCAGCTTGGCGGGATTGTCAATCTTCAGGATTTCGTTCTGGGTGGTCAACACCTCGTAGATCACGGTGGGCGCGGTGGTGACCAGATCGAGGTTATATTCCCGCTCCAGCCGCTCCTGGACGATCTCCATGTGCAGCAGGCCCAGAAAACCGCAGCGGAACCCGAAGCCCATGGCCTGCGAGGTTTCCGGCTCGAAATACAGCGAAGCGTCGTTCAGGCGCAGTTTCTGCAACGCTTCGCGCAGGTTGCCAAAATCATCCGAATCGGTGGGAAACAGCCCGGCGAACACGCGGGGCTGAATTTTCTGGAATCCCGGCAACGGCTCCGCCGCCGGCCGATCCGCCCCGGTGAAGGTATCGCCCACCGGCGCCCCGTCAATATCCTTGATGCCGGCGATGATGTAGCCCACCTCGCCGGCGCTCAGGCTGGGTTGCTCGCTGCGTTTGGGGGTGAAGACGCCGACCGATTCCACCTGGAAAGTCCGGCCAGTGGACATCACCTGAAGCTTCTGCTTGGGGAAGATCTGGCCGTCCACCACCCGCACCAGCGAGATGACGCCGACGAAGTTGTCGAACCAGGAATCAACGATCAGCGCCTTGAGCGACCCCTTCGGATCGCCCTGCGGGGCCGGAATGCGGGCGATGATCTCCTCCAACAGTTCCGCCACGCCCAGGCCGCTCTTGGCGCTGACTCGCAGGGCGTGACTGGCGTCCAGACCGATGATGTCGCCGATTTCCTGCGCCACCCGCTCCGGATCGGCGGAGGGCAGATCTACCTTGTTCAGCACCGGCAACACTTCCAGATGCTGCTCAATGGCGGTATAGCAGTTGGCGACGCTCTGCGCCTCGACGCCCTGAGCGGCGTCCACCACCAGCAGCGCGCCCTCGCAGGCGGCCAGCGAACGAGACACCTCGTAGGAGAAATCCACGTGCCCCGGCGTATCAATGATATTGAGCTGATAGGTACGGCCATCGCGAGCCGGATAGCGCAACGACACGCTTTGCGCCTTGATGGTGATGCCGCGCTCCCGCTCCAAGTCCATCGAATCGAGCACTTGCTCGGCCATTTCCCGCTCGCTCAGGCCGCCGCAAAGCTGAATGAAGCGGTCGGCGAGCGTGGACTTGCCGTGGTCAATGTGGGCGATAATCGAAAAATTGCGAATGTGATCCATGGATTCCACTACAGGTCGGCCAGCAATCGCCTTTGTCGCATGGCAGGGATCACGGCCTGGACAGGAAAGCCCCCGCTACTCCCGGGTCCGGAGGCTTGCGAGCACTCGTAATTTCACAAAACGGGGGATTATAGCGTGATCAACGCGAAGAAAGCAGGGATACAGCCACCGGCGCAACATCTAATCGCCGAACCACCGGCTGAAACCGGGCGTCACTCCGCCAGCGCCGAGATGCGATGTGCGCGGCCAGGAATCCCAACCCCAGCCCCATCGCGCCCGCCAGAATGACCGGTTCTTCGCCTGCGCCGGCGAATGCGGCCTGGCCCAGCAGAGCGCCGGCCAGCAACAGCGCCAGCGGCAAGAGGTACACCAGCAGCGACCCGCGCAACAGCGCGCCTTCGGCCAGGCCCACGATGACCTTGTCACCCGGTTGCAGCGACAAGGTTGAAATCGCCCGCACTCGCGTCCGCCGGTCGCCCCAGACCTTCGCCAGCGTCGCCGGGCCGCAGCCGTCGCTGGCGGAACAGGTCCCGCAGGCCGACCGGCGCCGGGTTTCTACCCAGGCGTAGCCATCGCCAGCTTCCACCACAACCGCCGATTCCTCGATCATGGCTTGCCGGCCTCGGGCCGATACTGAATCGAAGTAGCGATATGCTGTACGGTCGCCGCCGGCGCTTCACCGACCACCAACACCTGGTGACCGTTGACCACTGTGCCAAAGGCGTTCATCGAGCCGAGTTGGGAACTGCCTTGCAACAGCGGCGAGTCCCCTTCCAGTCGTTCCAGAAACACCGAGATCGTCGCCAGGCCATCCGCAAACACGATGTGCTCGGTCGGGTGGCGGCCGGACGCCTCGGTGAAACGGTTGTGCGAGACCTCGGCAAACCCTTCCGGCAACTGCTCCACCCGCCAGGCCGACTGCGTCACCGGCTCCCCGGTCGGAATGCGGGCGTCACTGGCGTTTGCACCCGCGTTCGGCGCCGCAGCCTCCGGGACCGGAGCCGGCGCGGCGAACGCGGTGTCATCAATGTGCGGCTTGAGCTGTAAATCAGTGAACATCAGTTGTTCAAGCGGCTGACCTTGCTCATCCAGCAGCGCCGAGCGCAGCGCCAGGCCATTGCGCCGATCCAGCCACAGTCGGTAACCGAATCGCCAGGCGTCGCGCGGCTTGATGGCGATCACTTGCGCGTCCAGTCCGGCAACACGGTCTTCCCCCAGCATCTGCAACTCATAGTGGCGCTCCAATCGCCCTGGCTCGCGGGGAATGGACAGGGGAAACGGTGAACGCCGGTAGTCCCGGCCTGCGAACGTGGCCTGTTGCTTTGGCAGCAGACAAACCACTTGGTTGTTGGCGACCACGATTTCGCGCGGTGGGCCGCTCAACGAAACCAGCCGTTGGCGTTCGCCCCCCGGCTCGCCGCCGCCATGAATGATGCGCATGGCTTCCACGTGGGGTCCCTGCACATAAATGAAGGTGCCCTCATAGTTCAAGGTCTGGGCGGAATCCAGCATCCGCTCCAGCCAGTGCCTGGCGTTTTCGGGAGTAGCCGGCTGCGTCCGGCCGATGGATGGCAGCGAGCCGGCGGCGAGCGCCAGGACCGCGCAATACAGGAGCCTGCGCTTCATGCGGAGGCTTAGCGACCGGGCTGCGGCTGATAACCGACCATGCGCACGTAGGGCAACATGCCGTTGACGCTGCTCATGGAGGCATAGCCGTTATGATTGACCAGATAGCTGGTCAGCCGCGCCTCGACCGGTTCGCGGGCGGAATGGACCGGGCGGGCAAGCGTAACGGTCTGAATGGGGAGAGAAGCAGGAGTGGCAAAGTTGGCCGTCGTGGCGGCGAATGGAGGGGCGGGTTGCAACACATCAGTCTGATTCAGCTTCAATCCGAACAGGGCGATCAGCGCCACCGAGGCGGCCAGCCCGAAGCCGGTGACCGGCTTGTACCAGGCCGGTAGCGGCCTGGCCACGGCTTGCGGCAGGGGTTCGGCTTCGATGGCCTGGCGGATGCGGGCGGCAAACTCGGTATCGAGCGCCGCCGGTAGCTGGCCTTGTATGACATCGCTGATCAGGTGATACCGTTCCCAGCGGTCGCGGGCGTCACCCTCCCGACTTAGTCGGCGCAGAATCAGATCAATCTCCCGGTCCGCCAGTTCGTCGTCAACCAGCGCCGAAAGCTGGCTCGCCGCAACGGGGACATCGTCAGCGAGTGGCGCCCGTAGTTCAGCCGTGTTATCAGCCATGACTTTATCCCGAAACTAATGCAGTAGTGGATGCAGTTTGGCGTCGATGGACTCGCGCGCCCGGAAAATCCGCGAACGCACCGTACCAATCGGACACCCCATGGTTTGAGCGATTTCTTCGTAACTCATTCCCTCGATTTCGCGCAGGGTGATCGCGGTACGCAAATCGTCGGGCAGATCTTCAATCGCCCGGAATACGGTCTCCGCGATTTCGTCCTTGAGCAACAACCGCTCAGGTGTTTCATACTCTTTCAGCAGGGACTCGCCTTCGTATTGCTCGGCGTCATGCGCATCGATATCGGAACCGGGCGGCCGGCGGCCCTGGGCGACCAGATAATTCTTGGCCGTATTGATCGCGATCCGGTACAGCCAGGTATAAAACGCGCTGTCGCCGCGAAATCCGGGCAACGCGCGGTAGGCCTTGAGGAACGCTTCCTGGGACACATCCAGGGCTTCGCTGGGATCGTGGACGTAGCGGGAAATCAGCTTGATGATCTTGTACTGGTACTTGCGCACCAGCAGATCAAACGCCCCTTTATCGCCCTTTTGCACCCTGAGGACCAAATCGCGGTCCAGTTGACCCTCGCCCATCCGGGCAGACCCCTTTCGACTCAATGGCAATCTCCCTGCAACCATGACGGTAGACCAACGCCCGTTTCGTTAGTTCGCGGACTTGCCGGGATGTTATAGTGTGGACTGGCAGTGGCGGGATAACCGCATGATGCCGATGCAACCGGCTACGCGGCGCTTTTGTTCACAACGATACCCCATTCACGGAATCGCTCACAAGCCATGACCACCTTTCCTCTTTCCACGGATATTCTGATCATCGGCAGCGGCGCCGCCGGTCTGAGCCTGGCGTTGCGTATGGCCGATTCCGCCCGCGTCGTGGTGCTGGCCAAGGGACCGCTGTCCGAAGGCAGCACGTATTACGCCCAGGGTGGGGTGTCGGCGGTATTGGACGCCGGCGATTCCATCGAATCCCACCTGCAGGATACTCTGATCGCCGGCGCGGGTCTGTGCCATGCCGATGCAGTGCGCCTGACGGTGGAGCATGGCCGGGAAGTGATCGAATGGCTTAGCGCGCGGGGCGTCCCCTTCACCAAGGAATCGAACACCGACGGCCACGTGGATTATCACCTGACCCGCGAGGGCGGCCACAGCCACCGCCGGGTCGCGCATGTCGCCGACGCCACCGGCCGCGCGATTCAAACTACCCTGGAAGCGCGCGCCCGCGAACATCCGCACATCACCCTGCTGGATCAGTATATCGCGGTGGATTTAATCACCCGCCGCAAGTTGGGCCTGGACGGCAACCGCTGTCTGGGGGCGTATGTGCTGGACCGTCGTGGTGGGCAAGTCGAAGCCCTGGCGGCGCGCTTCGTGGTCCTGGCCACCGGCGGCGCCAGCCGGGTCTACCTGTATTCCAGCAACCCGGACGGCTCTACCGGCGACGGCATCGCCATGGCCTGGCGGGCGGGCTGCCGGGTGGCGAATCTGGAATTCATGCAGTTTCACCCCACCTGCCTGTATCACCCGCAGGCCAAGAATTTCCTGATCTCCGAGGCGGTGCGCGGCGAAGGCGGCCTTCTGCTGCTGCCGGACGGGACCCGGTTCATGCGCCAGTTCGACGTGCGCATGGAACTGGCGCCCCGCGACATCGTGGCCCGCGCCATAGACCATGAGATGAAGCGGCTGGGCGCGGAATGCGTGTATCTGGATATCAGCCATAAACCGGCGGCGTTCGTGCAAGAGCATTTCCCGAACATTTACGCCAAGTGTCTGGAATACGGCTTCGACATGACCCGTCAGCCCATTCCGGTGGTGCCGGCAGCTCATTACACCTGCGGCGGCGTGCTGACCGATCTGCGGGCGCGTACCGATGTGGCGGGGCTGTACGCGGTGGGCGAAGTCGCCTTTACCGGCCTGCACGGGGCCAACCGCATGGCCAGCAACTCGCTGCTGGAATGCCTGGTGTTCGCGGCGGCGGCGGCCGACGATCTGCACCCGCGACTGGCGCGCGCCCCGGAGCCGCCGCCCCTGCCGGCCTGGGATGAAAGTCGGGTTACCGACTCCGACGAGGAGGTGGTGGTCAGCCACAACTGGGCGGAACTGCGCCAGTTCATGTGGGACTATGTGGGCATCGTCCGCACTAACAAGCGTCTGCAACGCGCCCAGCATCGGGTGGAGTTGTTGCTGCGGGAAATCGGCGAGTACTACGGCAACTTCCGCATCGGCGGCAATCTGATCGAACTGCGCAATCTGGCGCAGGTGGCGGAGTTGATCATTCGCTGCGCCCTGGCGCGCAAAGAAAGTCGGGGCCTGCATTACACCCTGGATTATCCCCAGGCCAATGAGTCCATGCCGGTGCGGGACACGGTGCTGGTGCCGGAGAATTTCGCCGGGGCCGAAGCGCCGCCGCTGTGGAGCGAGTGAGTTCAGAGGCGGTCCGGCTCATCCTCATCCCGTCGGATACGCAGCCAGACCCGTAACCGCCGCAAGGTATCGGGATCGGCGGCGTCGGGCAACAACGCCAGCGACCGCCGCCTGCCGCTTGCCAGCCGAAAGTTGAGAATCACGAGGCCGGGATGGGCGTAACCGCCCGTTAAGCTGGCGCGATGGAGCGCGCCATCGCCCATCTCCAACCGCCAGCCGCCGTCCAGCCGTTCAAGGCGAGCGATAAACCCGCGTCCCCGCCGATTACCGTATTGCCACACGAACCGACCCAGCGCCAGCGCGATGACAACGATTAATCCCGCCTTGATCCATAGCGGCAGGCTGCTGACGATGACGGCGACGCCAGCCAGAAGATAAGCACCGCTGCCGCTGGCGAGCAGAAGCCGCGAAGGGCGCGGTTCAAGGATCAGGGGCGGCAGAGAATGCATAACGCCTCTCAGGCGCGGCCCACCTTGGGCGGCTGGAGTCTTAGGTGACTTCCTGGAAAGATTATACCTGTGGGGCTTGTAGGGACACGGCGTCGCCGTGTCCCTACAGAGATCGGTCTGGTAAGGTCTTTTATGGAAATCGCCTTATGTCACTCCGGTCGCAGATGCGGAAACAGCAACACATCCCGAATGGAAGGCGCGTCGGCGAACAGCATCACCAGCCGGTCAATGCCAATCCCCTCCCCCGCCGTCGGCGGCAACCCGTATTCCAGCGCCCGGATGTAGTCAGCGTCGTAGTGCATCGCCTCGTGGTCGCCGGCGGCCTTGGCTTCCGCCTGCTTGCGAAATCGTTCCGCCTGATCTTCGGGATCGTTCAACTCGGAAAAGCCGTTGGCAATCTCCCGCCCGCCCACGAACAGTTCAAAACGGTCGGTAATGGTGGGATCGGCATCGTTGCGGCGGGCCAGCGGCGACACTTCGGTCGGATAGGCGGTGATAAAGGTCGGATCGCGCAACTGGTGTTCAACCGTCTGCTCGAAAATATCCAGTTGCACCCGGCCCAGTCCATGTTCCGGCCGCACCTCCACTCCCAGGTGGGTCGCAATCCGTCGCGCCGCGTCCAGATCATCCAACTCGGCGGCGGCAATAGCCGGATTAAAGTGCAAAACCGCTTCCCGCACCGTCAACCGCCGGAATGGCTGGCCAAAATCGTAACACTCACCTTGATAGGAAACGGTCGTGTCGCCCAGCAGGGTCTGCGCCATGCCGCGCAGCAGTTCCTCGCTCAAATCCATCAGGTCGCGGTAATCCGCATACGCCAGATAGAACTCCAGCATGGTGAATTCGGGATTGTGGCGGGTAGACAAACCCTCGTTACGGAAATTGCGGTTGATCTCATAAACCTTCTCGAAGCCGCCCACCACCAGCCGTTTCAGATACAGTTCCGGGGCAATGCGCAGGTACAGTTGCATGTCCAGGGCATTGTGATGGGTGATGAATGGCCGGGCCGCCGCACCGCCAGGAATCGGTTGCATCATCGGCGTCTCGACTTCCAGAAAGCCACGCCGGTTAAAAAAGTCACGGATGTAAGCAACCATGGCCGAACGCAGTTTGAACGTCGCACGGGTGGACTCATTCATGATCAGGTCCACATAGCGCTGGCGGTAACAGGTCTCCTGATCGGCCAGGCCGTGAAACTTCTCCGGCAAGGGCCGCAGCGCCTTGGTCAACAAGCGCAGCGCGTCTACCTTGACCGATAATTCACCGGTTTTAGTCTTGAACACCGTCCCTTCGGCGCCGAGGATATCGCCCAGGTCCCAGCCCTTGAACGCCTCGTACCCCTCATCTCCCAGTGCGTTTTTCTGGACGAACAACTGGATATCGCCCGACAGGTCGCGCAGTCGGACGAAACTGGCCTTACCCATGATCCGCTTGGCCAGCATCCGCCCGGCGACACGGACCCGGCATGGCGCAGCGTCCAACTCAGCACTCTCCTTGGCTCCATAGGCGGCGTGCAATTCCGCCGCCAGCGCATCGCGGCGAAAATCGGTCGGATACGCATTGCCACGCTGGCGCAGTTCCTGAAGCTTCTGCCGGCGCAAAGCGATCAACTTGTTTTCATCGAGCAATGATTCAGCAGGGTCGGTTATTTCACTCATTATGATTCACTCACCAGCAACGTAATATTTTCATTTTTCCGTGCCTTCCGTGTCTTCCGTGGACAGAATCCGTCTTACACCCCACTCTTCAAACTGGCTTCGATGAATTCATCCAAATCGCCGTCCAGCACCGGCTGCGTGTTGCTGGTCTCGACGCCAGTGCGCAAATCCTTGATGCGCGACTGATCCAGGACATAGGAACGAATCTGGCTGCCCCAGCCGATATCGGCCTTGGTATCTTCCAGCGCCTGGGCCTGAGCGTTGCGCTTCTGCAACTCCAGTTCATAGAGCTTGGACTTGAGCTGCTTCATCGCGGTCGAGCGGTTCTTGTGTTGGGAACGGTCGTTCTGGCACTGCACCACGATGCCGGTCGGCAAATGCGTGATCCGAATCGCCGATTCCGTGCGGTTGACGTGCTGGCCGCCCGCCCCGGAGGCCCGGTACACATCCACCCGCAAATCCGCCGGATTGATGTCCACCTCGATGCTGTCGTCCACTTCCGGCGCCACGAACACCGCCGCAAACGAGGTATGCCGGCGATTGCCGGAATCGAACGGCGACTTGCGCACCAGGCGATGCACGCCGGTTTCGGTGCGCAACCAGCCAAACGCATAGTCGCCCTCGAAGCGAACGCTGGCGCTTTTGATGCCCGCCACTTCGCCCGGCGAGGCTTCCAGCAGTTCGGTCTTGAAGCCGCGCCGTTCGCCCCAGCGCAGGTACATCCGCAGCAGCATTTCCGCCCAGTCCTGCGCCTCGGTGCCGCCGGAACCGGCCTGAATGTCGAGAAAGGCGTTGCCGGCATCCAGTTCGCCGGAGAACATCCGCTGAAATTCGAGATCGGCGACCACGCGGGCGTGGCTTTCCAGATCCCGCACGACCTCAATGACCGCCGCCTCGTCGCCCTCCTCGCCGGCCAGAATCAGCAGTTCGGCCACCTCATTCAAACCCCGGTCGAGACGTTCCAGCCGATTGACCACCGCTTCCAACTGAGCGCGCTCCTTGCCCAGCGCCTGCGCCCGTTCAGGGTTATTCCAGATATCCGGCTCCTGCAATTCACGGGTGACCTCGTCCAATCGCTCGCGCTTGGTCTCGAAGTCAAAGATACCCCCGGAGGGACGCACAGCGCCCCCGCAAGTCGCTAATTTGATTGAAATAGGGATTGAGTTCCTGCATGGCTTCATCATCCGGAGGGTCAACAAGGGGGCAGGAATTGTAACGGCAGGGCTGGCGCAAGTCATCCAAATACTCCGACCAGACCTCCGCAGGACGGCAGGACACTGTTCTGGGAATCACTGCCCGGAAACGACTAAACTTGCCGTTCAGTCTTGGATGATAACGATACCAAACCCCACCCCGAGAACCGCCATGAACACGTTCGCCCAGATCGAAACCGCTTTAACCGCCGCCCGCGACTACTTTCAGGCCAGCCACCGGGATTTCGCCGCCTTGCGCGATGCTGGCGCCGGCCATGAACAGCGCATCAATGAACTTGCGGCGCTCATCGAAAGCACGCAGCACGAGATCCAAACCGCGCGAGAGGCGACAGCGGCGCTGGAAACCGCATTGCACAGCCAGTTGGACGATGGGGAGCAACGCTGGCGCGAATGTGTGCAGACTCTCACAACGCTGCAAGCTGGACAGGAGCGCATCACGGCGTTTGATGGCTGCATGGCCGAACAAGCCGCCGCCCTGCAAACCACTCAGGAATCCCTGACGGCCCTTGATAGCCGCGTGGCCGAGCAAACTGCCACTGTGCAAACCGCTCAGGAACGCATTACGGCCCTCGACGGCCGGGTAATGACGCATACAGAAGGCTTTGGTAAATTTGAAACGGCGATCCGCCAGTTGCATGGGGAACTCGTCGCTTTGCGCGAGCGGTTGGCGGCGCTGGAAACCACCGCAACTGCTGAATTACTGGGTGAACACGCCCGACGACTGGATGAAGCTGAACAGCGGGACCGGGAACAGCGCCAAACCCTGACCGAACTTCAGCAAGCCCTGGAACAGGCCGCTTCCCGGCAATCCGCGCCCGGCAAATCGAACACCACCTTGCTGGGTATCCTCATCGCCGTAATAAGCTGCGCCGTACTGGCGTGGGTTCTTCTGAACACCGGTGCTCGCTAACCTCCTTTGTCGAGTGGGCGAACCACCAGTGAGTCGCCCGCCACCGCCTCCCTCACCTACTGCCGCTGCTGAACTTCCTTGGCGATTTCCCGCTGCACCAGCCGGGACACGTCTGACAAGCCCACCGCCAGCGCCGTCAGCACATCATCAATGGTCAGGATGCCCAGCAGCGCGCCTTTTTCATCCACCACCGGCAACCGCCGCACCCCCTTGGCGCTCATCCGGTCCAGGGTCCGCCAGAAATTGTCTTCTTCCCGTGCAATCAACAGCTTGCTGCTCATGACATCGCTAACGGTCAGTGCTTCAGGAGAAAGATTCTGCGCCAATACCTCGACCACCAGATCGCGGTCAGTCACGATCCCAACCGGATATTCCGCGCCATCACGGCGCTCCACCACCACGATGGTGCCAACATGATGGTGGCGCATCAGCCGCGCAATCTCGCGGATCTCGGTGGTTCTTTCAGTCGTAATGACTTGGCGGTTGCAGTACTGGCCCACGGACATGGTTATTCTCCTTAAAGTGCGCAAAAGCGGGAAAAAATCGTTATTCGTAATGGATTGTTCGTCATTCCGGCCACGCCCGCAAGGGATGTTTTGGCCGCTTTGATCGTGTCCGAATGCGGTCGGTCAGCACAGCGGGACATGCCGGCGCCGCACACGGAACGGGTCACAGCGCGAACGCGGCTTCGATGGCTGTCAGGTCACGAGACGCGGGCCGCAGCGGCGCAGTGGGGGGCGAAGGCTGGCGCTGATAAAAAATCCCGGTGCTCAAACCATCGTCGGCGAACAGGCGCCGGGCGGCTTCGACGGGGTCGGCGGTCGGCTCCACCCCGGCAGCGTGGACCTGCTGCTTCCAGGCTTTCTCCTCCGGCCGATAGGTCACGCAGGGGCTGAGCACTTGCACCAGCGCGAAACCGGGATGGCGGATGGCTTCGATCAGTAGATGGACAATGCCATTTGGATCTCCGGAAAAGCCCCGGGCGATAAAACTCGCTCCGGCGGCCAGCGCCACCGCCAATGGCTGCAAGGGGTTGAAACCAGGGCCACCCGGCGCGATCTTGCTATGCCAGTCCGGCGCGGTGGTCGGCGACGGCTGGCCCTTGGTCATGCCGTACACCGCGTTGTCCATCACGATGCAGGTCAAATCCACGTCGCGGCGGCAGGCGTGCAAAAAGTGATTGCCGCCGATGGACAGCGCGTCGCCATCGCCGCTGGCCACGATCACCGTCAGTTCGGGCCGGGCCAGTTTCAAGCCGGTCGCCAGCGGCAGCGCCCGGCCGTGAATGCCGTGAAACCCGTAGCACTCGGTATAGGCCGGCAGCCGCGAGGAACAGCCGATGCCGGAGACGACCGCCACTTGCTCCGGCGGCAAGTTCAGTTGCGCCAGGGCGCGGAACAGCGCCGCCTGGACCCCGAAATGGCCACAGCCGGGGCACCAGATCGGCTTGACGTCGGATTTGTAGTCCTTGGCCGCATGACTGAAATGCAGAATTTCGGGCTTGCTCATACTGTTCATTTCCACTGCGAGAGTTGCGCGAGCACCGCCGCCGGACGGATCGGCAGCGGCCCAGGCTGGTTGAGAATACGAATATCCGTCGGCAGCAGGTAATGCGCCCGCAAATAACCCAGAAATTGCTGGGAATGGCTCTGCTCGACCACCAGCACCCGCTGGACTCCCGCCAACAGGGCCGCCAACCGCGCTGGCTGGGCCGGGGCCAGCAGCCGCACGGCGATGGCCTTGACCGCCAGACCTTGCGCCCGCGCCCGCGCCGCCGCTTCACGCACCGGGCCGGCGGCTGAACCCCAGGTCAGCACCGCAATCTCGCCCTCCCCTTCGACTTCGGCCCAGGCCGCCCCGTAATCGTGGCGCAGCAGCTTGTCGCGGCGCTTGTCCAACTGGGCCTGATGGTCGGCGGCGCCGCTGGACGGCGTGCCGTGCGGGTTATGTTCCAGACCGTCGGCGGTGTATTGCTGGCCGGGCCTACCGGGAATCGCCATCGGTGATACGCCGCTCGCGGTCAGGGCGTAGCGGTCGTAGCGTTCGCTGCTGACCGGGGCGGTCACCCGCGCCGGCGCGGCTGAATCCGCAGGCGGCGGTTCACAGACCGCCTGGCTTTGGCCCAAAAACTGATCGGACAGCACAATGGCCGGGCATTGCAGGGTTTCGGCCAGTTGCACCGCCCACTGGGTGGTGAACAGGCAGTCGCTGACCGACGTTGGCGCCAGCACCAGATGCGGTGCGTCGCCGTGCAGGCCATACAGGGCGATATTCAAATCGGACTGCTCGGACTTGGTGGGAATGCCAGTGGACGGGCCGCCGCGCATCACGTTGACCACCACGACCGGAATTTCTGCCGCGACCGCCAATCCCAGCGTCTCGGTCATCAGCGCCAGTCCCGGCCCAGAAGTCGCAGTCAGCGCCGGCACGCCGCCGTAGGACGCGCCCAGCGCCATGTTCAGCGCAGCGATTTCATCCTCGGCCTGGATCAACTGGCCGCCCACCTGTTGCAACCGGGGCGTCAGCCATTCAGCGAGATCGGTAGCGGGGGTAATGGGATAGATCGCCGCAAACCGGATTCCGCCGCGCAGCGCGCCGAGCGCCGCCGCTTCGTTGCCGGTCAGCAGCCAGCGCGCGCCGGCATCCAGAACCGGCGGTAGCGGGCGCCGAAAACCATTGCAGCCAGCGGCGGCGTCATAACCCACGGCCAGCGCCTGACCCAGATGCGCAGCACTCCCGCCTTTGCGGGCCAGCGCGCGGACGACCACAGTTTCCAGCGGCTCCAGCGGCAAGGCCAGCCATCGCGCCAGCACGCCGAGAGCGACGATGTTAGCGCGGCCTTCCGGCACGCCCTTCGCCAGTTGCGCCAGCGGCAGCGGTAGCAAGGGTGCGCCGCTGGCGCGTAAAGCCGCCGGCGGTTCCCCGGCGGCGGGGTCAGCAATGATCAGGCTGTTGGCATCCAGCGGAACTTCGCCCACGAACCGTTCGGCGTTCTCCCAGTCCAGCGCCAGCAGGAGATCGAAGCGGTCGCCGTGCGCCGAGATGGGCGCGGTCGCCAGCCGCACCATCGCCAGCGCCTCGCCACCGCGAATCTGCGGCCCGACCGAACGGGTCATCAAACCCTGCCAGCCCGCCCGGCCCGCCGCTTCCAGCAGCAGGCCACCGGCGGTGATGGCGCCGGCGCCGCCGCTGCCCATGATGGCGATGGCGATAGGGTCCGTGGATGAAAAAGGGGCACTCATGAACCAACTCCTGGTTGCAATGCACTTTTTTAGTGCAAAATCAAGATGTTTCAGCGATTGATTCCAAACAGAGTCAAATTTCGGGCCAAAACGGCGGCGAGAGTCTGCATAAAACCGTTTCCCAAAAAAAGCCCCGCTTTGGCGGGGCTTTGGAACAGCGGTTAACTCACCGTTAGGCGATGGTCACGCTGGCATCAAGATAGACATCCTGAATGGCGTTGAGGATGGCGACGCCGTCCTTCATCGGGCGCTGGAAGGCTTTACGCCCGGAAATCAGGCCCATGCCGCCAGCGCGCTTGTTCACCACTGCCGTCATGACGGCGGCTTCGAGGTCGCCGGCGCCCTTGGATTCGCCACCGGAGTTGATCAGACCGGCCCGGCCCATGTAGCAGTTGGCGACCTGATAGCGGGTCAGGTCAATCGGGTGATCGCTGGCGAGATCAGTATAAATGCGCTTGTCGAACTTGCCGTAGCTGGAGCCACCCATGTTCAGAGCCTGGTAGCCGCCATTGGTCTCCGGCAGCTTCTGCTTGATGATGTCGGCCTGGATGGTCACGCCCAGGTGGTTGGCCTGGCCGGTCAGGTCGGCGGCGACGTGGTAGTCCTGCTCTTTCTTGAAGGCGCTGTTGCGCAGATAGCACCACAACACGGTGGCCATGCCAAACTCGTGGGCCATGGCGAAAGCCTTGCTGACTTCGATGATCTGGCGACCGCTCTCCGCCGAGCCGAAGTAGATGGTGGCGCCCACCGAGGCGCAGCCCATGTCGGCGCACTGCTTGATTGTGCCGTACATGATCTGGTCACCCTTGTTCGGGAAGGTCAGCAGTTCATTGTGGTTGATCTTGACCATGAACGGAATCTTGTGGGCGTACTTGCGGGACATCATGCCCAGCACGCCGTAGGTCGAGGCCACCGCGTTGCAGCCGCCTTCGATGGCGAGCTGGATGATGCTCTCCGGATCGAAGTAGACCGGGTTTGGGGCGAAGCTGGCGCCGCCGGAGTGCTCGATGCCCTGGTCTACCGGCAGGATGCTCAGATAGCCGGTGCCCGCCAGCCGTCCGGAGTTGAACATGCGCTGGAGGTTGCCCAGCACCCGGTTGTTGCGGTCGGAGGACGCGAAAATGCGATCCACGAAGTCCGGCCCGGGCACGTGCAGGAGTTTCTTGTCAATCTTCGGATTATTAAAGCCCAGCAGATATTCGGCTTTGGCACCCAACATTTCAGCGATTTTGCTCATGAGGGGAAAACCTCCTTGGGGTTTGTGGTATGGATTTCGCGAACAGCCAATTACAGTGGGGTATTTTGAACCAGCGCCCGCCTGGGTTCAATCCGGCCATCGCAATCAATCGGGGGAGCCATCCCCTGCCGGCGGGGGCGATCACGAAACAAGGGCCTGCCGAATTCTCGACAGGCCCTTGTTTTTCAACATAATAACCAGGATTTGGCGGCGCGCGCCGCCGTGATTACAGCGCCAGCGACTTGCCCTTGGAACCCAGGTCCTCGAACGCCTCGTTCAGCCGGGCCACCATGTTCTGCTCCGCCAGCCGCAGATACTTGCGTGGATCGTAGAACTTCTTGTACGGCTTGTCGGTTTCCGGGTCCACCTGATACAGGAACGCCTTGGGATTCTCGGTGACGAACTTGCCGATGGCTTCCGAATAGGCGAACTGCAGGTCGGTATCAATATTCATCTTGAATACCCCGTAGCTCACCGCCTCGGTGATCTTGTCCTTCTCCGAGCCGGAACCCCCATGGAATACCAGATTCAGCGGCTTGGCGCTGGTCTTGTGGCTCTTCTCGATCAGCGCCTGGGAATTCTTCAGGATTTCCGGGCGCAACTGGACGTTGCCGGGCTTGTAGACGCCATGCACGTTGCCGAACGACGCGGCAACCGAGAAATGGCCGATGGGCGACAACCGCTCGTAGGCTTGCAGCACGTCTTCCGGCTGGGTGTAGAGATGCGAATTGTCGGCGCTTTCTTCCAGCTCGCTGCCGATGCCGTCCTCCTCGCCGCCGGTGACGCCGAGTTCGATCTCCAGACTCATGTTCAGCGGAGCCATGCGTTTGAGGACGCGGGCGCACTCGTTCAGGTTGAATTCCATGCTCTCTTCCGAGAGATCGAGCATGTGCGAGCTGAACAGCGGTTTGCCGTGCTGCTTGAAATACGCCTCGCCATGATCCAGCAGGGCGTCCACCCAGGGAATCAGACTCTTGTTGGCGTGGTCGGTGTGCAGCACCACGCATACCCCGTAATGCTCGGCCAGCAGGTGGGTGTGCAACGCCGCCGACACCGCGCCCAGCACCTTGGCCTTGGAGCCGTCCTTCATCCCCTGACCGGCATAAAACTGCGCGCCGCCATTGGAAAGCTGGATGATGACGTCGGCCTGATTCTTCGCGGCGGCTTCCAGCACCGCGTTGATCGTGCTGCTGCTGGAGACGTTGACTGCCGGCAGGGCGTAACCGCCCGCCTTCGCGGCGGCCACAAGGGTCAGATAGTCCTTGCCAGTAACAACGCCGGGTTTGAGTTGCGCCATGAGCAAATCCTCTGGGTGGTAGGTGGAATTAATTTTGGAGCTGGCGAGGGGACTCGAACCCCTGACCTGATGCTTACAAGGCAACTGCTCTACCGGCTGAGCTACGCCAGCTTGTGCCGGGTGGAGATTATAAAGATTTAAGGGGGCATTGCGCAAAAACTTCATATCGGCGATTGACAACCCGGTTTTCAGCCATGCAAAATACGCGACTCCAACTTTGGAGGGGTTCCCGAGCGGTCAAAGGGGGCAGACTGTAAATCTGTTGGCTCAGCCTTCGAAGGTTCGAATCCTTCCCCCTCCACCACCTTGAAGCCGGCGTCCAGTGGGTTCGGCGCGATGGTCGGGAAGCGCGCCTGGCAAGGTCAATCTCCCGCTTGGAAATAGAAAGGCGGGTGTAGTTCAATGGTAGAACCTCAGCCTTCCAAGCTGATGGTGTGGGTTCGATTCCCATCACCCGCTCCACAAACATAATATTCGTAACAGAACGCTTAGGCCCATATAGCTCAGTCGGTAGAGCGCATCCTTGGTAAGGATGAGGTCACCAGTTCAAATCTGGTTATGGGCTCCACTCGATTTGAGACTTGGTCTAAAATTCTTGACCTTAGATTTGACAGGGGAGTGTTTTGGATGTCCAAAGAAAAGTTCGAGCGAACCAAGCCACACGTGAATGTGGGGACGATTGGCCACGTAGACCATGGCA
>ERZ1645187.677-NODE-677-length-33353-cov-16.811790_pt1 | contig 33353 bp, 32 predicted proteins | sample MGYA00575352_ERZ1645187 | MGnify/ENA primary metagenome ERZ1645187 (study PRJEB40837, sample SAMN11349314) | freshwater sediment metagenome | isolation source: river sediment | host: Sediment | place: India: Wazaribad , New Delhi | collected 2017-02-21 ... | reverse complement strand
AGGACCGGCCCTTTGCGAAGCGAACCGCAGCGCGAACTTACTTCATGGGCTCGAGCGGGGCGTGACCACCCCAGCGCGTCTTCAAGCTCGCCGAGAAGATGTCGACGCTGGCCTCGGACTGGCCAGTGATCGGCGTTCCGAGCAGCGTCTCGCGCTCGAACCTGCCCGTTTCGACGAACACGTGCGTGTAGGCGAAGTCGGCGCTCATGTTCTCCGAAAGCCTGACCGTGCCGCCGGCACTCAGCCAGACGCGATCGTTGTCCGGAATGCCGGTGAAGCGCTTGGTCGGATCGTCGACCGGCGAGATCTCGTAACCCACGCCGGCCCGCAGCGTCATGGCCGGATTGAGATCGTACTCGCCGCCGAGGGCGAAGTACCAGCTGTCCTCCCAGTTCGCCGGAATGACCAGCGGGATGGGGGACAGCACGCCGGTGATCTCGAGCTGCTGGAAGCGGCTCCAGTTGGTCCACTCGACGGTACCGAGCACGCGCATGTCGGGGCGGATGGCATGGCGCAACGACAGCGTGACGATGTCGGGAAGATTGAGTTCGACCTGGGCGGTGCGCTGGAACGGCGCGCCAGCGAGGCTGAAGTCTCCCTCGAGTTCGTGCGTGATCTGCGAACGCCAGCCGAGGCCGATGGCGGTGCCGGCGGCCGGCTCGATCAGGATGCCGGCGGTGGCGCCGATGGCGACGTCATCGCCGTCCTTGAAGATCGAATAGGGGCCGACAGGAGCACCCGTCGCCAGCGAAAGCTTGGCCTTGGCGTACTGAATCTGCAAGCCGGCGCCGATGGTGATGCCCGGCGCGATCTTGTAGGCGAGCGTCGGCGTCGCATTGATGGTGAACAGCTTGGTCGTGCGGCCAAGCTCGGCGCCCAGATAGTTGAGGTCGGTCTGCTTGGTGGCGAGACCGAAGCCGGACGTCATCGACATCGCCAGCGTCAGGCTGGGCGACAGGTTGTAGGCGTAATAGCTGGCACCGACGAGCGCCGGCGAGGCGATGTCACCACCGGTCGGGTCGAACGGCAGCGCCGCAGCGGGCAGACCGTTGTAGGTGTCGACCTCGTTGTAGGCATTGCCGAAGATGCCGGAGAAATGGCTCTCCGAGATGATGCCCGGACCGGCCACGGAGCCGGCCGACGCCGGGTTCCAGTACATTGAGGAGAGGCCGCCACCGGCCGCGGCGCCAGCGAAAGAAGCGCCCTGGAACTGCGCCGACTGCTCGCGAATGGCGAAGCCACCGGCCGAGGCCTGCTCGGCAGTGAAGGCGAACCCAACGATCGCGCTTGTGGCGACCAGCGCCGACTTCAGCGCCTTGCTCGTCATTCCCATCGTCTTCCCCCTCGCTCCGCCGTTCAGCAGGCCGAACCGTCAGCTTCCCCCAAGGAGGGGCTGTTGCAGGCCCCTTCTCATTGCCGGAAACGTTAACTTGAAGAATCGAGCGAGACCATCCGCGATCGCCCAAAACCTGAGCAGTCGCGCTGGATTTGCAGCGTCTGTGACGGATTGGGCACGCATTGCCGAGCGTGCAAGCGATCGATCAGTGTTCAGTCAGTGGCGCACGGTCGATGAGCAACACCGCTCCCCGGCAACCGGTCACCATCACCCGGCTCCCCGGCGCCACGTCGTGCGGACCCTCGACGGCCCACAGGGTGTCGTCGATGCGCACCCGGCCGCGCCCCGCGATCAGCGGCCGGTCGAGCACGGTGACGCGCCCGGCGAGCCGCGACGCGCGCGCGTTGAGGTCCGGCGCATCGGCGCGAGCAACGGTGTCGTGATGAATCCAGTAGTCGAGTGCCACGTCGATGACGATCAGCGCGATGCCGAGAGCCAGCATTGCCGCGCCCCAGTCGAGGCCGCGCGCCAAGCGGGAGACGCCGACGAACGCTATACCCGCACCGATCCACGGCAGCGGCACGCTGATGGCCATGACCAGCCACCGCAACAAGCCGGGTGAGCCGGGGCCGTGACCGGCATGGCGGTGAATTCGCTCGTGTCCCTTGCGCCTCGGCTTGGCAGACATGGGGCTCCACCGCACGCATCAGGCGGAGCCGGCGGCGCAACCTCGGCCCCCGGCATCAGCCGCAATCAGTCGCTATCGCCGGCACGTTCCACGACGAGTGCGGTCCCGTCGACGCCGACCACGGTCACGGTAGCACCGACCGGAGCATCCTCGCCCTCGGCGTTCCAGATGGTATCACCGACGCGAATCTTGCCGCGTCCTTCCTTGATGGCGTGGGTGACGACGAAGCTGCGCCCGATGTACTGCGCGCCACGCACGTTCAGATCCGGCTCGTCGCTCGCCACCGACTGAGGATCGGCGAAGCGGCGCACCAGAAACACCGTCACGATGGCGATCAACGCGAAGGCGATCAGCTGCCACTGCCAGGCGAGCCCCGTGGCCAGCGCCAGAATGCCGACGATCACGGCCGCGAGGCCGAACCACAGGAAGTGGATGCCCGGGATGATCGTCTCGAGGACGAACAGCACGACGGCGACGATGAACCAGTTCCAGCTGCCGAGATTGGCGAGGAACTCCGAAAGCGACGTCATGGCGCGTTTGTCTCCGTTCAGCCCGTAGAGTGCGGACGCGCGGGCCGGACTGGTGGGTCCGCCCCGGCGCGCAAATCAGCGTGCGAACGCGTGGGTCACTTCGACCCGGCGTCCTTGCCCTTGAAGGCTTCCCCCGCGATCTGACCGATGCCGGCCAGCGAGCCGAGCATGGATGACGCTTCGAGCGGCATCATGATGACTTTCTGGTTCGGCGCCCGCGCGAGAGCTTCCAGCGCCTTCATGTAGTTGTTGGCGACGAAGTAGTTGATCGCCTGCACGTTGCCGTTGGCGATGGCTTCCGACACCATGCGCGTGGCTTCGGCTTCGGCCTGCGCGGCGCGCTCGCGGGCCTCGGCGTCCTTGAAGGCGGCCTCGCGGCGGCCTTCGGCCTCGAGCACGGCCGCCTGCTTCTTGCCCTCGGCTTCCAGGATCGCCGCCTGGCGCTGACCTTCGGATTCGAGGATCTGCGCGCGCTTCTCGCGCTCGGCCTTCATCTGACGGGCCATCGAGTCGACCAGATCACGCGGCGGCGCGATGTCCTTGATCTCGATGCGCGTCACCTTGATGCCCCACGCCTCGGTGGCGGCGTCGACCACCTCGAGCAGCTTGGCGTTGATGTGGTCGCGGTTCGACAGCAGCTCGTCGAGGTCCATCGAACCCATCACCGTGCGCACGTTGGTCATGGTCAGATTGACGATCGAGCTTTCGAGCTGATCGACCTCGTAGGCGGCGCGGGCGGCGTTCAGCACCTGGAAGAAGTTGACACCATCGACGCGCACCATGGCGTTGTCGCGGGTGATGACGTCCTGGCTCGGGATGTCGAGCACCTGCTCCTTCATGTTCATCTTGTAGCCGACGCGCTCCATCACCGGCACCAGGATGTGCAGGCCGGGGGTCAGCGTACGGGTGTAGCGGCCGAAATTCTCGACCGTGTAGTTGTAGCCCTGCGGCACCACCTTCACCGTCGACCACAAGGCGGCGATAGCAAGCAGGATCAGTAACAGACCGACGACCTCGAAACCGCCGAATGGGCTCATGGCTCTCTCCTCAGAAAGGGGGTGCGGGCATTTATCAATTCGTTCCTCGATGGCACAATTATCGGGAAAATAGAAACGCCCGGTAAAGGAAAGCGTTTTTTGACCTCATGTTTGCACCATCACCGCTGGCAGGCAGACGAATTACGCCCATTCAAGTGCATTTTCGACGAGCGGGGCGCGTGTCGTGCGACTTTACCAGATTTACCGGCGCCACTGTAGCGCCAACAGACGAACGGCCTGTTCCCCGGGGAACAAGCCGTTTTTATTCTTCTCGTTTTCACCGTGGCGGAGAGATCAAACCCATCCCATCAGCTCGCGCCGCACCACTGCCTCGATCACGTCGAGCCCTTCCTCGCTGTCGTTGAGGGCAGGCAGGTAGGCGAATTGTTCGCCCCCGTTATGCATGAAGATCTCGCGATTTTCCCCGTCCAGCTCTTCCAGCGTTTCGAGACAATCCGCCGAAAACCCGGGCGCCACCAGTGCCAGTTTCCTGACGCCCTCCTTGGCGAGGCGTTCGACCGTGTGGTCGGTATAGGGCTGCAGCCAGACATCGTTGCCGAACCGCGACTGGAACGTCGTCAGCCATTTTTCCGGCGGAATACCCAGCCGCTCGCGCAGCAGCCGTGAGGTCTTCTGGCACTGGCAATGATATGGATCGCCCTGGTGCAGATACTTCTCGGGCATGCCGTGGAACGTCGCGATGATTTTCTCGGGCTGGAAATCCAGCTTGGCGAGATCGCGCTCGATGCTCTTTGCCAGAGCCTCGATATACGCAGGGTCCTCGAAATACGCCGGCGCCACGCGCACGTAGGGTTGCCACCGCATCTTGATGAGCGCGCGGAAGGCTTCGTCGCACGCCGTCGCGCTGGTCGCTGCCGCGTACTGGGGGTAGAGCGGCAACAGCAGGATACGGTCGCAGCCCTGTTGCATCAGCGCCTGGATGCGGCTCTCGGTCGACGGGTTGGCGTACCGCATGGCCCAGTCGACGACGATGCGGCCGTTGCCGCCAAGCCGCCGGCTGAGCTTTTCCGCCTGCGACCGGGTGATCGTCTTCAGCGGTCCCTCGTCCAGCTCCTTGTTCCAGATGGTGTCGTAGTCCTTGCCCTTCTTGGAGGGGCGCACCGTCAGGATGATGAGGTTGAGAATCGGCCACCATTTCCAGCGCGGCTCCTCGATGACGCGCGGATCGGACAGGAACTGCTTCAGGTAGCGGCGCATCGGCCAGTAGCTGGTGGCGTCCGGCGTGCCGAGGTTCAGCAGCAGCACGCCGACGCGCCCGTGGCGCACGTTCGGGTGATCCTTCGGCCAGTGCGAGCGGTCCTCGGCGTAGCTGCCGGTCGGCGAAACCGCACCGGTGCCGGCCTTGGTCGTCATGTCGTTCATCTCGTCTCCAGAAGGTTCGCGGGGCCGCTCCGCGTCGGGCGGCGGCGACCGGCTATCCGAACGCTGGTGCGCTCAGATTGTCACGGTGCCAATACGGCTTCGGGGGGACACTAGAGCAACATCAGACCGCACGGAATCGCGAACCGGTTTCCGTACTCTGATAAAGTTGCTCCGTGCAACACGGCGATCAGCCGTCAGGCCCGCTTGCCACCGCTCGCGCGGGTGGCAGCCTTGCCGGCCTTCGCCCGCGACGGCTTCGCCGATCCAGTTGCGGCCGCGACCTTGCCAGCAGCCCCCTTCTCCGGGGTGTTCCCCGCCTTCATCTCGCGCAGCAACCGCCGCTCCGCCTTGGCGGCCGTCCAGTAGGCCGCGATCCGATCCGAGAATTCGCCGGCACCTTCGGCATAAAGTGCCTCGCCCTTCGGCCGCAACAGCTGGCGGATTTCCGCCTGACGTGCACGCGCCGCATCGACCAGATCATGCGCGCCCGTAGACGTGTTCCCCTTGCCGTTATCGCCGCGCAAATGGTCGATCAGCACCGCGAGATCGTGATCCTCGCCGAGCAATTCGGAAATCTCCTTGGCCAGCGTCACCCGCGCCTCGAAGTGCTCCGGCCAGGCCCGCTCCAGCAGCGCCATATGTCGCCAGTGCGCCTGAACCGCCTTGCGCCACTCGTGGAACGCCTCGTCGTGGTGCTCGTCCAGCACCTCGTGCATGGCGCGGCGTCCGTCGCGATAGGTACGCTCGAGCCCCTTCAGCAGCACGCCGAAGCCCTTCTTGTCGAAGCGCATGGTGGCGAGTTCGGCACGTGCCTTTTCCAAGCCCGCGATGGCATCGGCGATCGCCTCCTTGGCCGACCTGGCGCCAACGCCCGCTGGCGCCGACGGGGCCGCGGCGATGGCGTCGGCGACCTTGCGCGCCTCTGGCGATCTGCCCGCCGCGAGCGTCTGCGCGGTCGCGACCAGCACGTCGCGGTCACGTGTGCCCGACAGCAGGCGGGCGACGTCGCGAAAGCGGCGGTTCTCGTCCTTGTACACGTCCTTGGGCAGACCTCGGCGCACCAGCTTCAACAGCGCGCGGGCACGCTTCAGCGCCTTGCGCGCCTCGTGTACCGCCTTGACCCGGTCCTTGCCTTCGGCGAGTTCGTGGACCGCCGCGTCGATCTCCTCGCCGAGGATACGGCGGACGGCATCGTCGATCGGCTCGTTCAGCTTCAGTCGGTAGGCCATGGTGTCTCGATCACTCTGCGGGCTTGTTCGGCTCCGGCCGGTCGGCTCGGTCATGCCGTTCCCCGAGAGATAGGCATCGCCCACTGTCACAATCCAGAGCAGAGTCCGTCATATCTGGTGCGCAGCTCGCAGGACGGTTAGCGGTCGGCAGGGAAGAGCCGCTCCAACGACACCCGGCCAGCGGCTCAGGCGCGGCGTGCCCGGGCGGCGGCGGCCCAGCCGAGCCACGTGGCGATGCGCCCTGCCGGATCGGCAGCGGTCATGAAGTCGGTGATCACCGCAGCACTGTCCGCCCCCGCATCGATGACGCTGCCGGCGCGCTCCGGCGTGATGCCGCCAATGGCGACCAGTGGAACGGCACCGATGCGCCGACGCCATTCTCCAATCCGGTCGAGCCCCTGCGGCGCCCATTTCATCGCCTTGAGCCGCGTCTCCCAGATCGGGCCCAGAGCGACGTAATCGGCACCGGCAGCCAAAGCGATATCGAGTTCTTCCGGCGTATGCGTGGAGATGCCGAGTCGGGTTCCGGCCCGCTTGATCTCGCTGACATCCGCCGTGGCAAGGTCCTCCTGCCCCAAGTGGATGTAATCGGCGCCGAGCGCCAGCGCCTCGCGCCAGTAGTCGTTGACGATGAGCTGGCACCCTTCGGCCTTGCAGATCGCCAGCGACTCCGCGATCTGGCGGCGCACGTCGTCCGGACTCGCGTCTTTCAGGCGCAACTGCACCGTCCTCAGCCCCAGTGGCACGAGGCGCGCGATCCATGCGCTGTCCGGCAGGATCGGATAGAAAACGTCGAGACCCTCGGGATTTGGGGCATGCACACCGGCCCGGCTGGTCATCACGCGCCCGGCCCCGTTTTCGACGCGCCGAGATCGAAGAACGGCGTCCCGGCGACCGGCGTCGACGGCTGCGCCATGTCGCGCTTCTCCATCAGGCCGGATTCGTAAGCCGCGCGCCCCGCTTCGAGCGCCTTCGCGAACGCTTCCGCCATGCGCACCGGATCACCCGCCTTGGCCACCGCCGTGTTCAGCAGCACCGCGTCGTAGCCCAGTTCCATCGCCTCCGCCGCATGCGACGGCGCACCGATGCCGGCATCGACCACCAGCGGCAGATCGGGGAAATACGCGCGCATCGTTCTAAGCGCGTAGCGGTTGTTGAGGCCGAGCCCGGTGCCGATCGGCGCGCCCCACGGCATCAGCACTTCGCACCCTGCCGCGACCAGCCGCTCGGCGGCGCCAAGGTCCTCGGTGGTGTACGGGAACACCTTGAAGCCGCGCTTGACGAGTTCCGTCGCCGCTTCCACCAGCCCGAACAGGTCGGGCTGCAACGTGTCGTCGTTGGCGATCACCTCGAGTTTGATCCAGTCGGTGCCCAGCAGTTCGCGCGCCATCTCGGCGGTGGTGATGGCGTCCTTCGCGGTGCGGCAACCGGCGGTATTCGGCAGCAGCAGCACGCCGAGCGCCTGCACCAGCTCGAGGAACCGCTCGCCGACCTTGCCGCGCGCGGCTTCGCGGCGGAGCGATACGGTGACGATGCCGGCGCGCGAAGCTTTCACCGCGTCGCTCATGATCTGCGGCGATGGGTAGAGCGCGGTGCCGAGCAGCAGGCGTGAAGCGACCTCGCGGCCGTAGAAGGCGAGCGGGCGCGGGACCGGGCGGCGGGTGGGATCGAATGCGTTCATGGACCGGAATGTAGCGAGGTTGGGGAAAGGTTTACAGGGGGCGGGCTGACCTACCGGTATCGACGCTACTTGCACAGCCGGCCGATGATACTGCGGCCGTGGACCGACTTGCAGGTGAAGCGCTCAGGGAGCGAGCACCCTGCATAGCGCTCCGGCGACGCCGCGTAGACTGAAAAGCGGTGCGTGCAGCTCTTGATGAAGTCGTAGGCGCCGACGCAGGCCACAGCATTCGATGGTGCGCCCGCCAGACGCGCGTTGAACACATCGCTCTGCGCCTCGCTGACGACGGCGAGCCCGCCACGGACGCGAAACGCCTCCGCAATCTCGGCGCCGCTCCCCGAACGGACCGTGACGGTGCCGAGTTCGAACACCGCGCTCGGCTCGGTGTGTCCGGCGATGGCGACCGGCAGCTTCGCGTTCGATCCACCGCACGTTTCCAGAGCCGCGACCGCCGCGCGGATCTCGCTCGACACCCAAACGGAGCGCAGCCCGGCGAACGTGACAGGTATCGCCAGATTGTTGAACGCGACCGCCATGCCGACCAGCGCCAAAGCTGCAGCGGCGCGTTTGCCGTCGAGCATCGCGCCGGCCGTCACGAAGGCCAACAGCAGCACGGCGATGCCGAGCGCTATCGCGAGCGGCGACACCGCAAGCTTCAGCAGGAACGGCAGCGCCCAAAGGGCGGCCACGAGACCGACCACCAGCGCCAGCCAGCCGTAGGTTCCGATGCGATAAGTGCGCGCCTCGTTCTCGCGCGCCTGGCCACCTCGCACGACCCATAGTGAAAACAGCACACACAGCGGCGGCAGCATCGCCTGCACCATGTAGAGCGGTGTCTTTCGCGTGAGCAGTTCGAGCACCAGCAGATACGGAACGATCCACGCCAGCATGAAGCGCACCGTGGGTGTCGCACGCTCGCGCCACGCGAGCCCAAGCGCAGGCGCCAGGAACAGCCCGGCCGGGAACAACCCGAGCAGCAGGAACACGAGGAAAAGCCCCGGCACCACGCGCCATTTCATCTCCTGCGGGCCGAGCAGCAGGTGCCAGCCCTCGGCTTTCCATTGCGCCAGAGCGGCATCCAGCGTGCCGCCGTACCAGAGCGCCAGCGGCCACACCGACGCGATGGCCAGCATCACCACGATACCGACCGGCGGCGCCGCGCGGCACAGCCAACCGGCGCGACCGCGATCCGCGATTGCCAGCGCCAGCACCGTGAGCAGCGCAATCAGCGGCACCGTGAACACATTGACGAGCATGCCGAGCCCGAGCGCGGACCAGAACGACAGGGCGACGGCGAAACCCGGCGTCTCGCCCTCGGGCGCCGTGTACATGCGCGCCAGCGCGAACATGGCAACGCAGGTCGCCGCCAGCATCAGAGCTTCCGGCATGGCGAGCGTCGCCTGCACCGTCACCACCAGACAGGTCGCGAGCAGGCTCGCGCCGACGAATGCCACGCGCGCGCCGAGCAAGACACGCGCGCCCCAGAATGTCGCCAGCACCGCGAGCAGCGTGCCGAGCAGCGATGGAATACGATAGCCTCTGATCTCGTCGCGCAGGCCGAAAGCCTCCGCGCTCGCGGCCTGCAACCACAGCACGGGGAGCGGCTTGTCGAAGCGCGGCTCGGCCTGGAACTTCGGCGCGGTGGCCGAGCCCGTCTCGAGCATCTGCCGCGCGGTCTGCGCGTAGATCACCTCGGTGCGGTCGAGCGGCGGCAGCAACGCCATGCCGCCCAGGTGGAGCGCCAGCACCAGCGCCACGAGCAGCAACGACGCCTGAGACGGCGATCGTTCCGCGCGGGCCAGCACGGCTTGCTGCCAGCGCTCGGCGGCGCCCACCAGTCGTTGCATGATCGCGCGCATCGAGCCCCCGCCCTCGCCGCACTCTCGTCCGCGGCACGTTTGCGAGTTGTAGTGGACGCCCGGCTCAAGTCCACCCTCACCGCGCGCGCGGTGAACCCTTGGCATACCAGCGTGTCCACATCTCCGTGGACGTTGGAGAATGGTCGCAGTTGACCGGCTTGCGGCAGCGCACCATGTTGACGCCACGAAACATGGTGTGTGGGAGAGACCGGCAGGCTCGCGCAAGCGATCGGCCGGCGCCGAAGGAGCAACCGCCCCGGAAACTCTCAGGCAGAAGGACCGCGCACCGATAGACACTCTGGAAAGCAGCCTCACGCGATTCGTTGCGTCTGGCTCACCCAAGGGGACAAGACCGCCGTGAAGCGCTCAGCAAGAGTGCGCCGGCCCGGTCCAATCTCTCAGGTTCCGCGACAGAGGGGGCTCGAACGGCGCCGGTCACGGCCGGCATGCGCCCGAGGAGCCCGACCATGAGCAACGCCCCTGCCGATACCGCCCAGCCGTTGAAGCGCACGCCGCTCTACGAGCAACACGTCGCGCTCGGCGCCAAGATGGTGCCGTTCGCCGGCTACGAGATGCCCGTGCAGTACCCGCAGGGCGTTCTGAAAGAACACCTGTGGACGCGCGAGAAGGCGGGCCTGTTCGACGTCTCGCACATGGGCCAGGCGCACCTCGTCTCGGCCGACAAGCGCTTCGAAACGGTGGCAGCGTTCCTCGAGCGGCTGGTGCCGGCAGCGATCAGCGAGCTGAAGCCCGGCCAGCAGCGCTACACGCAGTTGCTCAACGAAGACGGCGGCATCATCGACGACCTGATGGTGACGCGGCCCTCGCCCGAAACCGATCCCGGCGTGCTGAAGCTCGTCGTCAATGCCTCGCGCAAGGACATCGATTACGCGGTCATCGAGGCATTGACCCGCGACTACAAATCCGTGCTGCTGGTGCCGAACCGCACCAAGGCGCTGCTCGCGCTGCAAGGACCGATGGCCGCTGCCGTGCTCGCGACCTTCGCGCCTGCCGCCGCCGATCTCGACTTCATGACGGCGGCGCGCATGGACATCGGCGGCATTCCCGCATTCGTCTCGCGCTCCGGCTACACAGGCGAGGACGGCTACGAGATCTCCGTGCTCGAAGCCGATGTGGTGGCGCTGTGGCGACGGCTGCTGAGCGACGAGCGCGTCGCGCCCATCGGGCTCGGCGCGCGCGATTCTCTCCGCCTCGAAGCCGGGCTCTCGCTCTATGGCCACGAACTCGACGGGACCATTTCGCCGGTCGAGGCCGCGCTGACGTGGAGCATCCAGAAGCGCCGCCGCGAGCAGGGTGGCTTTCCGGGCGCCGCGCGCATCCAGCGTGAATTGCGCGATGGAACGAGCCGCGTGCGCGTCGGCATACGTCCGGAGGGCAAGGCGCCCGCGCGCGATGGCACCGAGATCCTGTCATCGAGCGGCGAGAAGATCGGCATCGTCACATCCGGCGGCTTCGGGCCGAGCGTCAACGCGCCGGTCGCCATGGGCTACGTCTCGCGCGAGCACGCGAGCCCCGGCACGCCGCTGCAATTGATGGTGCGCGGAAAGCCGCTGCCCGCGAGCGTGGTGGCGCTGCCGTTCGTTCCGAACCGCTTCGCCCGCAAACCCAAAAGCTGATCCCTTTTTCACTACTCCCTCATCCCTTCTCCTGCCCGCAGCGGCTAGCCAAACAGAGGAAACACACTCATGGCACTGGAGCGTTTCACCAAGGATCACGAGTACGTCCGCATCGACGGCGACATCGCCACCATCGGCATCACCTCGCACGCGCAGGACGCGCTCGGCGACGTCGTGTTCGTCGAGTTGCCCGAGGTCGGCCGTAAGGTGGCCGCAGGCGAAGGGATCGCCGTGGTCGAGAGTGTCAAGGCGGCGAGCGACGTGTTTGCGCCGCTGGCCGGTGAAGTGGTCGAGGTCAACGGCGAACTGCCCGACGCCCCCGCGCTGGTGAACGAGGACGCCGAGGGCAAGGCGTGGTTCTTCAAGCTTCGCCTCGCCAATGCTGCCGACGCCGAAGCCCTGCTCGATCGCGCCGCCTACGATGCCTTCGTCGCTGAAACCGCGTGAGAGCAAGACCATGAGCGAGCACAAGGCCACCGTCCTCTGGGAGCGCGGCGAGCAGCACTTCCTCGACAAGAAATATTCGCGTGCCCACGTCTGGCGCTTCGACGACGGCTGCGAGGTGCCGGGGTCCTGCCCGCCTTCGAAGTTGATTCCGGTGCCGTTGGCGAAGCCGGATGCGGTCGATCCCGAGGAGGGCCTGATCGCATCGCTGTCGGCGTGTCACATGCTGTTCTTCCTCGCCTTCGCCGCGCGTGACGGCTACCGCGTCGATGCCTACGCCGACGAAGCAAGCGGTATGCTCGGCAAGAACGAGCGCGGCAAGACGTACATGGAGCGCATCACGCTGCGCCCCGCCGTGACGTTCTCGGGCGACAAGAAGCCGACGGCCGAGCAGGTCGATATCCTGCACCACCGCGCGCACGAGGAATGCTTCATCGCCAACACCATCCGCTCGACGATTGCGATCGAGCCGCCTGCGCCGACGTTCGTTTGAGGTGACGCCATGCGCTATCTGCCCTTGACCGCCGAGGACCGCGCCGCCATGCGCGCCAAGATCGGCATCTCCAATGTCGATCAACTGTTCGCGGCCGTCCCGAAAGACAAACTGCTGGCGGCGCTTCCCGATCTGCCGAAGCACCGCAGCGAGCTGGAGGTCGAGCGCGAGATGAACGCGCTTGCGCGCGTCAATCTCGATGCCGGATCGCGGCCGTTCTTCATCGGCGCCGGGGCATATCGCCATCATGTACCGGCGAGCGTCGATCACCTGATTCAGCGCTCCGAGTTCCTGACCAGCTACACGCCGTATCAGCCGGAGATCACCCAGGGCACGCTGCAGGTGCTGTTCGAGTTCCAGACGCAGGTGGCGAACTTGCTCGGCATGGATGTCGCCAACGCCTCCATGTACGACGGCTCGACCGGCACCGCCGAAGCCGTGCTGATGGCGCATCGCGTGACGCGGCGCAAGAAGGCAGTCGTTTCCGGCGGCTTGCATCCGCAGTACCGCGACGTGGTGGCGACGCTCTCGCATCACGGCGGTTCGGTGGTGACGGCGCTGCCCGCCGACCCGCGTGGCAGCGAGGACATCATCGCGGCGATCGATGGCGACACCAGTTGCGTCGTCGTGCAGTACCCGAGCTTCTACGGGCACATCCGCGATCTTTCCGACATTGCCGCGGCCGCACACGCGAAGGGCGCGTTGCTGATCGTCGCGGTGACCGAAGTCGTCGCACTCGGTGCTATCAAGTCACCGGGCGAGATGGGCGCCGACATCGTCGCGGCGGAAGGCCAGTCGATCGGCAACGGCCTCAACTTCGGCGGTCCCTACGTGGGTCTCTTCGCGTGCCGTTCCAAGCACGTGCGCCAGATGCCGGGCCGCTTGTGCGGCGAGACGGTGGACGCCGAGGGCAAGCGCGGCTTCGTGCTGACGCTGTCGACGCGCGAGCAGCACATCCGCCGCGAGAAGGCGACGAGCAACATCTGCACCAACTCGGGGCTGTGCGCGCTGGCGTTCTCGATCCACATGACGCTGCTCGGCGAAGCGGGCCTGCGCAAGCTGGCGAGCGTCAACCATGCCAATGCGGTGCAACTCGCCGACATGCTTGCGGCGGTGCCGGGCGTCGAAGTGCTCAACGCTACGTTCTTCAACGAGTTCACGGTGCGTATTCCCGGTGACGCGGCGGACGTGATCGAAAGGCTCGCAGACAAGGGCGTACTCGGCGGGGTGCCCGTATCGCGACTCGAGCCGGACAAACCCGATCTCGCAAATCTCATCGTCATCGCCTCGACGGAAATCAACGCACCCGACGATCGCGCCGCGTTCGCGAAGGCGCTTGAGGAGGTGCTGGCATGAGCATGAACCGCGAAGGCCGCCCGACGCAGCCGGGCACGAGCACTGCACGCAACATCGATACCTTTTCCGGCCACAAGGGCCTCGACCACGAGGAGCCGCTGATCTTCGATCGCGGCGACATCGGCAAATCCGGTGTCGACTTGCCGGAGCCGGCGCACGTCAAATCTCGCCTCGGGGGGCTCGAGCGTAAGGGCGGAATCGGCCTGCCCGGTCTCGCCGAGCCCGAAGCCGTGCGCCACTACGTGCGTCTGTCGCGCATGAACTACGCGATCGATTCCGGGCTCTATCCGCTCGGCTCGTGCACCATGAAGCACAACCCGCGCCTCAACGAGAAGATGGCGCGCCTGCCTGGCCTCGGCGACATCCACCCGCTGCAACCGCAAGGAACCGTGAAGGGCGCCATCGCGCTCATCGAAGTGCTCGGTTCCTACCTCAAGGAACTGACCGGCATGCCCGCCGTCGCCATGAGTCCGAAGGCGGGCGCACACGGCGAGTTGTGCGGCATGCTCGCCATCAAGGCCGCGCACGATGCGGCGGGCGACACCGCGCGACGCGTGGTGCTGGTGCCGGAGAGCGCACACGGCACCAACCCGGCGACGGCGGCCTTCATGGGCTACAGCGTCAAATCGATCCCCGCGCGTGACGACGGCACCGTCGCAGCGGAGGCCGTGCGCGCCGCGCTCGGTCCCGATGTGGCGGCGCTGATGCTGACCAACCCCAACACCTGCGGCCTGTTCGAACCGGAGATCGTTGAGATCGCGCAGGCGGTACACGACGCCGGCGCCTACTTCTATTGCGACGGCGCCAACTTCAACGCCATCGTCGGCAAGGTGCGGCCCGGCGATCTCGGCGTCGATGCCATGCACATCAACCTGCACAAGACGTTCTCGACGCCGCACGGCGGTGGTGGCCCCGGTGCCGGCCCGGTGGTGCTGTCGGAACGGCTCGCGAAGTTCGCGCCGCTGCCCTATGTGCTGGTCGAGAACGGGCACGCGCGGCTGATCGAGACGGAGATGGAGGCACGCGCGACGGGTGCCGAGCCGTTCGGCCGCCTCACCGCATTCCATGGACAGATGGGGATGTTCGTGCGCGCGCTCGCCTACATGCTGTCGCACGGCTCGGACGGCATGCGCCAGGCGAGCGAGGATGCGGTGCTCAACGCGAACTACATCCGCGCCGGGCTGCACGACGTGATGAGCCAGCCGTTCGGCGATCAGGCCTGCATGCACGAGGTGTTGTTCGACGACAGGTTCCTGAAGGACACGGGAGTCACCACGCTCGATTTCGCCAAGGCGATGATCGACGAGGGCTATCACCCGATGACCATGTACTTCCCGCTGGTGGTGCACGGCGCCATGCTGATCGAGCCGACCGAGAGCGAGAGCAAAGCGTCACTCGACAACTTCATCGCCGTGATGCGCGCGCTCGTCGGTGCAGCGAAGGCCGGCGATGTCGAGCGGTTCACGCAGGCGCCACGCTACACGCCGCGCCGCCGCCTCGACGAAACCAAAGCCGCACGCGAGCCGAAGCTCAAGTGGGCGCCGGAAGTGCCCAAGCAGGCGGCGGAGTAGGACATCAACTTGGCGCCGCCCCTTCACGTCCTCGCTACGATCGGACGATCGAGGCGCTGCCTGATCCCCCTCTCCCCATCCTTCATGGGGAGAGGGAACTTTCAGGCACACGTCCTCATCACGCGCGGCGTTGCGGCTGGTCCTTGCGCTCGCCCGGCAGCTCGACCTCGATCTCGACCATGAGGTCGTCGGCAATGTCCTCGAGCCGCTCGCGCACGGCCTCCGCATCGACACCCTCGGGCAGGATCACGTCGGCGTGCGCCTCGAACATCTTGGTGCCCGACATGGAACCCGGATAGACGCGCGTCGTCAGCTCGTCGATGCTGGCGCCGAGCCGCGCAATCTCGCCCGAGATCTCGGCGATGATGCCGGCGTGGTCGTTGCCGGTCAGCTCGAGGAACACGCGCTTGCCCTTGGGCGCCGCCTCGCCCGCCGCGCGCCGCACGCTGACCTCGATCCCGTCGGTCTTCAGCGCGGCCAGCGCCGTCTCGATGCCGGCGATGTTGGCCAGCGGCACTGCCACCAGCAGGATGCCGGCGAACTCGCCGCCGAGCCGCGCCATCGAGCTGTCGACCCAGTTGCCGCCATGCTGGGCGATGACGCCCGAAAGCGAACGGATGATGCCCGGCCGGTCGCGCGCGATCACCGTGAGGACGAGTTGCTCCGACATGTCGAAAGTCTCCTGAAGGCCATGCGTAATGCTGCGGGAATGTGCCGGCACGCCGTTATTGCTGGCCCGAACCTGCCGCGGCGCCCTGCTGGATGGTGCGGATCAGATCGGACTGGAATTGCATGGTGCGCTCCGCGATCGCGGCGCCGAGTTCAGGCGTCTGAGCCTGGAACTTGCGGCCCGCCGCGGACGACTGGAACGCGGAGATGGCGTTCAACTCGTCGACCGTGAAGCGGCGCGCGTAGAACTCGGCGGCGAGCTTGGCGACATCGGCGAGATATTGCGTCACGCGCGGCGAGCCCGGCGCCAGCTCCTTGTCGGCATAGGCGGTGAAGCCGATGACCTTGGACGGCTCGTTCGACTGCGTGTAGCCGATCAGCGCCTGCTTCAGGCTGGCGATGGTCGTCTTCGCCTGATCCTCGGCACCCATCGCCGCGACCAGCTTTTCGGCGGCGGCCAGCGTCGCCGGATCGATCGGCGCGGACTCCGCCGTCGGTGCGGCGGGGGCGGCCGGAGCCGGCTGTTGCGCGAGTGCCGACGTGGCGGTGAACGCGGCCATCGCCGCTGTTGCGAGCGCGAAGCGAAGTCTCATGGTCATGCGGGTCCTCAGCAGGTTTTTTGTTGTCGTTGGACGGGCCAGTCAGCGTCTGTCACGCGTCAGCTGGTCGTGTCGTCGTCGAGATCGTCGTAGCTCGCCTCGAGCACGCGCACGCCGTCCGGCCCGGCGATGATGGCGACGTCGGCGATACCGATGAACAGGCCGTTCTCGACCACGCCCGGCACCATCTTCAGCGCTTCGTCGAGCAGGTCGGCATCGGGGATCACTTCGAAGTGCGCATCCACGATCAGGTTGCCGCTGTCGGTGCGGAACGGCTTGCCGTCCTTGCCCATGCGCACGACAAGTTCGCCCTCGCAGCCGACGTCGGCGGCCATGGTCTCGATCATGGCGAGCGTCGCCTTCAATCCGAATTCGACCACCTCGATCGGCAGCGGAAACTTGCCGAGCGTCTCGACGCTCTTGCTGGCGTCGGCGATGACGATCATGCGATCCGACGAGGTGGCGACGATCTTCTCGCGCAGGAGCGCGCCGCCGCCGCCCTTGACGAGACGGAGCTGGCCGTCGATCTCGTCGGCGCCGTCGACCGTCAGGTCGAGGAACGGCTCGGCGTCGAGCGTGGTCAGCGGAATGCCCAGCGCCTCGGCCTGATTGCGCGTCGCCTCGGACGTCGGCACGCAGACGACCTTGAGCCCGCCCTTGACCTTATCGCCGAGCAACTGCACGAACGCCGCCGCCGTCGAACCCGTGCCGAGGCCGAGCTTCATGCCCGGCTCGACCATGGACAAGGCCACCTCGGCCGCCTGCTTCTTCAGATCCGCGCTCATGTCGATCATCCCTCGAACTTCGATTGGCGCGCGACCATAGCGGCTCGCGCGCGATTGCGACAGGGCATGCGATGAGACGCCGCCGGAACCGCGCCGCCCGCCCTGCCGCCCCCCGGCGGCTTCAGAGGCCGCCCATCATCAGATACTTGATCTCGAGGAACTCCTCGATGCCGTGGTGCGAACCTTCGCGCCCGAGACCGCTCTCCTTGACGCCGCCGAACGGCGCGAGTTCGGTCGAGATCACGCCCTCGTTGATGCCGACCATGCCGAATTCGAGCGCCTCGGCGACCCGCCAGACGCGGCCGATGTCGCGCGCGTAGAAATACGCGGCGAGGCCGTACTGGGTCGAGTTGGCGAGGCGGATGACGTCGTCCTCCGTCTCGAACATGAAGAGCGGCGCCACCGGCCCGAACGTCTCCTCGCGGGCGACGCGCATGTCGGGCGTGACGTGGGTCAGTATGGTCGGCTCGAAGAAGGTGCCGCCGAGCGCGTGACGCTTGCCGCCGAGCGCAACGCGCGCGCCTTTCGCCACTGCGTCTGCCACGTGTGCCTCGACCTTTTCGATCGCATCGGTGTTGATGAGCGGACCTTGCGTGACGCCCGGCTCGGTGCCGGCCCCGACCTTGAGCTTGCCGACCTCGGCGGCGAGCTTTTGCGCGAACGCCTCGTAGACCCCCTTCTGCACGAGCAGGCGATTGGCGCACACGCACGTCTGCCCGGCGTTGCGATACTTGGACGCCACCGCGCCAGCGACCGCCTTGTCGAGATCGGCGTCGTCGAAGACGATGAACGGCGCGTTGCCGCCGAGTTCGAGCCCGACCCGCTTCACCGTGCTCGCCGCCTGCCGCATGAGCAGCTTGCCGACTTCGGTCGAGCCGGTGAACGTGACCATGCGCACCAGCGGACTCGTGGTCAGCTCTTCGCCGACCGCGGCCGGATTCGCAGTGGTGACGACGTTGAACACGCCCTTCGGGATGCCGGCTTCCTCCGCCAGCGCGGCGAGCGCCAGCGCCGAGAGCGGTGTATCCTCGGCGGGCTTCACCACCGCCGTGCAACCGGCCGCGAGCGCTGGTGTAACCTTTCGCGTGATCATCGCATTCGGGAAATTCCACGGCGTGATGGCGGCGACGACGCCGATCGGCTGCTTGATGACGACGATGCGCGCGTCCGCTTTCGGGCTCGGGATGGTCTCGCCGTAGATGCGCTTGGCTTCCTCGGCATAGAACTCGACGAAGGCGGCGCCGTAGAGAATCTCGCCCTTGGCTTCGGCGAGCGGCTTGCCCTGCTCGCGCGTCAGGATCAGCGCCAGCTCGTCGGCATGCGCGACGATCAGCTCGTACCAGCGCCGCAGGATGATCGAGCGTTCCTTGGCGAGCTTCTTCGACCAGGGCGGAAGAGCGCGATGCGCCGCCTCGATCGCCGCACGCGCTTCAGAGCCACCCATGTCGGGAACCCGCGTGATGACTTCGCCGGTCGCCTTGTCGATGACGGGCGCGGTCGCCTCGCCCGTCCACGCTCCGTCGATATAGGCCTGCGAGCGCAGCAACGGGCTCGCGCCGGGATCGGACTTGCTCATGTTAGGTCGTCCTGGAGTTGGCACCGCCGGGCGAGTACGGCGGCGCACGCATCAAAGTGCTTGTGTAGTGACGGGGGGAACGCGTTACAAGTCGCGCCGCCGACACCCGGCGGCAATCGGCCGGGCCAACGCGACCGCAGGGAACACAAGCGCGTGAGCCTCGATCATCTCAGAGACAGCACCATTGTCTTCGATCTCGACGGCACGCTGGTCGATACTGCGCCGGATCTGGTTGGGGCCACCAACCATGCCCTCGCCGACCTCGGCTTACCCCCCTGCCCGGCCGCCGATTTGCGGCCGTGGATCAGCTTCGGCGCACGGCGGATGATCGTCGAAGCGCTGCGGCATGCGCGCCACGGCGGCGATGACGCGGAGGTGGACCGGCTGCTGGCGCTGTTCCTCGACTGGTACGAGGCCAACATCGCGCTCGCGAGCCGGCCGTTCCCCGGCGCCCTCGAAGCCCTCGACGCGCTTGCAGCCGGCGGCGCGCGGCTCGCCATCTGTACCAACAAGCGCGAGGCGCTGACGCTCAAGCTGCTCGGCGAACTCGGCCTGACCTCGCGCTTCCACGCCATCGTAGGGCGCGACACGCTGCCGGTCTCGAAGCCCGATCCGGGGCATCTCACCGGAACCATAGCGCGGGCCGGCGGAAGCCTCACCCGCTCCGTCATGGTCGGCGACAGCGGCGTCGACATCGCCACCGCGCGCGCCGCCCGCGTGCCCGTGGTCGCTGTCACCTTCGGCTATTCGGAGACACCGGTCCGTGCTCTCGGCCCCGACGTCGCCATCGACCATTACGGCGAACTGGTGACGCACATTTCGGCGCTGCTGCGCCCGACCTGACGGCCCGGCCGGGGCAAGCGGGACGGCGCGGCAAAGGCCGTGGAACAGCCACAATCAGCGGTCACACAACCGCCTATTCGCGCGTCGACGCGCGAGCAGCAAAAGAGGAATTCGCACCGATGATGAAGCGTCTCATTCTGGCCGCCGCTATGGGCGCGAGCCTTACGGGCGCAGCTTTCGCGCAGGCGGCGGCGACGCCCGACGACTGCCTGAAGCAGGCCTTCGACCTTGCGCAGGAAGCCGAGAAGAAGAAGCTCGGCGAGGGCGACCTCGACAAGCTCGAGGCCATGCTGTCGAAGATGGAGGCGCACTGCGACGCCAAGGAATTCGATGCCGCCGCCAAGCAGGGCGGCGAGATCAAGACCATGCTCGGCGCCGCGAAGTAACGTCGGCCACAGGCCAGTGATGCAAGGGCGGTCTCCTCAGGGGGGCCGCCCTTTTTGCACTTGCTCCGACGATCGCCCGTGCGTCGCAGCCGATCCGCTTCAAAAGGGATCGACGTGGCGTGCCGACGTTGCCGGGACGCTCATCTCGGCGGCAACTGCGGCGGGCGCGGCGCTGAGGTCGAGCCGCTCGGCCCTGAGCCGCACTCGCGCGGCGGCTTCCTTGCCCGGCAAGTCCAGGGCGCGCCGCCCGGCATTGGCGACGGTCGCGGCGAGTGCAGCAAGGCATTTGCGACCGCGATCACCGCCCCCCGATGCCGAGAAGGCACGCCAGCAGCAATTCCGACATTGCCGGCCGCCCACGCCGTTGTCCCGGATTGCGGTCCCAACTCGGATTTTATAACATCCGATACAGATCGACCGGAGGATCCGGGCACTGGTCCGGGGCGTGACAGCGACGGGGCAGGTTGCGGCCCGCCGGGAATCAAACGGCGCGGCGCGGAGGGCCTGTCACCCGACCGGTCCGCAAGGAGAGTATGAGATGTCGACGGCACTGAACACGATTGGTGCGTTCTCGGGCAAAAGTGGGCCGGAGCCCCATGACCTTGTGCGACGCGGCCGCGCATCCCCGGCCATGCGGGCCTCACTGCTCGGCGCGTGCGCGCTTGCCGCTCTCTGTGCGCCGCTGCAGGCCGAGGCCGGCCACGACGTGTTCCACATCTTCACGCCGGTCGTCGAGAAAGGGCATTGGGGTTTCGAGGCCTTGAGCACGTTCCAGGCCGGGCTGCCGAAGCATGACGAACACGACGAGGACGAAGACGAAGGGGAACACGAGGACCATGGCCACACCGCCGTGCGCTCCGCCCATGAGTTTGCGCTGCACGGTGCCGTCACCGATTTCTGGATGACGAAGCTGGCGCTCGGCGTCGCCCGCGAGCCGGGCGACGGCTATGCCGCAACGACGCTGGCGCTCGAGAACGTGTTCCGCCTGACGCCGCGAGCGCGCGGCGCCCTCGATTTCGCGTGGTTCACATCGGTCAGCGTTGGCGTCGAAAGCGGCGCGTCACACGCGGTCGAATTCGGCCCCGTCGTGTCGCTCGATGCCGGCAAGGTATCGATCGTGCTGAACCCGTTCTTCGAGAAGACCTTCGGCGAAAACCGCGAGGAGGGCATCGCCTTCGCTTACGGCTGGCGCGCGACCTATGAGATCGCCGACAAGCTCGCCATCGGCATCGAAGGCTACGGCGAGGTCGAGAACATCGGCAACGCTCCCGATGCCGCCGAGCAGGTGCACCGCATCGGCCCCGTAATCTATCTCGGACACATGCACGGCGCCCGTCGTCATGCGCATGGCACGTCGCTGCAGCATGCCGGGCACAGCGAAGGCCACGGCCACCATCACGGTGCCGGACCACACGAAGGGCATGACCACGAGGCCCGCAAACATGCCGGCAGCAACCACGCCGGCGACTGGCATGCGGAAGTCGGCGTGCTGATCGGCCTCACCGAAGCGACCCCCGACGCGGCCTTGAAGATCAACGTCGGTACGGATTTCTGAAACATGCAGCGCGTCGGCTTGGCGCGCTTGCGGGACGCCGGGGAACGGCTTGCACCATCCGCCGGCTTCAGCCCGCGCTGCGGCGCGGCAGGACGCGGCGGATCAGCGCGACGGTGGCCGGCAGGATCACCAGCTGGCCGATCAGCGAGGCGAACAGGCAGACCGCCGTCAGCTCGCCGAACTGGCGCAGCGACGGCAGATCCGAAAGCACCGTGACGCCGAGGCCCAGCGCCAGCACGATGGTCGTCAGCACCACCGCCGGGCCGATGTGATGCACCGTGCGGATCAGCGCTTGGCGCGTGTGCTCCGGTCCTGATCCGGCGCCGAGACGATCCTCCTCGAGATGGTAGCGGTTGAGGAAGTGGATGGTGGAATCGATCGCCAGCGCGAAGGCGACCGTGATGGCGATGATCGAGGCGAACTGCAGCCCCTGCCCGGTGACGAACAGCAGCGTACCGGTGGCGAAGATCGGGAACAGCGACGGCAGCACGCTGGCGAGCCCGGCAAGCAGCGAGCGAAGCGCGATGCCGAGGAATATGAAGATCACGAACATGTCGCCGACGAGACCCCAGTTGAGTTCGCCGATCAGTTTCGCCGAGTTGCGGGCCGCGATCGCCGGCAGACCGGTCACCGAAATCTCGTAGTCGGGGTTTGCCTTGCGCACCGGCTCGAGCGCACGATCGATCTCCTCGACCACGGGCAGGATCAGGCTGGCGTCGACATCGGGCATACGCGCCGTCACCAGCACCGCGCGCTGCTCGGCATCGATGAAACGGCGCGTAAGATGCTCGGGCAGCAGCCCGACATAGGACTTGACCGTTTCGATGCGGCTGTCCCCAGCTTCCGCCAGCCAGCGCCGCAGACTGTCGAGCGACCACACGTTGCCGAGACCCGCGCGGTGCTGCAGCACGTCGTGCGCGTCGTGGATCACCTTCAGCGTCGCGTCGTCGTAAAGGTTGTGCTCGGGTCCCCATTGCACCATGACGTGCACCGGATTGGCACCCGTCAGCTTCTGGTCGAGCTTGGCGGTACCCGCGAGGGCCTGTTCCTTGTCGGGCACCTGATCGGCGAGCCGGTACATCGGCACCAGCTGCGAATAGGCGAAGCCGGTCGCGACCACGGCGGCGACGCCGAGCGCCGAGAACAGCACGGGCCGCGCCGACACGTGGCGCACGATCGCCTCGGTCGCGTGCTGCAGCACGCCGACACTGCCTTCTTCCTCGTCGATGTCGCCGGTGCGGCTGGCGGGTTCCCTGCGCACCAGGATCGCTGCGAGCGTCGGCACCACCACGGCGACGGCGATGTAGGAGATGGCAACGGCGAGCAACGCCGCCTGTCCGAACGTCTTGATCAGTGCCGACTGCGCGAACGAGAACGACAGCAGCGCCAGCGCCGCGTTCATGGCGGTGAGCAGGCAGGCTGGTGCAACGTCGAGCACCGCGGCGCGCGCGGCCGCGACGCGATCGACGCCGGCGAGGATCGAGCGGCGCACCGAGAACACGAGGTGCATCGAGTCCGAGAAACCCGACACGAGGATCAGCGGCGTGATGACGTTGATGAACAGGTTGAGCCGATAGTCGAGCGTGCCGAGCACGCCGAGTGTCCACAGGATGGCGATGGCCGGCCCGGCGACCGCGATCAGCGTCAGCGAGACGCGGCGGAAGAACAGGTACGCGACGACGATACCGACGACGAATCCAAGCCCGTTGTAGATCAGCCGGTCGCGCTCGACCGCATTGCGGATCTCGAGTTGCATCACCGGCGCGCCGGTGAGCTTGGCGGCGAGCCCGGAACCGGCCGTCTCCTTGTCGACGATCTCCTGCAATCCACCGATGATCTTGCGCGGACCTTCGCGCTCGACCACCTCTCGATCGAGCGAAATGACGATCAGTGCCAGCTGCCCGTCGTTCGACAGAAACTTGCCGGCGACGATGTCGTTGCTCTTCAGTCGCTGGATGATCGCATCGTAGCCGGCGGCGTCCTCCGGCATCTCGTCGGGCACCAGCGGCGCGGCATAGCCGTTGGCGTCGGGCTTGTCGCGCGCCGAGAGCATCGAAATGAGGCCCTTCACGCCATCGGCCAGCTGCAGTTCGATGACCAGATTGGAGAACGCGGCGAGACTGTCGCGCGCGAGCAGCTTTTCACCCTCGACGACCACCAGCACGTCGTATTCGCTCGACGGAAAGCGGCGATCGATCTCCTCGTACTGCCGGAATTCCTTGGTATCGGTGCGGAACAGCTCGGAGAGCGAGTCGTCGACGCGCAGCCGCATGACGCCGAACACTGCCGCAATGGTCAGCAGCAGGATGAGCGCGGCCGATAGATAGGGCGCCTTGAGCGCGATCAGGCCGAGCCGGTCGAGCCCGAACGAGAAACGAAACGAGCGGCGAGGCTCCTCGCTCATGGATCACATCCCCCAGGGCGCGCGCGGCAAGGCGCTTCCCCGCCCGGCCCGCCGCACATCACTTTTGTCGTTGGCTGCGCTTGCAGGCCCCGAATCGGACCATGGCGAGGATGGTTGCCCGCGCCCGCCGCTGAACGCAAGACGAAGAGCCGCGAAGCGGCCGCTGCCGACGGTCCCCGGGCAACCACCGCCGGTTGGCCGCGCCGGTCAGGGCGGGAGAGCCAGCGGGCCTCGCGCCCCCTCCCTACGACGCCGAGGTTGACGCCGCCTTTGTTATTTTCGAATGTACGAATATAACAAAGGAGGGGGTTGGGCTATCTGTGGCCCGGCTCGAAAAATCGTGACAAAACGACGTCGAGGCGTCGAGGGAGAGGAAGCAACATGGCTGACAACCAGAAGAGCATGTCGATCATCGTCACCAAGGGCACGCTGGATTGGGCCTATCCGCCCTTCATTCTGGCGACCACGGCGGCGGCCATGGGCGTCAACGTGACGATGTTCTTCACGTTCTACGGGCTGGCCCTGCTCAAGAAGGACCTGAACCTGCAGATTTCGCCGCTCGGCAAGCCGGATATGGAAATGCCGATGGCCGGCATGCACATGAAGATGCCGAACATCGTCGCCGTTCTGCCGGGCGTCAACGCCATGGCCACCACCATGATGAAGAACCTGATCGCCAAGAAGGGCGTCGCTTCGATCCCGCAACTGCGCGAGGCGGCGGTCGAGTCCGACGTGGAGATCATCGCCTGCCAGATGACGCTCGATCTCTTCGAGATGAAGAAAGAGAACCTCATCGACGGCGTGAAGCTCGGCGGCGCGGCAACCTATATGGAAAAGGCGCTCGGCTCCGACATCAACCTGTACATCTGATCCAGATCAGGAACCACGCGAGACAACGCGCCTCATGACGCTCGGTTCGCGAGCCTGTCAGAAGCATTGGCGCCGAAATTCCGGCCGGGCGCTCCACAGCGCCCGCCGGCTGGTCAACCAATCAACGAAACACAGGGAAGGATAGAAACATGGCTGACAAGGTTCTGGACGCGAAGGGTCTCAACTGCCCGCTGCCGATCCTGAAGGCGAAGAAGGCGATCATGGAAGTGCCGAAGGACGGCACGCTCGAGGTTCTCTCGACCGACCCGGGTTCGGTCGCGGACTTCCAGGCCTTCTGCCGCACCACCGGCAACACCATGGTCGAGACGGGTGAGTCGGCGGGCGTCTACCGCTTCGTCATCCGCCACACCGCCTGATCTGTTGCAGCGAGTGTTGCAGTAGGCCACTGCCGCAGCCTCAAGCTGTGCCCCGATAGCCTCAGTGCTCCGACCAAGATACAAGAGCCGCCCTCGATCAGAGGAGCGGCTCTTGTGTTATGCGGATTCTGCAGTGCTAATATTCGCGATCGCTGATGCGGGTAAGCGCCGGCCTACAACGGATGCACCCCTGTCAGTCAAAAGCGCCATTCATGCACCGCGCGTCGCTGCGGTCCCGGGGACTTTCGAGGGGGAAATTCATGTCACTCATCCGCACGAGCACGTCGCTGCTTGCCTTGGCCGCTACCGGCCTCGTCGTATTCTCGGGCGCCGCCTCGGCCACCGAGGGTTATTCCCAGAACGGCTTTGGCGCCCGCAACAAGGCGCTGGCTGGCGCCGGCGTCGCCGATACGCGTGACGCCACCGGCGGTTCGCTGAACCCGGCTGGCCTCGTCCACGTCGGTGACGAGTTCGCTTTCTCGGTCTCCGCCTTCTCGCCGCGCCGCGGCTTCACCGGCTCGGGCGCACCCGGCTTCACGCCGATGGGCGAGGTTGAAAGCGACCGCGACTACTTCTTCATGCCGAACCTCGCCTATAACACGCGCGCTTTCGCCAACCCGCTGTTCGACGTGCTGAATTTCACCATGATCGGCAACGGCGGCATGAATACGTCGTACCCGAACGTCGCCAACCCGGCCTGCGGCCCCGGCTCGGGCGTATTCTGCGCGGGCGCATCCGGCGTCAACCTCATGCAGATGATCATGAGCGTCGCCATGGCGAAGCAGATCGCGCCTGGCATCTCCGTCGGCGTTGCGCCGATGTTCGCCCTGCAGGGCTTCCAGGCGCGCGGTATCGAAGCCTTCGGCGCTGCTTCGCTCGATCCGGCCAATCTGGCGGGCAGCCGCAATGACTGGTCGATCGGCGGCGGCGTCCGCGCCGGCATCGAGATCTCGCCGATGTCGAACGTGCGCATCGGCGTTTCCGGCACGACGCCGATCTGGATGCAGAAGCACGAAGACTATCGCGGCCTGTTCGCCAACCAGGGCGAGTTCAACATTCCGCCCTCGATCCAGGCCGGCATCGCCGTCGACGTCAGCCCGCAGCTCACCTTCATGCTCGACTGGCGCTACATCTGGTTCAGCTGGGGCGATTCGGTCGGCAATCCGTCGACGAATATCCTGCTGTGCGGACCTGGTCCGGCTGCCGTCAACTGCCTCGGTGGCAGCAACGGCCCCGGCTTCGGCTGGGATGACATCAATGTGATCAAGGTCGGCATGGAGTATCGCGCCAACGAGAAGCTGACCCTGCGCGCCGGCTATGCCTGGAACGAGAACCCGGTGAACAGCCGCGACGTGATGTTCAACATCCTCGCTCCGGCCGTGACGCAGCACCACATCACCGGCGGCTTCGAGTATTCGCTCGGCAACGGCTACTCGCTCGAGATGGCGGGCATGTTCGCGCCGAAGGGTTCCGTCAGCGGCACCGAGCTGCCTGGCTTCGGCAACCCGGCCCACAACATCGAGCTCGAGATGTGGCAGTTCGATATCACCGCAGGCTTCAAGTACAAGTGGGACGCGCCCGCCCCGCTGAAGTAACGAGACGCGCGGCTCTCTCCCGCCGCAGCGAAACGAAACGGCCACCCTCGCGGGTGGCCGTTTTGCGTTCGGGCTCAGGTCCGGCGGCTCTATCTCCGGTGCTGTCTTCTCTGTCGACAGGCCGACCCTGCGCACTTCGCCGGCCGATCACTTGCCGTCGCCGAGAAACGCGACGATGGCGTCACGCGTGGCCTTGTCGGTCAGCCCTGCATACGGCTTCATGTTGTTACCGGGCACCACCGCCTCGGGGCTCTCGATGAAGGCGGCGAGCTTGTCCTTGGTCCATTCGAATCCGGCCCCCTTGAGCGCACTCGAGAACTGGTAGCCCTCGGTCGTGCCGGCCTTCTTGCCGACGATCCCGTGCAGACTGGGCCCCAGCCGATTGTCGCCCGCATCCATCGAATGGCACGTCCGGCACGAATTGTTGAACGCGGTCTGTCCATCGGCCGGCGGGCTCACCGCGCCTTGTGCCCGGGCGTGGTGGGGAGCCGCCAGAATGAAAAGCGCGAGCGGGATCGAGAACGCGAACAGGCGTACGAATTCACCGATCCGGGCGTTCGTGTCGACCGTCGCAACTCGGGGGGACATGGGGTACTCCGTCGCAATTCGAACTGATCGACGGAGAACGCTGGAACCCCCGGCACGTTCCCGGCGCGCGGCACGGAGGCGGTCCGACGGGAGCCGCTTCGATCCGCTCAGGCGGCCCGGCGGTGGCGCTTGACAGGAGCCGCGACCGCCACGATAAGGGCTCTCCGTCGCGCGATTTTCCTTGGCGCGGCCTCGGGCGGTTAGCTCAGCGGTAGAGCACACCCTTCACACGGGTGGGGTCATAGGTTCAATCCCTATACCGCCCACCATTCGCATACCTCAATCGGCATACCGGCCCGCGGTCACCTTCCGCATGCCCGCGGTTGACAGCGGCTGCCCCTTCGCTATCCGATTGCCGGTAATGGCATCATGCGCTCGCGGCCAGCGATCCGCGCATCCGCACCAGAAAGCCGAGGCCTGCCCGCATGCTCATCCTGATCGATAACTACGACAGCTTCACCTACAATCTCGTGCATTATCTCGGCGAGTTGGGCGCGGCGTCCGATGTCGTGCGCAACGACAAGATGACGGCCGAGGACATCATCGCGGCGAAGCCGAAGGCGATCGTACTGTCGCCGGGGCCGTGCACGCCGAACGAAGCCGGCGTCTGCCTCGACCTGATCGCCAAGGCCGGTGCGACCATCCCGATCCTCGGCGTCTGCCTCGGCCACCAGTCGATCGGCCAGGCCTATGGCGGCAAGGTGATCCGCGCGCCGGAACCCATGCACGGCAAGCTCTCGACCGTGCGCCACGGCGACAAGGGGATCTTCAAGGGCCTGCCGCGCGCGTTCCAGGTGACGCGCTATCACTCGCTGATCGTCGAGCGCGCGACGCTGCCCGATTGCCTCGAGGTCACGGCCGAGACGAGCGACGGTCTCATCATGGGCCTGCAGCACAAGACGCACCCCGTACATGGCGTGCAGTTCCATCCCGAGAGTATCGCCTCGGAGCACGGCCACGCGCTGCTGGCGAACTTCCTCGAACTGGCCGGCATTCCGCCGCGCCGCCGCAACGCGCCGCCCGAGCGCGCCGCTTGACCGCAAGCCCTCTCCGCCCGCAGAAGAACGCGATCCCAAACGAGCATGCCAGAGGGCGAGACATGAGCGCGCCGGAACTGAAGCGGCTGATCCAGAAGGTGTCGACCGGCGCCTCGCTGGACGAGGACGAGATCGAGAGTGCGCTCGACATCATGTCGTCGGGTGCGGCGACGCCGGTGCAGATGGGCGCCTTCCTGATGGCGCTGCGCGTGCGCGGCGAGACGGTTGCAGAGATCACCGGCGCGGCGCGGCTGTTGCGCCGACGCATGCTGCCGGTGGAAGCGCCTGCGGGCGCTGTCGACATCGTCGGTACGGGCGGCGATTCACACGGCACCTATAACGTGTCGACCTGCGCGGCGATCGTCGCGGCGGGCGCAGGCGCGAAGATCGCCAAGCACGGCAACCGCTCGGTATCGTCGATCTCCGGCGCGTCGGACGTGCTCGGCGCGCTCGGCGTCAAGCTCGACGTCGGACCGCAGACGGTAGCGCGCGCCATCGCCGGCGCCGGCGTCGGCTTCATGTGGGCACCGATGCACCATCCGGCGATGAAGCAGTGGGCACCGGTGCGCGCCGAACTCGGCATCCGCACGATCTTCAATCTGCTCGGGCCGATCTGCAATCCGGCGGGCGTGACGCGCCAGATTCTCGGCGTGTTCGACAAGACGTGGGTCGAGCCGATCGCGCACGTGTTGAAGAACCTCGGCGCCGAGCACGTCTGGGTGGTGCACGGCTCCGACGGCATGGACGAGCTGACGACGACCGGCACCTCGTTCGTTGCGGAACTCAAGGACGGCGACATCGCGCTGTTCGAGGTGACGCCGGAAGATGCGGGCCTGAAGCGGGCCAGCCTTGCTGACCTGAGGGGCGGTGACGCGCGCGCCAACGCTGCCGCCATCCAGGTCGTCCTGCAGGGCGAGCCGGGGCCGTTCCGCGACATCGTGCTCTTCAACGCCGCCGCCGCGCTGATCGTCGCCGGCAAGGCGGCGAACCTCGCCGACGGCGTCGAACGGGCCGCGCGCGCCATCGACAGCGGTGCCGCGCAGGCCGCGCTCGATCGCCTCGTCGCCATTTCCAACGAAGGGGCCTGAACCGATGGCCGACATCCTCGACAGGATCACCGCCTACAAGCGCGAGGAAGTCGCGTGCGCGAAGGAAGCCAACCCGCTGCAGGTGATGGCGGAGTACGCTCGTTCCGCTCCGAAGCCACGCGGTTTCGCGGATGCGATCGCGGCGAAGCTCGCCAAGGGTGAGACGGCACTGATCGCCGAGATCAAGAAGGCGTCGCCGTCGAAAGGGCTGATCCGCGCCGACTTCGATCCGCCGGCGCTGGCGCATGCCTACGCGGCGGGCGGAGCGACCTGCCTGTCCATCCTCACCGACACGCCCTCGTTCCAGGGTGCGCCCGAATACCTGAAAGCCGCGCGTGCGGCGTGCTCGCTGCCGGTGCTGCGCAAGGATTTCATGATCGACACCTATCAGGTGGTCGAGGCGCGCGCGTGGGGCGCCGACTGCATTCTCATCATCATGGCCGAGGTCGACGACGCACTCGCGCGCGATCTCGCCAGCGCGGCGGGCGACTGGGGCATGGATGCCATCGTCGAGGTGCACGACGATACCGAGCTGGACCGCGCGCTGGCGCTGCCGTGCCGGCTCATCGGCATCAACAACCGCAACCTGCAGACCTTCGAGACGACGCTGGCGACGACCGAACGGCTCGCCCCGCGCGTGCCGAAGGACCGCATCGTCATCGGCGAGAGCGGCATCTTCACACCCGCCGACATCGCGCGGCTGGGCAAGGTCGGGGTCTCGACCTTTCTGGTCGGCGAGAGCCTGATGCGCCAGGCCGACGTCACGAGCGCGACGAAGGCGCTGCTGGCGCGCGCGTGACTGCCCGCGCGCGCAGTGCCGCGGCTGATCCGCCGTCAGGCTCGGGCGCGTATACCGGTCGAGACACGCGGCGGCGTCCACCACCCGTGCGCGACAGGAGAACCGGCCGTGACCACGCCTCAGACCAGCAGCCCCGATCGCAGCCAAATCAGCCCCGCCGCGCGCTTCGCAAGGGCCGCCCACCGGGGCTCGCTGCTGCTCATCACCGCCGTCGCCGCATCGGCGGCGGCCTTCTCGCCGGCCAGCGCCAATCTCGCGGTCGGCGCTACCGCGCCCGATTTCACCATCCCGAGCGCGGTCGCCGGCAAGACGGCACAGTTCTCGCTGCGCGAGGCCCTGAGCAAAGGTCCGGTCGTCGTCTATTTCTATCCGAAGAGCTTCACGTCGGTTTGCACCATCGAAGCGAACCTGTTCGCGGAAGCGATGCCGCAGTTCGAGGCCCTCGGCGCCTCCGTGATCGGCATTTCCACCGACGACATCGAGACCCAGCGCGCGTTCTCGACCAAGGAGTGCCGCGACAAGTTTCCTGTCGGCGCGGATGCCGACGGCAAGGTTGCAACGGCCTACGACGCAGTCTGGGGCTTCGGCAAAATGGTGGTCGCCAGCCGCACGTCCTACGTCGTCACGCCCGACGGCAGGATCGGCTCGGCCCACTCGGCCTCGGACGCGGAAAGCCACATCGAGACGGCGCTGTCGTTCGTCAAGTCCTGGCGCTCGACGCAGGCGAAGTGAGAAGGCGGCGCGGCTTGCCCGTTGCTACTTCACCAGCCCGCAACTCTGCATCAGCTCGAAGGTGCGGTCGGTCACGGTGTTCTCGTCGTCCTCGCCGAGGCCCGATGGCGGCGCGTTGGCGAGATCGCCCGCGGTCATGGTCACCGACTGGAACGCGAAGGCGCGCTTCTTGTCCTTGAAGTCCTTCTCGATGCCGTCGAGCACGCACTTGCATTTGGCCTTGGCGTCGTCGGCCTTGCCCTTGGCGCAAGCGGCGAGGAAGGCGTCGCCCTCCGCATCGGCGCGGACCGGCTGAGCAACGCTCGCCGCCACCAGCAAGGCCAGCATTCCGGCCACAAGCCCTCGCACGGTCGCCATGGCGTCCTCCACTGTTCTTCGCTCCTGCCATGCTAGAGCACGTGATCGAGTTAGGCAAAACTGCTGCGCGATCCCGCTATCCCTGCTGGCTTACGCCGCATCGTCACTGTGCGCCACTCTTGCGATGGCCGCCTTGACTCGACCACAGTGGCGCTGGCGCCGGTTCTGCGCTACGCGAAGGGCGTTTCCTCTGCGAACCGAGCCGAGCCCGCGATGCCCAAGCCGAAATCCGCCGCCCCCGCCGCTGCGTCGCAGCTCTCGCACCTCAACGAGAAGGGCGAAGCCAACATGGTCGACGTCTCGGCCAAGGACGTGACGCACCGCGTGGCGCGCGCGGAGGGCTTCGTCACCATGCAGGCCGCAACCCTCGCCATGATCGAAACCGGCTCGGCGAAGAAGGGCGACGTGCTCGCCACCGCCCGCATCGCCGGCATCATGGCGGCGAAAAAGACGTCCGAGCTGATCCCGCTCTGCCATCCCCTCCCCATCACCAAAGCGACCGTCGATTTCGTGCCGAGCCTCGATCCTCCCGGGTTGCATGTCACCGCCGAAGTGAAGGTCTCCGGACAGACCGGCGTCGAGATGGAAGCGCTCACCGCCGTCTCGGTCGCCTGCCTCACCATCTACGACATGCTGAAGGCCGTCGACAAAGCCATGAGCTTCGAGGGAATCCGTCTGGTCGAGAAACTCGGTGGCCGTTCGGGCCACTGGCGCGCTTCCGGGAAGGAATGACACGCGTGTCCGCTCTCTCCGTCGAAGCCGCCCTCGAACGCATCCTCGACGGCGTCACGCCGCTCGAAGCCGAACCTGTGGATCTGCTCGCCGCCGCCGGCCGCGTGCTCGCCGCCGATCTCGCCGCGCGCCTGACGCAGCCGCCGTTCGATGCCTCCGCCATGGATGGCTACGCCGTGCGCGCCGCCGATGTGGCCACGCTGCCCGCCACGCTGCGGTTGATCGGCGAATCCGCCGCCGGCCACGCCTTCACCGGAACCGTGCACGCTGGCGAAGCCGCACGCATTTTCACGGGCGCGCCGCTGCCCGCCGGAGCCGACGCCATCGTCATCCAGGAGAACGTCGAGGCCGAGGGCTCGCTCATCCGCGTCGTCGACGGCACGCCCGACGCCGAGCACGTGCGTCGGCGCGGCGGTGACTTCCGCAAAGGCGACACGCCACTCAGCGCCGGCAAACGACTCACCGCCCGCGACATCACCCTCGCCGCAGCCATGGGCCATGCCGCGCTGCCGGTGCGCCGCCGGCCCCGCGTCGCCATCCTCGCCACCGGCGACGAACTCGTGGCGCCCGGTGAGACACCGCGCGCCGACCAGATCATCTCGTCCAACCCCTATGGCCTCGCCGCCATGATCGCGGCGGCGGGCGGCGAGCCGAAGCTGCTCGGCATCGCCCGCGATACGCACGAGAGCCTCGCTGAGAAGATTGCCCTCGCGCACGATGCCGACATTCTGCTCACCATCGGCGGCGCCTCGGTCGGCGATCATGATCTCGTGGTGCCCGCGCTCGAGCGCGCCGGCATGTCGCTCGGTTTCTGGAAGATCGCGATGCGCCCCGGCAAGCCACTGATCTTCGGCCGCCGCGGCGAACAGCGCATCATCGGCCTTCCAGGCAACCCGGTGTCGTCGCTGATCTGCACGCGCGTGTTCGTGGTGCCGTTGATTGCGAAGCTCCTCGACGACGGCGCCCCCGCCAGCCGTGCCCGCACCGCGGCGCTGTCCGTTGCGCTGCCCGCCAACGGCCCGCGTGCACATTACATGCGCGGCCGGCGCGGACACGGCGACGACGGCGCCGCGACGGTGGCGCCAGTGTCCTCGCAGGACAGCTCCCTGCTGACCCC
>ERZ1645187.676-NODE-676-length-33354-cov-6.123157_pt1 | contig 33354 bp, 50 predicted proteins | sample MGYA00575352_ERZ1645187 | MGnify/ENA primary metagenome ERZ1645187 (study PRJEB40837, sample SAMN11349314) | freshwater sediment metagenome | isolation source: river sediment | host: Sediment | place: India: Wazaribad , New Delhi | collected 2017-02-21 ... | reverse complement strand
AAACTAGTTGAACAGAGTTTACAACTTCTCGGCAGGTCCGTCACAGCTGCCGGAAGAAGTGCTGCAGAAAGCAGCAGACGAAATGCTGGATTACGAAGGCACCGGTATGAGCGTGATGGAGATGAGCCACCGCTCGAAAGCTTTCCAGGGAATCATCGATCACGCGAGCGATATGTTCAGAGAGCTGATGCACATTCCGGAGAATTATGAAATCCTCTTTCTCCAGGGCGGCGCATCTCAGCAGTTCTCGGCCATTCCGCTCAACATGATGAATAAGAGCGGAAAAGCGGATTACATCGTAACCGGTCAGTGGGCGAAAAAAGCGCTGGCGGAAGCACAGCGCTACGGCGACGCGAAAGCTGTCGCTTCATCGGCGGATAAGACGTTCACGTATATTCCGAAGACGACTCGCGAAGACTTCAGAGACGATGCGGACTATGTCTACATCTGCGCGAACAACACGATTTACGGTACGCGCTTCAAGCCTGACGAAATTCCGGATACCGGAGATATCCCGCTGGTAGCGGACTTCTCATCGCTGGTTCTGTCGGAAGTCTTCGACATCAGCAAATTCGGTGTCGTCTACGCAGGCGCACAGAAGAACATGGGCCCGGCAGGCGTTGTCGTTGCGGCGATCCGCAAGGATCTGATCGGAAACGCGCGCGAAGATACGCCGACTATGCTGGACTGGAAGACACAGGCGGACGCGGGCTCGCTGTATAACACCCCGCCGTGCTACAGCATCTACATCTGCGGTCTCGTATTCGACTGGGTCAAGGAACACGGCGGAGTCGAAGGCATGGAAGCGATCAATAAAGAAAAATCGCAGATGCTTTATGATTATCTCGACAACAGCAAAATGTTCAAGGGAACTGTCGTTCCGGAAGATCGTTCGCTGATGAACGTCCCTTTCGTTATCGGAGACAAGGATCTCGAAGCGAAATTCGTTAAGGAAGCGGAGGCAGCCGGTCTCGTGAACCTGAAGGGTCACAGAACGGTAGGCGGAATGCGCGCGAGCATTTACAATGCGATGCCTAAAGAAGGCGTCGAAGCGCTTATCGCGTTTATGAAAAAATTCGAAGAAGAAAACAGCTGAATCGGCGTACCGATCGTTAAGAACGGACAGCCTGAGGCTGTTCCAGCATTGGGCGCAGTTAACCGGGGGAGTAGATTAGAAGGCCGGCTCTGGCTGCGGCAAGAAAGGATATCATGAATTACAAAGTACTGACACTGAACAAGATCTCTAAAAAGGGACTGAGACTGCTTCCCGACAATTTTGAAGTCGGCGATAATATCGAAAATCCGGATGCGATTCTCGTACGTTCTGCAAATCTGCACGACATGGAAATTCCGCGTTCCGTTAAATTTATCGGACGCGCGGGAGCCGGCGTCAACAACATTCCGCTGGAAAAATGTGCGGAAGCCGGAATCGTCGTCTGCAACACACCGGGCGCGAATGCGAACGCGGTAAAGGAAATTGTCGCTGCGGGTCTTCTCCTGGCTTCACGAAAGCTCAATGACGGGATTGCCTGGGCGAAGACACTTCCGGATCAGGATGTCGATGTTGCGAAAGCGATCGAAAAAGGCAAGAGTCAGTTCGCGGGTCCCGAGCTCGCAGGCAAGAAGCTCGGTATCGTAGGTCTGGGCGCAATCGGCGTTCTCGTCGCCAATATGGCGGTGGATCTCGGCATGCGCGTTTACGGCTACGACCCGTATATCTCAATCGAAAACGCATGGGGACTTTCACGCAAGGTTAAGCGTGCGAAGAGTCTCGAAGGTGTTTTCGCAAACTGTGACTATGTAACCCTCCATCTTCCTTATATGGAAGAAACAAAAAATATCGTCAACGAAGATCTGCTCAGCCAGGCAAAGGACCTGCGCCTGCTTAACTTCGCGCGCGGCGGACTGGTTGACAACGCGGCGCTCAAAACTGCTCTCGAAGACGGACGAGTAGCGGTTTACGTGACGGACTTCCCGAACGAAGAAACCCTTGCGCTTCCGAATACGATCAATGTGCCGCATCTCGGCGCGTCGACTCCGGAAAGCGAAGAAAACTGCGCCGTAATGGCGGTTCAGGAAATGATCGACTATCTGACAGAAGGCAACATCGTGCATTCAGTCAATTATCCGGATGTCGATATGGGCAGAATGGATAATGTAGGCAGAATTACGATCTGCCATCATAACGTACCGAACATGATCGCGCAGGTCACGACCATACTGGCTAACGACAATATTAATATCTCGGATATGACCAACAAGAACCGCGGCAACTTCGCTTACACGATGATTGACGTCGATTCACCGATCGGCGCGAAGGTCAAGGAAGATCTGTATAAGATTAAAGGCGTGACACGCGTCAGGATCCTGAAATAATGGCAGTGTTAAGACCCTTCAGAGCGGTCAGACCCGTACGGGGACAGGCGGAGAAAATCGCCGCGCTGCCCTACGATGTCTACAACCGCGAAGAGGCTGCGGAAGTGGTGCGCAGGAATCCTGATTCCTTTCTGACGGTAGACCGTGCGGAAACGACGATGCCGGATGAAGTCGGAACCTACGACGACGCCGTCTACGAAAAGGCGGGAGAGAATCTCAGACGCTACCTCGAACACGGCATGATGGAACAGGAAGAATCACCTTCTTTCTATATATATGAACTGACGATGAACGGCCGGTCTCAGACGGGACTCGTCGGTACGGCCTCGGTGGACGAATACGATTCGGGTGTGATCAAGAAGCACGAGCTTACTCGTGAAGAAAAGGAACGCGACCGTATCAGACACGTCGACGCTTGCGACGCGAACACCGGACCGATCTTCCTGAGCTACAGACGCAATGAAGATGCAGCCGTGATCATCGAGCAGCAGAAACAGGCGGAGCCGCTCTACGACTTCGTGTCGGAAGACGGTATCGGTCACCGTGTCTGGCTCGTCAACGATGAAAACGCAGTTGCGGGACTCGTCAAGGCGATCGGTCAGGTTCCTAACCTGTACATCGCGGACGGTCATCACCGCTGTGCCTCGGCTGTCAAGGTCGCGAAACTCAGACGGGAACAGAATCCCGGCTGGACGGGCGATGAAGAATTCAACTATTTCCTGTGCGTCCTGTTTCCGGACGACGAGCTCAAGATTCTCGACTACAACCGCGTCGTCAGAGATCTGAACGGACTGACCGAAGAAGAATTCCTCGATCAGGCACAGGAGCGCTTTGAAGTCAGCCTGGAAAAGGGAGCGGTAAGACCTCAGCAGAAGGGTGAATTCGGACTCTGTCTCGGCGGAAAATGGTACCGGATGACAGTCCGGCCTGAATTCCTGTCGGAGGATCCTGTCGGGGCACTCGACGTATCGGTGCTGTATGACAATATGCTGGCGCCCCTTCTCGGAATCGGCGATCCCCGTACGGACGACCGGATTGATTTCGTAGGCGGAATACGCGGACTCGAAGAACTGGAACGAAGAACGAAGACGGATATGACCGCGGCGTTCTCGCTTTACCCGACCTCTATTGAGGAGCTTATGGGCATCGCGGACGCGGGGCTTCTGATGCCCCCGAAATCCACGTGGTTCGAACCGAAGCTTCGCAGCGGACTGTTCATTCACGAACTTTCCTGAACAGACGCAGGCTGAGTTGTCGGAAATACGAATGCGCGTTATACTGTACTATAAAGATTGAACCTGAGCCGCAGAGCAGTCTGCGGCTCGTTTGATTCACTAGACAATTAGAAACGGAACAGCCTATGCTCAGATTATTAACAGACAGTATGTGCGACATGCCTCTCGACCTTCAGACCCATCCGAATATGGATATGGTCTCGCTCAACGTTGTCCTCGAGGACGGAACGAGCCTCAGAGATAAAACGGAGATCACGATAGACGAGATCAACGAGATGCTCAAAGAGGGCATTATGCCCACAACCTCGCAGGTCCTCCCGGAGGATTTCAGAAACTACTTCACTGAGCAGGCGAAAGCCGGGAACGACGTACTGTATCTTTCGTTCACGTCGAAGCTGTCAGGCACGTATGAACTCGGCCGGATGATCCTCAAGGAAGTAAAGGAAGAATATCCGGACTTCAACTGTGTCATCGTCGATTCGCTCCAGTCCGGCGGCCCCATCGGACTTGTCGCAGCCCAGCTGCTAAAGCTTATCGATCACGGCGCGACACTGGACGAGCTGGAGAAGGCCGCCTACGCTTTCCGGCCTCATGTTCATTTTCTGTTTACGATGCAGAATCTGAAATGGCTAAGCCGCGGAGGACGTATCGGCAGAGCTGCCGCATATGTAGGAGATATTCTGAAGATCCGTCCCGTCATCGATGTTGACGAGGGCGTTCTGAAGGTTATCGGCAAGGTTCGCGGAGACAAGAAGGCGCTGTCCATCATCCAGGGCAGACTCGAAGAGCTCCTGAGCGAATACCGGGATCAGAAGGTCGGAATCGCCATCGTCGACGAAGAAACCTGCCGTCCGCTTACGAACCGGATGGAAGCGATCGCGCGCAGCGAAGGGATCTCAAAATTCGAGGAAGCACAGATCGGAACGGTCCTGGCGGCACACCTCGGAGTGACAGGAACAGGCATCTATTTCTGGGACAGGGATCCGAATCAGATTATCCGTGAAAGCGGAATCACCTGCGGCGGAGAGATACCCGATTTCGCTCAGTGTAAATAATGAAAATAATGTAAAATGTAAATGAAAAAGACCTTGCAGAGGGTCTTTTTTTCATGTATAATATGTCAAGTTGGCTGTACTACGATGATGCGGGAAGTTGCTGTTACTAATTCAGGTAATTTCCGCGGAGAAGTCACGATCTCGAATCGGACGGAAGCTGCTGGACACACCGGATGTCTCTATAAAAAGCACTGATGAACTCAGTTTTGACTGGCTTCATCTTCAATAACGCCGGGCTTTACAGGCGGAACCTGCTGAGCGATCAGCTTTTTTTATAGAGACAGAGTGAAACGCCCGGGTGGGTTGATGCGGCGGACGTACCAGAATCTGAGAAATATTATTCCAGGAGGATTATGGTATGGCAAAGCAAAAAATTAGAATCAGATTAAAGGCATTCGATCATCAGCTTCTTGATCAGTCTGCAGAACGGATTGTAGACACTGCGAAGAAAACAGGCGCAGATGTTTCAGGTCCGATCCCGCTCCCGACTGACAAGGAAATCATTACGATTCTCAGAGCTGTCCACAAATACAAGGACTCCAGAGAACAGTTCGAAATGCGCACGCATAAGCGTCTGATCGATATTCTCAATCCCACGCCCAAGACGGTAGACGCGCTGATGCGCCTTAACCTGCCTGCAGGCGTCGACATTGAAATCAAGCTCTAGTCTGACGACTGGAACCCCAAGTAACAGATCTGTCAGAATTACTCTGACTGTTCTATTATGATCACAATGTGATCCACTAATAAAACGGAGGAAATAATGAAAAAAGCGATTATCGGCCGCAAGCTCGGTATGACCCAGATCTTCACCGATAAGGGACAGGTTATCCCTGTTACCGTCGTTGAAGCAGGTCCCTGCACGGTCGTTCAGAAAAAGACGGAAGAAACCGACGGTTACTGTTCCGTACAGCTGAGCTTCGACGAAGTACAAGCGTCGAAGATCTCAAAGCCTGAAGCCGGTCACCTTGAAAAGTACGGCGCTGCTCCTGCAAGAGTTCTCAGAGAATTCAAGCTCGACGACGCGATGTCAATGGAACCGGGTCAGGTCGTCAAGGCCGACACCTTCGAAGCGGGAGACAAAGTAGATATCTCCGGCAAGTCGAAAGGTAAAGGCTACCAGGGCGTTATCAAGCGTCACGGACAGCACAGAGGCCCGATGGCTCACGGCTCCAAGTATCACAGAAGCCCGGGTTCGATGGGTGCTTCAGCGTATCCTTCACGAGTACCTAAGGGAAAGAAGCTTCCAGGCCAGATGGGGAACAAAAACGTAACGGCTCTTAATCTTGAAGTCGTCGACGTCGATCCCGATGAAAACATCCTGCTCATCAAGGGCGCGGTACCGGGACCGAGAGGTTCTGTTGTCGTTGTCAAGAGCAGCGTGAAATCCTGAGCCGTAGAGGAGGAACTAACATGCCAAAGACAGATATTTTTGATAAGCAGGGCAACGTAGTAGGCTCTGCGGAACTGAGCGAAGAAATCTTCGGTATCGAACCGAACGAACCTGTAGTTCATCAGGTTGTTGTCGCTCAGCTCGCCAACAAACGTCAGGGAACGAAAGGTTCCAAGACCCGCGCCGAAGTACGCGGAGGCGGAAGAAAGCCCTGGAGACAGAAGGGCACAGGCCGCGCCCGCGCCGGCACAAACTCTTCTCCGCTGTGGAAGGGCGGCGGTGTCGTTTTCGCACCGAAAGCCCGCGACTACAGCCAGAAGGTTAACAAGAAAGTCAGAAACCTGGCTATGCGCTCCGTATTCTCGGACAAGGTCCTGAACAACGAACTTCGTGTTCTCGACGCGCTCAGCTTCGATGTACCGAAGACGAAGGAAATGATCGCCGTTCTCGACGCTATCAACGCGCCGAAGGCTCTGATCGTTACGCCTGTCAAGGACGAATTCGTTCTCCGCTCTTCGAACAACATTCCGAAGGTTCATACGACCACCGTTGAAGAACTCAACGTTTACGACATGCTCAAGTATGACTGCCTCGTTCTGACCAAGGATGCACTTGACAAGATCGAAGAGGTATACGCGAAATGAAAAACGCAAGAGATATCATCATCCGCCCGATCATAACCGAACGTTCGACGACTGAAAGCCAGAAGAACAAGTACACTTTCGAAGTTTCCAGAGATGCGAACAAAATCGAAATTGCACAGGCTGTCGAAGAAATCTTCGGAGTAGATGTTATGGGTGTCAATACACTTAACATGAAAGGCAAGCTTAAGCGCACCGGCCGTTTCGAAGGCCGCCGCAAGAACTGGAAGAAAGCGGTTGTTACCCTGACTCCGGAAAGCAAGCCGATCGAGTTCTTCGAAGGCGTATAAGCGAGCGAACAGGAGAAACAGACATGGCGATTAAAAAATATAACCCGACGTCCCCTGGACGCCGTAACATGAGTGTCAACACTTATGAAGAAGTAACGAAGACCGAACCGGAAAAGTCGCTGCTCGAACCGGTCAAGAAAAAAGCCGGCAGAAACAACACTGGCCGCATCACAGTCCGTCACCAGGGCGGCGGTTCGAAGCGTAAATACCGTATTATCGACTTCAAGCGCGATAAGGACGGCGTTCCGGCTAAGGTTGTCGGGATCGAATACGACCCGAACAGAACTGCCAATATCGCGCTGCTCAGCTACGCTGATGGCGAAAAGAGATATATCATCGCTCCGCTCGGACTTAAGGACGGCGACGTCGTCGTATCGGGTCCGGAATCGGATATCAAAACCGGCAACTGCCTGCCGCTGAGAAACATCCCCGTCGGTACCACCGTACATAATATCGAAATGAAGCCCGGCAAGGGCGCTCAGCTCGTACGTACGGCCGGCGCTTCAGCTCAGCTGATGGCTAAGGAAGACAATTACGCGACATTAAGACTTCCGTCAGGCGAAATGCGCAGAATCCATCTGAACTGCAAGGCGACCATCGGAACGATCGGCAACCTTGATCATCAGAACGTGCGCCTCGGCAAGGCGGGAAGAAAGCGGAACATGGGTATCCGTCCGACAGTCCGCGGTTCTGTTATGAACCCGAACGACCATCCGCACGGCGGTGGTGAAGGACGCGCCCCGATCGGACGCTCCGGCCCTGTTACCCCCTGGGGTAAACCGGCACTCGGTTACAAGACCCGCAAGAAGACAAAGGCTTCCGATAAATATATCGTAAGACGCAGAAACGCGAAGTAACAGGAGATATAAATGAGCAGATCTTTAAAAAAAGGACCTTTCGTCAGCGAAAAGCTGCTTAAGAGAGTCGAAGAGATGAACGAATCAGGTCAGAAGAAAGTTCTCAAGACCTGGTCCAGAAGCTCCACGATTTTCCCGCAGATGGTCGGTCACACCATCGCAGTACACGACGGAAGAAAACACGTTCCGGTATACTGCACGGAAGACATGGTTGGACATAAGCTTGGCGAATTCGCCCCGACAAGAACCTTCAGAGGTCATGCCGGCGACCGCAAGACGAAACTGAAATAGGAGAGGAACATGGAAGCAACAGCAACAGCAAAATACGTCCGCGTCTCCTCGAGAAAAGCGAAGCTGGTCGCGGACACAATTCGCGGCAAGGCTATCGGCGAAGCGCTTTCAATCCTCGCGCTTACACCTAACAAAGCAGCCCGCATCACGGACAAGGTTGTCCGTTCGGCGCTTGCGAACGCGGAAAACAACTACGGTATGAATCCGGAAAACCTGTATGTGGACCAGATTTTTGCAAATCAGGGCCCGACGATGAAGAGATGGAAGGCCGGTCCCCAGGGCCGCGCGTTCCCGATCAAGAAAAGAACGTCCCACATCACAGTAGTACTGAAAGAACAGGAATAGGAGGTACCGTTTTTGGGTCAGAAAGTTAACGCACACGGATTAAGAGTAGGCGTAATCCAGGACTGGAATGCCAAATGGTATGCCAACGATAAAGATTTCGCCGATTACCTGGTCGAAGACCAGAAGGTCCGTAATTACATCAAAAAGAGCCAGTATCAGGCGGGTATCTCCAAGATCGTTATCGAACGTTTCGGTAACAAGATCCGCATCCATATCTTCGCGGCAAAGCCGGGTATGATCATCGGACGCGGCGGCGCGGGTATCGAAGCGCTCCGTCTTGAACTCGAAAAGATGACGGGCAAAACAGTCTTCATCAATATCATCGAAGTTAAGAACATCGACATGGACGCTCAGCTTATCGCGGAAAACATCGCGGGCCAGCTCGAACGCAGAATTTCTTACAGACGCGCGATGAAGCAGGCGATGCAGCGTACGATGCGCGCAGGCGCGAAGGGTATCAAAACCTCGGTTGCCGGCCGTCTCAACGGTGCTGAAATCGCGAGAAGCGAACATTACGCTCAGGGCAACGTTCCGATGCAGACACTTCGTGCCGATATCGGATACGGTTTCGCGGAAGCGGACACGACATACGGAAAGCTCGGCATCAAAGTCTGGGTCAACAAGGGAGAAATCCTGACAGGCCGCGAAGACGTTCTTGCGGTTCCGGATGCGAAGGACGAACCGAAGCGCAAGCCGAGAAAAAGAGGACCGAAGAACGACGGTCAGAAAGACGCCCGATAAGCGCGCTGCAGGAGGAAAAACACCATGTTAATGCCGAAACGCGTAAAACGCAGAAGAGTACACAGAGGCCGCATGAAGGGTAAAGCTACCCGCGGCACAAAGATCACATACGGCGAATACGGGATTCAGGCGCTGGAACCTGGCTGGATCACTTCAGCTCAGATCGAAGCGGCCCGTGTCGCAATGACTCGTTACATCAAGCGAGGCGGTCAGGTCTGGATTAAAATCTTCCCTGACAAGCCCGTAACAGCCAAACCGGCTGAAACACGTATGGGTTCCGGTAAAGGGGCTCCCGAATACTGGGTAGCCGTCGTTAAGCCGGGCCGCGTAATGTTTGAAATCGCCGGTATCCCTGAGGAAACAGCGAAGGAAGCGATGCGTCTTGCGCAGCACAAACTGCCGATCAGGACAAAATTCGTCTCCAAAGCCGACCAGCAGGCAGAGGAAGCCGCAGCGAAGGAAGCACAGGCTTCGGAAGCAGGTAAGTAATGAAGACAAAAGAATTAAGAGAATTAAGTACACCAGAACTTGAAAGCAAGCTTGGCGAGCTTAAAGAAGAATTATTTAATCTTCGCTTCCAGCATGCTACAGGTCAGCTCGAAAATCCGATGCGCATCCGCGAGGTCAAGAAGACCTACGCGCGTGTGAAGACCATTATGGGTGAGCGCGAAGCTCAGACCAATGCGTAAGAGAGGGTTATAGATGGAAAGAAACGAACGCAAGACTCGAATCGGTCATGTTGTTAGCGACAAAATGGACAAGACCATCGTCGTAGCGGTTGAAACTTTTGTTAAACACCCGATCTACAACAAGCGATTCAAGAAAACAACAAAATTTAAGGCACATGACGAACTCAATCAGTGCCATATCGGAGATACGGTCAAAATCATGGAAACGAGACCCCTGTCCAAGGACAAGAGATGGAGACTCGTGGAAATCGTTGAAAAAGCCCTTTAATCGGCGCACTATAAGGAGGCATTTCTGATGATTCAGCAGGAAAGCAGATTAAAAGTCGCCGATAACACCGGCGCAAAAGAACTACTGTGCATCCGCGTTCTCGGAGGTTCGGGACGCAGATACGCAAATATCGGAGACGAGATCGTATGTTCCGTTAAAAGTGCTGCTCCGGGCGGTGATGTCAAAAAAGGCGATGTAGTCAAGGCTGTCGTAGTACGCAGCAAGACTGGCGTACGCAGAGACGACGGTTCGTACATCAAGTTCGACCAGAACGCTGCAGTCCTCGTCAAGGATGACAAGACACCCCGCGGAACACGTATCTTTGGACCTGTTGCCAGAGAACTCAGAGACAAAAAGTACATGAAGATTGTCTCTCTGGCTCCGGAAGTTCTTTAAGAAGGAGATCCAATGGCAAATAAGCTTCATGTAAAAAAGGGAGATACCGTTCAGGTGATCTCCGGCAAGGATAAAGGCGCTAAGGGAGCGGTTATCGAAGCGTTCCCGTCTGAAGGCCGTATCCGTGTCGAAGGCGTAAATATCCTGACGAAACATAAAAAGCCGTCACAGGCGATGCAGCAGGGCGGCATCGTTAAAACGGAAGGCAAGATCGACGCGTCGACTGTTCTTCTGTACTGCGACGCTTGCGGCAAGGGCGTTCGCACCGGCGTGCAGATTAACGAAGACGGTTCTAAGGTCCGTGTCTGCAAGAAGTGCGGCAAGGTTCTTGACTAAACCGGAATCGAGGCATATATGAACAGATTAAGAGAAAAATATACGACCGATGTTGTTCCGGCTATGCAGGAAAAATTCGGCTACAAGAACATCATGGAAGTTCCGAAGCTCGAAAAGGTCGTCGTCAACATGGGTCTGGGAGACTGCAAGGATAACGCGAAGGGCCTCGAAGCGGCCGTAGGCGATCTCGCGCAGATCACCGGACAGGCTCCGCTGGTCACAAAGGCGAAAAAATCCGTCGCGAACTTCAAAGTCCGTGAAGGACAGAATGTCGGCGCTAAGGTCACGCTCAGACAGGAAAAGATGTACGAATTCATCGACAAGCTTTTCAATGTCGCTCTTCCGCGTGTCCGCGACTTCCAGGGTCTGTCAAACAAATCTTTTGACGGCCGCGGAAACTATGCGTTCGGCGTTAAAGAACAGCTCATCTTCCCGGAAATCGACTATGATAAGATCGACCAGATCCGCGGGATGGACATCATGTTCGTTACAACGGCAAAAACAGACGAAGAAGCTCACGAACTGCTGAGACTTCTCGGCTTACCGTACAGCAGATAAGGGGTTATACATGGCTAAAAAGGCAATGAAAGAAAAACAGGCCAAAAAGCAGAAATATTCTACACGCGAATATAATCGCTGCAGAATCTGCGGCCGTCCGCACGGCTACCTCAGAAAATTTGGTATCTGCAGGATCTGTTTTAGGGAAATGGCTTATAAGGGAGAAATCCCGGGCGTACGCAAAGCCAGCTGGTAAGCGGATTACAGGAGGTACTAAATATGACAATGTCTGATCCGATCGCGGATATGCTCACACGCATTCGTAATGCGAGTGCTGCGAACAAGAAAACCGTCGAGATTCCGGCTTCAAATATTAAAAAGTCGATCGCTGAGATCCTTCTTAATGAAGGATACATTACCAAGGTCGATTTTAAGGAAGACGACAAGCAGGGTATAAGAAAGATCACTCTGAAATATACACCTGAAAAAGAGAAGGTTATCGCCGGCATCAAGCGCATCAGCAAGCCGGGCCTTCGCGTTTACGCAGGCAGCGACGAAGTTCCGAAGGTCCTCAACGGTCTCGGAACCGCCATTATTTCGACTTCCAAGGGACTTCTTACCGATAAGGAAGCCCGTAAAGCCGGCGTAGGCGGAGAAGTTCTCTGCTACGTCTGGTAAGGAGGAAGCAAAATGTCAAGAATAGGCAGAGCTCCGGTCGTAATCCCGGCCGGCGTTACAGTAACTCAGGACGGCAACACGCTTACAGTCAAAGGCCCGAAGGGCGAACTGACACGCGAGTTCCATCCGAACATGACCATTGAAATCACCGATTCGGAAGTACTCGTTACTCGTCCGAACGATATTAAAATGAACAAGTCGCTTCACGGCCTGACTCGTGCGCTGATCGCCAATATGGTTACCGGCGTTACCCAGGGCTTCGAAAAAGCGCTTGAAATCTCCGGCGTCGGCTACAGAGCCGAAAAGAAGGGAAATAAGCTGGTTATGAACCTCGGCTATTCCCACCCGGTTGAAATGGAAGATCCCGAAGGAATTGAAACGGTAACAGACGGTCCCGTCAAGGTTATCGTCAAGGGCATCAGCAAGGAAGCTGTCGGCGCACATGCCGCGAACATCCGTGCGAAACGTCCGCCGGAACCTTACAAGGGACATGGTATCAAGTACGCAAGCGAACATATCAGACGCAAGGTCGGTAAGACCGGTTAATGCTTGAAGGCCATGCCTGACAGGTAAGAAAGGATAATCTTAATGATTAAAAAACCGAACAAAAACGCTCTTCGTCTGAGAAGACACAGCCGCGTACGCAGAAAGATCGCCGGAACCGGCGAATGCCCGCGCCTGTGTGTTTTCCGGAGCAATAAGAATATGTACGCTCAGATCATCGACGATGAAAAAGGCGTTACAATCGTCGCTGCTTCCACTCTCGAACCTGAAGTGAAAGCGGCCGTCGAATCCGGTGCCGGAAAAGACGCGGCGAAAGCCGTCGGTCAGGCAGTTGCTAAAAAAGCTGTCGACGCAGGCATCACGGAAGTGGTCTTCGACCGCGGCGGCTACGTGTACACAGGTCGTGTTAAGGAATTAGCAGACGGTGCGCGCGAAGGCGGACTGAAGTTCTAAGCAGGAGTACTATTGATGACAAAAAAAGATTTTGATCCGAATACCCTGGATCTTCAGGAAAAAGTAGTCGCGATTAACCGTGTCACCAAGGTAGTTAAAGGCGGACGTAACTTCCGTTTCAGCTGTCTTGTTATCGTAGGCGACGGTGAAGGCCATGTCGGAGTCGGCAAGGGCAAAGCGATGGAAATTCCGGATGCGATCCGCAAGGGTATCGAATCTGCGAAAAAGAATATGATCACCGTTCCGCTTAACGGAACGACGATCCCCCACCAGATTAACGGCGTGGACGGAGCAGGACACGTTCTGCTTAAGCCTGCCGGAAAAGGTACCGGCGTTATCGCCGGCGGCGCGGTCCGTGCGATCTGCGAACTGGCGGGAATCAAAGATATCCGTACCAAGTCGCTGGGTTCGAACAACGCCCGCAACATGGTAAACGCGACGATGGCAGGGCTCAAGGGCCTGACGACCGTTGAAGAAGTCGCGAAGAAGCGCGGCAAGACGCACGCAGAGATTTTAGGTTAGGAGACCGTTATGGCGAAGAAACTTGAAATCACTTTAAAGAGAAGCATGATCGGACGCAACGAAAGTCAGCGCAAGATCGTCAAGGCTCTCGGGCTGAAGAAGATCGGACAGACGGTCGAACATTATGATACGCCGACAATCCGCGGCATGGTCAACAAGATCGACTTCATGCTCGACGTGAAAGAACAGGAGGCGTAATGAAACTCCATACTTTAAGACCTGCGGAAGGTTCGAGAAGAGCCCCGAAGCGTAAAGGCCGCGGTACCGCGACCGGACAGGGCAAGACAGCCGGCAGAGGCCAGGACGGACAGAAGTCACGTTCAGGCGGCGGCGTTCGCCCGGGCTTTGAAGGCGGCCAGATGCCGCTGGCACGTCGTGTGCCGAAGCGCGGTTTCTCAAACGCTAGGTTTAAGAAAGAATACGCGATCGTCAATGTCGACGCGCTTAACGTATTCGAAGACGGTACGGAAGTAACTCCGGAACTGCTCCTCGAAATGAAGATCGTCAGCAAGCCGAAGGCAGGCATCAAGATCCTCGGAAACGGCGAACTTGAAAAGCAGCTTACGGTTAAAGCTAACAAGATCAGCAAATCTGCTGAAGAAAAGATCCTTTCCAAGGGAGGAAAGACCGAGGTAATCTAAGATGATTAAAACGCTAAGAGAAGCATGGGGCATCCCTGATCTGAGGCGTAAAATCATCTATATGCTCCTCCTTCTCCTGATCTACCGACTCGGGACCTATATACCGGTCCCGTTTGTCGATACAGCGCAGCTGCAGTCACTCGTAGGCGAAGGCGGAATATTCGGATTATTTGACATCCTCTCAGGCGGTAACTTTTCGAACTTTACGATATTCGCGATGGGCATCACGCCGTATATCAACGCTTCGATCATTATGAACCTTCTGACCTTCGCGATTCCCGCTCTTGAAAATCTGTCAAAAGAGGGTGAAGAAGGACGGAAAAAGATTCAGCAGTATACGACCTACCTGACGATCGCACTTGCGGTTATTCAGGGTCTGGGTCTTACGCTGTCCTGGGGCGACATCTTAACCGAAAAGACGTTCCTTACTGTCTTTACGGTCGTTCTTATCATCACTGCAGGTACGACGCTGCTGATGTATATCGGGAACCTGATCACTGAAAACGGGATCGGCAACGGTATTTCGCTGATCATCTTCATCAGTATCGTATCAAGAATCCCGTCTGCGATCAGCACGATGTACGAATATCTTCAGATCGGTACGATCAACATCATCCAGCTGCTTCTTTTGATCATCTGTATCGTAGCGGCTGTTGTCGGTGTCGTAGCGATTACCGAAGGACAGAGAAAAATTCCGGTTCAGTATGCGAAGAGAATCGTCGGACGCAAGCAGTACGGCGGACAGAGCACGTTCATTCCTCTGCGCATCAATATGGCCGGCGTTATCCCGATCATTTTTGCAACTTCAATCACACTGTTCCCGGCTACGATCGCGAATTTCTTCCCGTCGTCCGGCTTTGCACAGTGGGTTTCGAAATACCTCGCATGGGGGACATGGACAACGACAATTCTGTACGTTATCCTGATCCTCGCGTTTACGTATTTCTATACGGCTGTTACCTTCAGTCCGTACGATATTGCCGATAACCTGAAAAAACAGGGCGGCTATATCCCCGGGATCCGTCCCGGAAAACCGACGAGCGATTATCTGACCAAGATCATGAACCGCCTGACGCTGTTCGGCGGCATCTTCCTGGCGGCTATCGCAATCATTCCGATTATTGCCGGCAACCTGCTCGGCGTAAGCATGCAGTTCGGCGGCACCTCGCTGCTCATCATTGTAGGCGTTGCGCTCGATACGGTGAAACAGCTCGAATCGGAAATGACCATGCGTCAGCACTCAGGCTTTCTGAAATAATATTGATTCACTTTCTGGAGAATCTGTAATGAGAATAATTTTACTGGGACCTCCCGGAGCCGGAAAAGGAACACAGGCGAAAGCGATCGCCGGCCACTACGGCATTCCCCACATTTCGACAGGCGATCTGTTCAGAGAAAATGTGGGCCAGGGAACTCCACTCGGTCTGAAAGCAAAAGCTTACATGGATAAGGGAGAACTCGTACCGGACTCGCTGGTCATCGCATTCGTCGAAGACAGAGTGCAGAGACCGGACTGCGACAACGGTTTTCTCCTCGACGGCTTTCCGAGGACAATTCCGCAGGCGGAAGCCTTCTGGAAGTACTGCTCGGAAAATGACTGCCAGCTCAATGCGGCGGTCAATCTCGAGGTTCCGCTCGATCTGATCGTTTCACGAGTGAGCGGAAGACGCAGCTGCCCAAGCTGCGGAACGGTATACAACGTGTATACCAATCCTCCGAAGACTGAAGGTCACTGCGACAAGGACGGCACTGAGCTTATCCAGCGCAGCGACGACACCGAAGATACAGTAAAGACCAGACTTGAAGTTTATGAAAAAGAAACCGCACCTCTGATCACTTATTACAGGAGCAAGAACATCCTGGATACAATCGATGCTGTCGGAACACCGGCAGAAGTCGAAAAGAGAATTTTTGCTGCTTTAGATAAATAAGGCACACTATATGATTATTATAAAGTCTGACAAAGAAATAGAAAAAATGCGTGCAGCGGGACTTCTTGTTGCAGATTGTCACGAGATGCTTGCGAAACACGTAAAACCGGGTATAACTACTCTGGAGCTCGACCGCATAGCGGAAGAGTACATCAGAAAGGCCGGAGCTTATCCGACGTTTCTGAATTACCAGGGTTTTCCCGCATCGATCTGCTCGTCAATAAACGGGCAGGTTGTTCACGGGATTCCGGACGGAACCCGTCTTGAAGAAGGCGATATTATTTCCGTCGACCTCGGAGCGACGCTTGACGGCTTCGTCGGCGATGCTGCAAGAACACATGCTGTCGGACAGATCTCGGATGAAGCTCAAAAGCTTATCGATGTGACGCGTCAGTCGTTCTTTGAAGGCATCGACAAGGCCAGAGTCGGCAACCGTCTGTCAGACATTTCACACGGTGTACAGGAGTACGCCGAAAGATTCGGCTTTTCAGTTGTCCGCGATTATGTCGGTCACGGAATAGGCAGACAGATGCATGAAGATCCGCCGGTTCCCAATTTCGGGAGACCGGGACGAGGACCGCGCCTGGTGCGCGGTATGTGTCTGGCTGTCGAACCGATGATCAACGCGGGCGGCTGGGATGTTGAAGTTCTTCCGAACGACTGGACGGTCGTGACGACGGACGGTTCCCTGTCGGCTCATTACGAGAATACAATCGTGATAACCGGAGAGGGAGCACCGGAAATTCTGACACTCAGAGGGGAATGATGAATTCATTCAAGCCCGGTCAGATTGTCCGGTCGACTGCAGGCCGCGACAAAGGTCTTTTCCTCGTAGTTACGGGTATTGTGGACGAAAGCCACGTTCTCGTCTGCGACGGCAGACTTAGGAAAATATCTGCCCCGAAGAAGAAGAAGATCATGCATCTGGCGAAAACCAGTAAAACTGCAGCCGGAATCGAAAGCAGACTCCGCTCCGGAGAAAAGGTGAGCAACGCCGAACTCAGAAAGGCGCTCGAAGCCTGGAACGAGAGCGAAAAGGAACAAACGCAGCCTGTCTGCGCCGCTGACATTCCAAAGGAGACTAAACGTGGCTAAAAAAGATGTAATTGAAGTGGAAGGAAAAGTACTTGAGGCTTTACCTAACACGAAGTTTTTAGTAGAATTAGAGAATGGGCATCAAGTCATGGCGCATATTTCAGGCAAACTGCGGATGAATTATATTCGTATTCTGCCCGGCGACCGTGTCATGATGGAACTCTCCCCGTACGACCTGAACCAGGGCCGGATTGTCTGGCGTGGAAAAGGCCGTTGATTTATCGAAGGAGGATCTGAAATGAAGGTAAGACCGTCAGTAAAACCGATCTGCGAAAAATGCAAAGTCATTAAGCGCAATGGCCGCGTTATGGTCATCTGCGAAAATCCGAAACATAAACAGAGACAAGGCTAAGCTGCGGGTTATCCCGCAGTTTTCTATGCAGAAAACAAGAACACGGCCGCGGCTATAAACCCGTGTTCATTAAATAGATGAGGCGCAGATCTGCTGCACCGGCACCGCCGGTGATCTGCCGGACATGGAGCGGAGCAGTTTGTACGCTCCAGATCATATTCACATGATTAATTTACGGAGGAATTTTATTTATGGCAAGAATTGCCGGTGTCGACCTTCCCCGCGATAAGCGAGTAGAAGTCGGCCTGACTTACATTTACGGTATTGGACGCCCGACAGCACAGAAGCTGCTCAAGGACCTCAATATCAATCCGGACACGCGCGTTAAAGATCTGACCGAATCTGAAGTCAACGAACTCAGAGCGGCTATCGACGAAAATGTAACGGTTGAAGGTGACCTTCGCCGCGAAGTGAACCTGAATATCAAACGTCTGATCGAAATCGGATCGTACCGCGGAACTCGTCATAGAAGAGGTCTGCCCGTTCGCGGTCAGAAGACCAAGACGAACGCACGTACACGCAAGGGTCCGAAAAAGACTGTCGGAAGAAAAAGCAAGTAGGAGGTTGATAGATGGCTAAAAAAGTTATCCGCAAAAGACAAAGAAAAGTCAAAAAGAATATCGAACGCGGCACGGCCCATATTCAATCTTCTTTCAATAATACAATTGTTACCATCACCGATATGCAGGGCAATGCTCTGAGCTGGGCGAGCGCAGGCGAAATGGGCTTCAGAGGCTCAAGAAAAAGCACGCCTTACGCAGCTCAGATGACTGCGGAACACGCAGCCAAGCTGGCGATGGAACACGGACTCAAAACGGTCGAAGTCAACGTCAAGGGACCAGGTTCCGGACGTGAAGCTGCGATCAGAGCGCTTCAGGCTGCCGGTCTGGACGTTACCGTCATTCGTGACGTTACGCCCATCCCCCATAACGGATGCCGTCCGCCGAAACGCAGAAGAGTGTAATTGAGAGGGTAACGAATATATGGCAAGAAACACAGAAGCGAGCTGCCGTCAGTGCAGACGCGAAGGCTGTAAGCTTTATTTAAAAGGTGACCGCTGCTACTCGAAGGATAAGTGCGCGTTCGAAAAGCGTCCGACTCCGCCGGGCCCGCAGAGCAAGCGCAGAACGAAACTTTCCGAATACGGACTGCAGCTTCGTGAAAAGCAGAAGGTCAAACGTCTTTACGGCGTTCTGGAAAAACCCTTCAGACATTATTTCGAACTCGCTGAAAAGCGTCCGGGCATCACGGGTGAAAACCTGCTGATGGTCCTCGAAGAACGTCTCGACAATGTTGTTTATCGTCTTGGCTATGCGGTCTCCAGAAAAGAAGCCCGCCAGCTCGTCAATCACGGTCATTTCACCGTCAACGGCAAGAAGGTCGATATCCCGTCATACCGCGTCAAGACCGGCGATGTGATCGAAGTCCGCGAATCCAGCAGAAAATCGCCGAAGTTCAAGGAAATCGTCGAATCGACAGAAAGCAGAGCGATCGTACCGTGGCTTTCCGCTGATATGGAAAACCTGCGCGGGACAGTCGTGAACATGCCTACCCGTGACGATATCGATATCGAGATCGCAGAACATCTTATCGTCGAATTATACTCCAAATAAGTGTTTGTTCGGAGTTAAGATCGCCCTCGTATGGGAATACAGACAAATAAATTGGAGGGTACAATGATAGAATTTGAAAAACCGGTCATTGACATTGTAGAACGATCGGATGACGATAAATATGGCAAATTTGTCGTGGAACCGCTCGAAAGAGGCTATGGTACCACGCTCGGCAATTCCCTCAGAAGGATCATGCTGTCTTCTCTTCCCGGAGTGGCTGTCACATCCGTCAGTATAGAAGGCGTTCAGCACGAATTCTCCACTATTCCCGGAGTTCGTGAAGATGTGATCGAGATTCTTCTCAACTTAAAAAATCTGGCTGCGAAGATGGATTCCGACGAACCCAAAACCATCCGTATCGAAGCGGAAGGCGAAGGGGAAATCACTGCCGGTGATATCATCACCGATATGGATATCGAGATCCTGAATCCTGACCTTCATATCGCCACACTTGCCGCCGGAGCCAAGCTCAACATGGAAATGCGCCTTGAAAAAGGACGCGGCTATGTTCAGGCGGAAAAAAATAAATATCCGAACATGCCTGTCGGTACGCTGCCCATTGATTCGATATTTTCTCCGATCAAGAAAGTCAACTTCCTTGTAGAAAATACTCGTGTCGGCAAAATTACCGATTTTGACAAGCTTACGCTTGAGGTGTGGACTGACGGAACAACTCAGCCGGAAGAAGCGCTCTCGCTGGCTGCAAAAGTCATGAATGATCACCTTGCGCTCTTTATCGATCTGACCGATTCTGCGAAAACCGTGGACACGATGGTTGAAAAAGAAGGCAAGGAAACGGAACGCATTCGTGAAATGTCAATTGAGGAACTCGAACTTTCCGTTCGTTCCAGCAATTGCCTGAGAAGAGCGAATATAGATACAGTCGAAAAGCTGACGCAGAAGACAGAAGAGGACATGATCAAGGTCCGAAACCTGGGCCGCAAGTCTCTTAATGAAATTAAGAGCAAGCTTGCGGGTATGGGGCTGTCTCTTGCTCAGGACGACGATACGAATAAGGAGTAAAGAATGGCTTCAGGACATAGAAAACTCGGCCGCCCGACCGACCAGCGTATGGCTATGCTCAGAAACATGACCACTGCGCTGCTGGAAAACGGCCGTATGGAAACGACCGTTACCAGAGCGAAGGAGCTGAGACGCACAACCGAAAAAATGATCACGCTGGGCAAGCGCGGCGATCTTCACGCAAGACGTCAGGCTGCAGCGTTCATCACAAAGCCGGCTGTCGTACAGGATCTGTTTGAAACGATCGGACCCCGCTATGCGGAACGTGCCGGCGGTTACACACGCATCTATAAGACAGGCCCGAGACGCGGCGACGCTGCTGAAATGGCAGTTATCGAATTAGTCTAGTAAAACGAAAAAGGATTGAGCTCAGGCTTAATCCTTTTTTCAGGTTTACGAACAGATTCGCAGAAACGATATGAATAAAGAACAGCCAATACTTTCATTAAAAGACGTCAGCTTCGAGTATTTTTCCGGAGAAGAAAACGAAGAAGGCAGTCTCGCGCTCGACGGCCTCTCCCTTGACGTACAAAAGGGCGAGTTTGTCGGCGTGATCGGACACAACGGTAGCGGTAAATCCACGATGTCCAAGCTGCTCAACGCGATAATACTTCCGACAAAAGGCGATGTACTTGTTAAAGGGCTGAATACAAAAGACGAGCAGGTTACCTGGGATATCAGACAGACTGCAGGTATGGTCTTTCAGAATCCCGATAACCAGCTGGTCGCGACGATCGTCGAAGAAGACGTGGCCTTCGGTCCCGAAAATCTGGGTGTTATTCCCGGGGAAATAAGAAGGCGTGTGGATGAATCGCTTGAAACGGTGGGCATGTCGGCTTTTAAGAAAAAAGAACCCCACAATCTGTCCGGCGGGCAGAAGCAGCGGGTTGCGATCGCAGGGATCCTCGCGATGGAGCCGGAATGCATTATCTTTGACGAACCGACAGCGATGCTCGATCCGAGCGGCCGGGCGGAAGTCATGAAGACAATCAAAAAGCTCAACCGCGAGAATCATATGACGGTTCTGCACATCACTCACTATATGGACGAGCTGATCGACGCGGACCGGATTGTCGTTCTCGATAAAGGAAAGATCGTCATGCAGGGGACGCCGCGCGAGGTGTTTTCTCATGTTGACGAGCTTAAAGCGATCGGACTTGACGTCCCGCAGATGACCGCGGTTGCCCACGGACTGCGGCAGAAAGGCTTTGACCTCCCGGACAATCTTCTCGATGTCAAAGAAACTGCGGAGGCAATATGCCGATTAAAATAGAACATCTGGGTCATGATTACGCCAAGGGGACTCCGTTCGAATACAGAGCCCTGAAGGATATCAACCTGGAAATAGAAGACGGATGCTTTGTCGGGCTGATCGGACATACAGGGTCCGGCAAATCGACACTCATTCAACATCTGAACGGTCTTCTGGAGCCGACCTCGGGTACGGTTTATGTGGACGGACGGGATATCTTCAACGAGAAGAAGGATGAGCTGTACAAGCTGCGCCTGCGGATCGGTCTGGTGTTTCAGTATCCGGAGCATCAGCTGTTCGAAGAGACCGTTGCGAAGGATGTGGCCTTCGGCCCGAGAAATCTCGGCCTGAACGAGACGGAAATCGACGACCGTGTACGGGAAGCGATCGAGAATGTCGGGCTCGACTTTGACGAAGTCAAGGACAAAAGTCCCTTCGAGCTTTCCGGCGGACAGATGCGCCGTGTCGCCATCGCGGGAATTCTCGCGATGGAGCCCACCGTGCTGATCCTTGACGAACCGACTGCCGGACTTGATCCTGCCGGACGGGACGAGATACTCGGACAGATCAAAAAGCTTCACGATGAACGCGGCATCACCGTCATACTGGTATCGCACAGCATGGAAGATGTCGGAAAGCTTGTCGATAAGATTATCGTGATGAACGACGGCGATATCGAATACTTCGATACGCCGGCAGAGGTTTTCAAGCATACGAAGCATATCGAAGAAATCGGTCTTGCGGCGCCTGAAGTAACGTATTTGATGCAGAGGCTTAAAGAGACGTATCTGGAAATCAACGACAGTATCTTCACGGTAGAAGGCGCTGTCGACGAGATCACCCGGGTACTGGAGCTGCACGATCAGAACCCGTCGCTGGCCAGCGCTCAGGAAACGGGGGACGCTGATGTTTGAGAATATCACGATCGGCCAGTACTATCCGACCGATTCGTTTATCCATCGTCTCGATCCTCGAACGAAGATCGTCTTTACAGCGGCGTACATCGTCATGCTGTTTGTGATCAACAACTTCTGGGGCTATCTGGCCGCGGGAGTTCTGCTGGTCGTCATGCTCGTCACCTCGAAGATTCCGGTCCGCTACGTTTTTAAGGGACTTAAGGGGATCATCTTTATTATCGTCCTGACTGTCATACTCAATATGTTTATGACTCAAGGTGATGTAATCTGGTCCTGGGGCTTCCTGCAGATCACGAAGCAGGGGGTCGATACGGCCGTCAAAATGGCGATCCGTCTCGTCTTTCTCGTCGTCGGAACGAGTCTGATGACTCTGACGACGTCTCCGATCGACCTGACGGACGGCATGGAAGCATGCATGAACGTCATGCCGGGAATCAGAAAATACGCCCACGAGCTGGCGATGATGATGAGTATCGCGCTGCGTTTTATCCCGACACTTCTCGATGAAACGCAGAAAATCATGAAGGCTCAGAAGGCCAGAGGCGCGCAGCTCGATACTGGCGGACTGATTCAGCGCGCAAAGGCGCTGGTGCCGATTCTCGTTCCGCTGTTCGTTTCGGCGTTCAGACGCGCGGATGAGCTGGCAGTCGCGATGGAAGCCAGATGCTACAGAGGCGGCAAGGGACGTACGCGTCTCAAGCAGCTCGTATACGAACGCCGGGATGTGATCACCTACACCGCGATGTTTATCATGATCGCCGTACTGTGGGGAAGCCGCTATTTTCCCCTTGACGTGCTTCCGACATGGCTTCGGGGATGAGTACGCCCCAGGATTCCGGTATCGTCAGATATCGCCTGGAGGTCTCGTATAAGGGAGCGGCATACGCAGGCTGGCAGATTCAGCCGAACGCCGATACGATCGAAGCGCAGCTGCTTAAAGCGGCGGCCGGGATCGGGATTCGTGACGCGAAAATTATCGGCGCGGGACGGACAGACGCCGGCGTGCACGCGCAGGCTCAGGGAGCTCTGCTTACCGGGATCAGCACGATTCCGGGGGACCGGCTCGCATATGCGATGAATACGCGGCTTCCGGACGATATACGGATCAACCGCAGCGCCGCCGCTTCGACGGATTTTCATCCGAGATACTCTGCCCTGGGCAAGATCTACACCTATCAGGTATGGCTCGGCGAGCAGGCCTCTCCGTTTTATGCGGAATACGCCTGGCGCTTTCACTGCGATCCCGATATGAAGCTGATGCGCGAGGCGGCGGATATTCTGACCGGCTCGCATGATTTCAATGCTTATAAATCGAGCGGAAGCAGCGTTAAGACGACCGTTCGACGGATAGACGATATCTTTATCGAACGCGAAGGTCCGCTCCTTACGCTTCGATTTCAAGGGAACGGGTTCCTGTACAATATGGTTCGTATCCTGACAGGAACGATCGTGCAGGCGGGAACCGGGAAGATCCCGATCGAACAGGTCAGGCGAAGTCTCGTCAGCCGCAGCCGCGGGGATGCGGGTATTACCGCGCCTCCCCAGGGGCTGTGTCTGACACGCGTGCTGTATCCGGAGGATCCTGAATGGGATTCTCAAAAACATTCAGAAATACTTTGACAGTGTGTTTTGACTGTTATAAAATATGAAGGACGTCCGGAAGGACTAGCCCCCGTCCGAACACCTCCCACTTGTTCGGAATCCAATTTAATTAAAGGAGTATGGGATGAATTCCAACGCAACAGTTTCTGCGAAAGCGCAGGACATCGAACGCAAATGGTATGTGGTCGATGCTGAAGGCCAGATTCTCGGCCGTCTCGCGACGCAGATCGCTACAATTTTAAGAGGAAAAGACAAGACCTGCTTTACACCGCACGTAGACTGCGGTGACTACGTAATCGTAGTGAATGCAGACAAGGTTAAACTGACAGGCAAAAAGCTGGATCAGAAAACTTACGTGACACATTCCGGTTATTTCGGCGGACGTAAGGAAACGACCTACAGAAAAATGATGCAGACGAAACCGGAACTGGTCGTCGAACACGCTGTCAAGGGTATGCTCCCGAAAAACAAGCTTGCTTCTCAGGTTTTCAGCAAGCTCAAAGTTTACGCGGGACCGGAACATCCGCATGAAGCGCAGCAGCCGGAAAAACTCGAACTCACGACAGGAAGGACTAAATAATGGCGAAAGTACAGTATTTCGGAACAGGCAGAAGAAAGACTTCAGTTGCCCGCGTAAGACTCCTTCCGGGAGACGGCAAGTTCATGATCAACGGCCGCACGCTGGATGACTTCTTCGGCGGACTTGATACGCTTAAGATGGTTGCGAAGCAGCCGCTTACACTGACAGGCACTGAAAATCAGTTCGACGTGATCGTTAACGTTCACGGCGGCGGATTCACAGGCCAGTCCGGCGCGATCCGTCTTGGTATCGCCCGCGCTCTGATCGAAGCGGATCCGAATCTCCGCCCGGAACTGAAGAGAGCAGGCTACCTGACACGTGACTCCAGAATGACCGAACGTAAGAAGTACGGTCTGAAGAAGGCTCGTAGAGCACCGCAGTTCTCGAAGAGATAATTTCATACTCGAAATCAAACCTCGAAAGCGAAAGCTTCCGGGGTTTTTTTGTATGTATCTGACAATATTCGGCAATCGCAGATCAGAAAAAAAGCCCGTCAGCTTTTGGGAAACTGACGGGCTTTTTGTTAGTTCGGATGGAATTGCGGTCTATTCTTCTGTCTTTTCTGCCGTTTCTGTCGGGACGGGCGGAGCGGACAGGCTTAGCATGAGCTCGTAATAAAAGGTTCCGAGAAGGCCGGAATAACCTTTCTTCCACGGCTTGTTCCGTCCGCAGTAGTGGACGACGACCGTATTCTGACGTATCCAGCGCAGGTCGATGGGCTTGTTCGAGGGATCGGAGTTATAAAACATCAGCATCCGGTCGCTCAGGTTGTAAATCACCGTATCGACGAGCTTGATCTTCGTTCCGTACATCCCGAAAATAATATCCTGATCGGGCAGCAGGAAGCTCTGTTTCCGGCTGCAGACGTAATTCCTGATTTTTGCGATATCGATTTGACCGTGAAGCTTCTCAAGATTGAACATCATGACGCCGGTATTAATATAGGGCGCATCGTCCACGACCCCCAGGCGTATCTTGTTGATCAGTTCGAGAAACAGATTCGCGTGGGTGCATCCGATATACCAGTTGCCTTCAAAATCTTCATTGTACAGGCCGGTGAGCGGGTTGATGACGACGATATCCGCGTCCAGATACAGAATGCGGTCCAGATCTTCAGGCAGCAGCAGAGGCGCGATAATCCTGTAGTAGATCTGCCTGGGATAGCGCTTAAATTCGGGAAAACCGTCAAACAGGGCGGGATCCACATGGACAAAATGGAAAACAGATTTTTTTCCGTGTCTTCGGACAATCTGTTCGGTCTGTCTGTCAAAATCTGAATTCAGGATGTAGATATCATAGTGATCCGCGCCGCCGCTTCGTTCGATCGAGATCAGGCAGTTAAGAAACGTATCGACATATCCTTTATTGAGAGAGAACAGAAGATTCACGATTTCTTCTTCCCTGACTTTTTACTGCCGGACTTCGCACTGTTTATCTGATTCTGACGGTTCTGCTCGGCTCTTTCCTTTTTCTGCCATTCTTCCTCCGCGGCCTTCGCGGCTTCCTCGTCATGCTTTTTATCCGCTCTATGCAGCAGCACATCGTAGCCGATGCCGAAAGCCAGTCCGATCACCAGTCCGATAAACCAGTGTCCGGCGGTATAGCCGAATGCGAGTCCGAGGGTCGCTCCCAGCGGAATCCAGGAAGAGAATTTTTTCGGTTCCTTTGTTTCCCCGGCAGTCTGATCTGCCTTTGCCTGTTCCGCCTTCTTCTGCTGATTCTGTTTCTTTTCTTTTCTGCTGCTCAATTCGGCAACCTCGTCATTTCTAGATTATGTTTACAGTTATACATGAAAGCCCGTTTTCAATCAACAGGATAACTTATGAGAGATCTGCTATTCTTTATACATTAGAATTATAATATGATCGTCATAACGGTTTAAAAACAAATCTGAAGATCAGAAAATTACGGAGATCATAAATGGATAATAAATATGCGCTTGTGACGGGCGCAGCCGGCGGGATCGGCTTCGAACTTGCGAGATGCGCGGCCGGTGACGGTTATTCGCTGATTATCGTCGGTTCAAACGAAGATCGGCTTAAAACGGCGCAGAAAAGCCTTGAGTCCGAGTTTCCGGTGAACGTCGTTGCGCTGGTACAGGATCTGAGCGTGCCCGGATCGGCAGAGGGCTTGTATGGTGAGGTGGAGAAACGCGGTCTCGACGTCGTCTGTCTCGTAAATAACGCCGGCTTCGGAACCATCGGTCCGGCCGAGACGATCCCGCTGGATAAGGACGAGCGGATGCTCACGCTTAATGTGATCACACCGACGGAGCTGTGCAAGCTTTTTCTGCCTCAGATGTATCAGAAGCACAGCGGAAAGATTCTGAACATCGCTTCCACGGGTGCCTTCAATCCCGGTCCGTATACCGGTAGCTATTTCGCAAGCAAGTCCTATGTCTTAAGCTATACGAAGGCGCTCAGGTACGAAGCGAAAAGCAGAGGCGTGCAGGTGAGCGCGCTGTGTCCCGGAACGACGCGGACCCGGTTCTTCGAGAAAGAAGGAATGGACACGCCGGTCTGGGCGATGTCTCCGGAAAGCGTCGCCAGAGCCGGATGGAGAGGTCTCAGAGCCGGATGCGGCGTGATTGTACCCGGAATGATGAACAAGCTGATCCGCCTGGTTCCCAGCGGAATCAAGACGTTTTTCACGGCGCAGATGAAGAAATCAGACTGACAGATAATAAGGAGATTTGATATGGAATATAAACGCTTTGGAAATACGATCGTCCAGCGGCTTGATAAAGGCGAAGAGATTCTGGAACAGCTGAAGGCGGTCTCCGTGAAAGAAGGAGTCCGGCTCGCTGCCGTAACCGGTCTCGGAGCAGTCAGTGACTTTACCTGCGGAGTGTTCAATACTCAGACGAAAGAATTTAAGGGGAACAGTTTTACCGGTGTTTATGAGATTGTCTCTCTTGGCGGGACAGTAAGTACGATGGATAATGGCTATTATGCGCATCTGCATCTGGCGGCCGGCGACGAGAACGGCAGTGTTTTCGGGGGTCATCTGAGTGAAGCTTATATCAGCGCGACGGCAGAAATCGTGATCACAGTGATCGAAGGCCGCGTCGACCGGAGCTATTCTGAAGAGATCGGTCTCAATCTGTTTGATTTTGAGAAATAACATCCGGATACTTGCTGAAGCATAAAAAAGACCGCCAGATCAAAATATTACGGACATAAAAAAGCACCCGCGCGGGGTGCTTTACGATGAGAGCATGAGAGGGTGATGCTGTCTGAAAACTGCGGGATCAGTTCAGGATACAGGCGTCGACGCCGGTTCCGGATCCTCAAGGACGGAAATTCCGTTAATAATCATTTTTTCCGCAAGCGTTGCCATTTCTTCCGGTGATTCCTTCATATCGTTGTTGAGCCAGTAGGTGAGAAGACCGATAGCTCCTGAAATGATAAAGTTGTAATACGGAGCGAAATTCACCTGCTTGTCGGTATGATACAGCTTTTCCCAGTCGGAATAGCATTTATCCCGGAGAACGTTCTTGAGCTTGTTTACGAAGGCGATGTCGCCGTTCGGTGATAACAGAGCCGCGCACATGTCCGCGTTGTCTTTAAGGAATGAAAAAATATCATTCAGGATCAGGAACGGCTGTTCTTTAAAATCCTCCGGCGCATGAGAGGTTACGATCTTTTCGAATTCTTCAAACATATCGTTTTCGATTCGGTCAATCATATCGTAAACATCTTTATAATGCAGATAGAACGTTGCACGGTTGATATCCGCACCTTCAGATATCTCCCGGACCGTGATCTCGTTGACTGGTTTCTGATAGATCAGGCGGGTGATGCTGGCTCTCAAATTGCTTCGGGTCCGTTTGACCCGTCTGTCCAAAGGTTTTTTATTCATTACATTACACCTGATTTCAAATTTGTTTCGTTTATCTTCCTCTATTTTAATACAGAATACGCGCCTTTTAAAATACAAAGAGACAAAAAATGTAGTTTTCAGTACAGAATAACAATTAAAATTTACCTGACGGCCATATTTTATAAAAATATAACTAAAGATACGATTCCGAGTTATGCGGCCGATTACAGGCGCTTGCTCTTTTAAAAAAACAGGGTATACTATAAAGTGATATAAAAGGCAGACTGGATTTTAATGACTCTTAATAGACCATAGGCGTCAAGAATGCTCTCGCAGCATGTAGAAAGGCAGCTTAATGTGACGAAAAAAGAAGATACAAGAAAAGACGATACAAATATTTTTGCCGACGAACTATTCGATACCTCCGACTTTGAAGAGATCCATCTCGGACCGGATAATGATTCAGATACGCGGGAAGCGGACGATGAAAGTCTGTTCGATAAAGATGTTCTGGACGGCTTCGCGGCAGAATTCGATTCTGATGAAGAACGAATCAACGAGGATAACCTGAGTGACAGGGAAACTGAATTTTTCCAGTTTCTCGCGGACACAGGAAAGCTTGACGATTCTTATGTAGGATCAAAACAGGAAGAAGACTCTTTGCCCGGAGCGCAGGACACCGCGGAGATTTCCGCATTCGGCGGTATCCTCGCAGATGATGATATAACCGGTATCATTCCCGATATGCCGACAGATGAAACTCAGGTTCTGTCTGCGCTGACTGATATTGACAGCAGCGGGAGCTGGGAAACCGGTCCGGTCTCTGCTCCTGAGTCTGATCTGACTACGCCGATGCCGGAAAATGTCGAATCCATCTTCACGGATGAAGATAAGCCGGAATCTCCGGTACAGGATGAAACCAGATTTGAAACGGCTCCGCTGGACGCGATTTTTATAGACGGACCGGAAGATGATGACACAGAAGAAGCGGACGAAACGGCCGCTGCTTCCGGGAGAAAAGCAAAGACGCCGAAAGCAGCCAGAAAAAAGGGACATCATTCGTTGTCTAAACGCTTTAAAATTCTGCTTGCTGTGATCGCGGTCTGCTGTCTGGCTGTCGTGAGCGTGCTCGGCTACAACGCTTATCAGTCGGCTCAGCGAGACGCGAGTCTTCTTCAGACAGAATCGATCAAGCCTTCGACAGATTCGACTGACTCATCCTCGTCTACGACTGTCGTTCAGCCGACGGATCGTGATACGACTTCAACGAGCAGCTCTTCAAGCTCCAGCTCGTCAGGCAGTACGTCTTCTGATTCGAGCTCATCAAGCAGCTCGACAGACAACGGCTATTACGACAATGAAACTGATTCCGACAATACCGATTATACAGACAGTGAAACAACAGACAGCGGAACCGGTGACAATGCTACGCCAGATACGACCGAATCAAACGGATCTCAGAACGGAGCGGCTGATTCGAACAGCGGCGGTGCTGAAACAGGCGGCGGCGGCCAGGGCGGAGATACTGCTCAAGCTCAATAGAACTTTTAGTGAATCTGATTACGCTTTCAGATTTGCTAACAGTTTTCAACAGGCCTTTACAGGCGTATAATAATAAAGTATGTAATTGCAAGACCCCGAATTCATATCGGGGTTTTTTTAAAGATAAAAATAAACTGTCCTGACGGCAGTAATTTTGGATTATTTGAAAGCAGGTTCTATGTCAGAAAAAAATCAGCAGATCATTAATATTGCGGTTATCGCACACGTCGATGCCGGCAAATCGACGCTAGTCGATGCGTTTCTTGCTCAGAGCGGCGTGTTCAGAGAAAATCAGCAGGTTGTCGACTGCGTCATGGACTCGAACGATCTGGAACGCGAACGCGGAATCACGATCTATTCGAAAAACTGTTCGATCATGCACAACGACATCAAGATAAACATTGTCGACACACCGGGGCACGCGGACTTCTCGTCTGAAGTGGAACGTATACTGAAGACGGTCGATACCGTTATTCTGCTTGTCGACTCTTCCGAAGGCCCGATGCCGCAGACACGTTTCGTACTGAACAAGTCTCTCGAACAGGGCCTCAGACCGATCCTGTTTATCAATAAGATCGACAAGAAGGACCAGCGCGCGGAAGAAGTTGTCGACGAAGTATTCGACCTGTTTGTCGAGCTCGGCGCGAATGACGAACAGCTCGATTTTCCGATCCTGTACGGGGTCGCAAAGCAGGGCATCGCGAAGCGTGAGCTGGACGACGACAGCCAGGATCTGACTCCGCTGTTCGAAACGATTATCGAACATGTCGGAGAAAAGGAAGACCTGTCCCTCGAACCTCTGCAGATGCAGGTCTCTACGCTTGCATACGACGACTATATCGGACGTCTCGGAATCGGCCGTGTATCTTCTGGGACCATCACGGCAGGGGAACATCTCGAAGTCTACAAGCGCAGCGGTGAATACGAAAAGGTCAAGATCGGCCAGGTATTCGTATACCGCGGTCTGTCCCGTGTCGAAGTCAAGGAAGCAAAAGCCGGTGATATCGCCGTCGTATCCGGTATTCCGGATATTATGATCGGGGAAACGATCGGTGAAGTCAACCAGGTTGAACCGATGGAAATGATCGAAATCGAAGAACCGACGCTGTCAATGAACTTCCTGGTCAACACCTCGCCGTTTGCCGGCAAGTCCGGCAAGTTTGTCACGACCCGACATCTGAAGGCGCGTCTTGAAAAGGAACTTGAAGTCAATGTCGGAATGAAGGTAGAACCGCTGCCGGATACGACCGAAGGCTATAAGGTTTCGGGACGAGGCGAACTTCATCTGTCGATTCTGCTTGAAAACATGCGCCGCGAAGGCTATGAAATCGGCGTATCGAAGCCGGAGGTTATCCTTCACAAAGACGAAAACGGCCATAAGCTCGAACCGGTCGAAGAAGTCATCATCAGCGTTCCGGATCAGTATTCGGGAACGGTTATCTCGAAACTGAATATCAGAAAAGGTACGATGGTCGGAATGCATTCGGACCAGGGCTGGACGCGGGTCGAATTCCATGTTCCGACGCGCGGTCTTCTCGGATACCAGAATGAATTCATCAACGATACTCACGGAGAAGGAACGCTGGTCCGCCGCTTTATCGACTTCGAACCCTACTTCGGAGAAATTCCGGGACGTCAGAACGGCGTGCTCGTTTCTTCGTTCTCCGGGGAAACAATGGCATACTCGCTGTACAACCTGTCCGATCGCGGAACGATGCTCGTCAGGGCGGCGACTCCTGTCTACGAAGGGATGATCATCGGGATCAACAACAAATCGGACGATATTCAGGTCAATCCGACTAAGAACAAAAAGATGACCAACGTCCGTGCTTCCGGTTCCGACGATGCGCTCAAGCTGATCGAACCGAGAGTCTTCTCCCTTGAAGAAGCCCTCGAATTTATCGAAGACGACGAGCTCGTCGAAGTCACACCGGACGATATCCGGATCCGTAAAAAGATCCTGTCCGAGCTTGACAGACGCAGAGCCAGAAGAAACTAATTGAATTAACGAACTTTATGAGACTGTCGTTTCAGAGTAATCTGAACGGCAGTTTTTTTTCTGCATTACGTGGAGTAAACAATTTTGAAACAAATCTCAAACACAATAGAAGAATCGTTCTGCTATGCTAAATGCGATAAGACACATTGATGCGAGGGATTTATGAGAGCAGCAATTTATAACGGACAGAAAAGTATCGATTTGACAGAGCTTCCAGCACCGGCAGCAGGAGACAGCGATATCGTCGTAAAAAATATCTATGCCAGCATCTGCGGTACGGATGTCGCGGTTTATATGCACGGTCCGGAAACCGGACATCGTGTGACGCCCGGCGGCGAATTCGGGCATGAAATGGTGTCTGAGGTCGTTCAGGTCGGGAAGGATGTTCAGGATATCAAGATCGGGGACCGGGTCTACCCGTATCCGCGACTTGCAAAGGGAGATCCCGGGAGGGCAGGAACGGTTGGCGGATTTTCGGAATATGTACTGATACCGGATGCAAGGCTTAACTGCCAGGTCTATCCGGTGAGCGAGAAGATCAGCGACCGGGAAGCGGCTCTGATCGAGCCCTTTACTGTCGGCTGCCGAGCTGCCAGACGAGCGGAGCCGAAGGCAGGAGAGAATGCGATTGTATTCGGTGCGGGGACCATCGGAATTGCCGCGGCGATCGCGCTGAAATATTTTGGATGCGGCAGAGTGATGATCTGTGACACGTCCGACTTCAGGCTTGAAAAGGCGGCGGCCCTCGGCTTTGAAGTCTGCAATAACGGAAACGAGGATCTTAAGGAAGCTGCAAGCAGCTTTTTCGGAGAAGCTCCGGGTCTTGCCGGCCTGACTGCGGATGTCGATATCTAAATTGACGCGGCGGGAGCGGAATCGATCCTTGAAACCTATCAGTCGATGGGGAAGATCGTCAGCCGGATGGTGGTCGTTGCGGTTCTTGCGGGAAAGCGGCCTGTGGATATCCTGAATATGACCTTCGCACAGCATGCGCTGATCGGATCGGGCGGCTATTTTCCGGAAGACGTGAAGGATGTGATGACCATCATGGAATCCGGTGTCTGGGATATCGAGAGCATTATCACCCACGAATTTCCATGGGAAGAGCTGCCGCAGGCGATCGAAACCGCGGCGGATACGGAGAATGCACTTAACGTCGTGATTCGATACTGAAGGAAGCAGTTGACCGGTAAAAGTAAAAGTAAATGAGGAAGCTGGAGAGGAAGCAGTCAGACTGAGTACGCGGAACTGTTATTCGAGGGCGCTTCTGCACGGAATGCTGAATATTTTCGAACATTGAATTTCTGATTTGGATCATTAAAAAAAAGACTGCCGCGTAGTTCTGCACGGCAGTCTTTCACTTTTCAGGTTCGTCCTGCTTCGGCTTTTGCGCTCATTTTCATACATGCCGTATAGA
>ERZ1645187.674-NODE-674-length-33375-cov-35.516447_pt1 | contig 33375 bp, 29 predicted proteins | sample MGYA00575352_ERZ1645187 | MGnify/ENA primary metagenome ERZ1645187 (study PRJEB40837, sample SAMN11349314) | freshwater sediment metagenome | isolation source: river sediment | host: Sediment | place: India: Wazaribad , New Delhi | collected 2017-02-21 ... | reverse complement strand
TGATGAACGCGATTCCGGCCAAGGTCGCCGGCGTCAAGGAACTGATCATGGTCGTGCCGACGCCGGATGGCGAAAAGAACCAGCTGGTGCTCGCTGCCGCCTGCCTGGCCGGTGTGGACCGCGTATTCACGATGGGCGGTGCCCAGGCAGTTGGCGCGCTGGCTTACGGTACGCAGACGGTGCCGCAGGTGGACAAGATTGTCGGCCCGGGCAACGCTTACGTCGCCACGGCCAAACGCCGGGTGTTCGGCATCGTCGGCATCGACATGGTGGCCGGTCCGTCGGAAATCCTTGTCGTGTCGGATGGTTCCGGCAACCCGGACTGGGTGGCGATGGACCTTTTCTCGCAAGCCGAGCACGACGAACTGGCGCAGTCGATCCTGATCTGCACCGACGCCGCCTTCATCGAGCGGGTGCAGGCGAGTATCGAAAAGCTGTTGCCGACCATGCCGCGCCGGGACGTGATCGCAACCTCGCTGACCAATCGTGGCGCCTTCATCCTCGTGTGTGATCTTGAAGAAGCAGTCGAGATTGCCAATCGCGTCGCGCCGGAGCACCTTGAGTTGTCGCTGGCCGATCCCGATCCCTGGGTTGCAAAAATCCACCACGCCGGCGCTATCTTCATCGGCCACTACACCTCGGAATCGCTCGGTGACTACTGCGCCGGGCCGAACCACGTGCTGCCCACTTCCGGCTCGGCGCGCTTCTCGTCCCCGCTCGGCGTTTATGATTTCCAGAAGCGCACCAGCCTGATCAAGGTGTCCAAGGCGGGCGCGCAGACGCTGGGGCGGATCGCCTCGACGCTGGCGCATGGTGAAGGCCTGCCGGCGCACGCCAAGTCAGCCGAGTTTCGGCTCGAAAATTGACCGGAAATTGGCGTTGACCGCAACCGGCCCACAAGCCCCAAGTCGCCCGGATCTCCGGGCACTTTTTTTGGGCTTTTCTGCTGTCGGCCTGTCCGGTTTCGGCGGCGTGCTGCCTTTCGCCCGGCGCATGCTGGTCGAGCAGAAACGCTGGATGACCCCCGAGGAATTTAACGCGCAACTGGGCCTATGCCAGTTTCTGCCGGGGCCGAATGTGGTCAATCTGGCGGTGGTCGTCGGCAAGCGCTATCAGGGTGCGCTCGGCGCCATCGTCGCGCCGGTCGGTCTGCTCGCCGGGCCGCTCGCCATTGTTCTGCTGCTGGCGCTGCTTTACGACGCCTACGGCAGCCTGCCGCTGGCCCAGGGCATGCTGCGCGGCGTCGCTGCCGTCGGTTGCGGCCTGCTCTTCGCGATGGCCTGGCGCATGGCGATGGCGATCAAGGACAAGGCGCTTTTTCTGCCATTTACCATGTTGACCGTCGCCGCCATCGCCTGGCTGCGCTGGCCGATGCCCATTGTGATGATCGCCGGACTCATCCTGTCCGGCGGGGCGGCCTACTGGAAGCTTGGCCGGAAATGAGCGTCGTTCTCGAACTCTTCCTCGAATTCGCGCTGCTCGCCTTCGTCGCCTTCGGCGGCGCCACCGCGCTGCTGCCGGAAATGCACCGCGTCGTCGTCGAGAATCACCACTGGCTCGACGACACCACCTTCACCCACCTCTACGCCATCGCCCAGGCCGCACCCGGACCGAACGTGCTGGTCGTCACGCTGATCGGCTGGAAGGTCGCCGGGCTGGCCGGCGCGCTGGCAGCGACGCTGGCCATGTGCCTGCCGATGAGCGTGCTGATCTACCTGCTGATCGACCGTTGGGAGAGCTTCTCGGGCAAGCGCTGGCAAAAGGCGATCAGTCTCGGCGTCGCGCCACTGGCCGTCGGCCTGGTTTTTTCCGGGGCCACCTTGATCGCGCGCTCGGCCGATCTGGGTTGGGCAGCGTGGTTGCTGGTCGCTGCGACGGTCGTTGCCAACCTGCGGACGAAGCTGCATCCGCTGTGGTTCATCGCGGTCGGCGCAAGCCTGGGGCTGCTCGGCGCCGTTTGATTTTTGCCCTTTTTTGGGCGTCGACCGCAACCGACCTCATCCGGCAGCCCGGAGAACCTTATTGGGCCAGAATTTCGCGCAACGCGGCGACGAGCGCCTGACATTCGCAGTCGGTGCCGACGGTGATGCGCAGGAATTGGTCGATGCGCGGCAGCTTGAAGTGGCGGACGATGATGCTGCGTTCGCGCAGGGCTTGGGCCAGTTCGGCGGCATCGCGCTGCGGGTGGCGGGCGAAGATGAAGTTGGCGGCAGAGGGCAGCACGTCGAAGCCGAGCGCGGTCATTTCTGCCGTCAGCTGCTCGCGAGTGGCGATGACCTTGCCGCAGCAATCGGCGAAGTAGGCCTCGTCCTCGATGGCGGCGACGGCAGCGACGATGGCCAGGCGGTCGAGCGGATAGGAATTGAAACTGTTCTTGACCCGCTCCAGCGCCTCGATCAAGTCCGGATGGCCGACCGCAAAACCGACGCGCAAGCCGGCCAGCGAGCGCGACTTGGACAGAGTGTGGACGACCAGCAGGTTGTCGTGGCGGCTGACCAGACCGATGGCCGTTTCGCCGCCGAAATCGACATAGGCCTCATCGACGACGACGACCGAGTCCGGATTGGCTTGCAGGATTTGTTCGATGGCAGCCAGCGGCAGCAAGCGGCCGGTCGGCGCATTCGGGTTGGGGAAGATGATGCCGCCGATTTCATTTTTGCCCGATTTTTCCCGTTGACCGCAGTAGGCGGCCGGATCGATGCTGAAATCCCCGGCCAGCGGCACCGTGCGGTACTCAACGCCATACAGCCCGCAATAGACTGGGTAGAAGCTGTAAGTAATGTCCGGAAACAGGATTGGTGCGTCATGCTTCAACAGCGCCATGAAAACGTGCGCCAGCACTTCGTCGGAGCCGTTGCCGACAAACACCTGCTGCGCCGTCACGCCGTAGCGGCTGGCGATAGCGTTCTTCAGGAGGTCGGCGTTGGGGTCGGGGTAAAGCCGCAGGCGCGCGGCATCGTCGCCGAGTTCCGTCTGGATCGCCGCCAGCACCTTGGGCGAGGGCGGAAACGGGTTCTCGTTGGTGTTCAGCTTGATCAGGTTGGCCAGCTTGGGCTGCTCGCCCGGCACGTAGGGGGTGAGGTCGCGGACGACCTGGCTCCAGAAGCGACTCATGGGGAATTCACGGAAAGCGTAAAAGTAGGGCGAAATGGTATCATGCCCCTCTATTCCAACGCCTTCGCGGCCTTAAGTCATGCGGCAAGCTGAAATTACCCGTAACACCCTGGAGACGCAGATCACCGTGCGTCTCGATCTCGATGGCGCCGGCCAGGGCAAATTCGCCACCGGCGTGCCTTTCCTCGACCACATGCTCGACCAGATCGCCCGCCACGGGTTGATCGATCTTGATGTCGCCGCCAAGGGCGACCTGCATATCGATGCCCACCACACGGTTGAGGATATCGGCATCACCGTCGGCCAGGCGCTGGCCAAGGCCTGGGGCGACAAGAAGGGGCTGACCCGCTACGGCCACAGCTACGTGCCGCTGGACGAGGCGCTTTCGCGCGTGGTGATCGATCTTTCCGGCCGGCCCGGTCTCGAATTCAACGTGCCGTTTACGCGGGCGACCATCGGTCAGTTTGATGTTGACCTGGTCAATGAGTTTTTCCAGGGCTTGGTGAACCATGCCGGCATGACGCTGCACATCGACAACCTGCGCGGCGTCAACGCGCACCATCAGGCGGAAACCGTCTTCAAGGCCTTCGGCCGCGCCCTGCGCATGGCAGCAACGCCCGATCCGCGCATGGCCGGCGCGATGCCATCGACGAAAGGCTCGTTGTGAGCATTGCCGTCATCGACTACGGCATGGGCAACCTGCGCTCGGTGTCTAAGGCGCTGGAGCATGTCGCCGGCGGCAAGCAAGTCATCGTCACCGCCGACCCGGCTGTCGTGGCGGCCGCCGAGCGCGTCGTCTTTCCCGGCCAGGGCGCGATGCCCGACTGCATGCGCGAACTCGACATGCGCGGGCTGCGTGCCGCCGTGCTGCAAGCCGCACAGGACAAGCCCTTTCTCGGCATTTGCGTCGGTGAGCAGATGCTGTTCGCCCACTCCGACGAGGGTGACGTGCCGGCGCTCGGCGTCTTTCCCGGCAACGTCGTGCATTTTCCCGACGAAAAAATGGTGCTGCCGGACGGCATGCGCCTGAAAGTGCCGCACATGGGCTGGAACGAGGTGCGCCAGAAACCGCACGCGCTGTGGAATGGCATTGCCGACGGCGCCCGCTTCTATTTCGTGCACAGCTATTTCGTGCAGCCCGCCGATCCGGCGCTGGTGACGGGCACCTGCGAGTACGGCATCCCCTTTACCTGTGCGGTGGGGCGGGATAATATCTTCGCGGTTCAATTCCACCCCGAGAAAAGCGCTCGCGACGGCCTGCAACTGCTGCAAAACTTTGTCGAGTGGCGTCCCTGAGACGTCGCTGCCGAGACCTCACTCATCTGACATCCCATGCTGATTATTCCCGCCATCGATCTCAAGGACGGCCAGTGCGTCCGTCTCAAGCAAGGCCTGATGGAACAGGCCACCGTCTTTTCGGAAAGCCCGGCTGAACAGGCCCGCCACTGGGTCGAACAGGGCGCCCGTCGCCTGCATCTCGTCGATCTCAACGGTGCCTTTGCCGGCAAGCCGAAGAACGAATCGGCGATCAAGGCGATTCTGCGCGAAGTCGGCGACGACATTCCGGTGCAACTGGGTGGCGGTATCCGCGACCTCGACACCATCGAGCGCTGCCTCGACGACGGCCTGACCTACGTCATCATCGGCACCGCCGCCGTCAAGAACCCCGGTTTCCTTCACGATGCCTGCGTCGCCTTTCCCGGCCACATTATCGTCGGGCTCGACGCCAGGGACGGCAAGGTGGCGACCGACGGCTGGTCCAAGCTGACCGGCCACGATGTCGTCGATCTTGGCAAGAAGTACGAAGACTACGGCGTCGAGTCGATCATCTACACCGACATCGGCCGCGACGGCATGTTGTCGGGTATCAATATCGAGGCGACGGTGCGCCTGGCGCAGGCATTGACGATTCCGGTCATCGCCTCCGGCGGCCTGTCGAATCTTGACGACATCAAGGCGCTGTGTGCCGTCGAAGGCGAAGGGGTTGTCGGTACCATTGCCGGCCGCGCGGTATACGATGGTTCGCTCGATTTCGCGGCAGCGCAGAAGCTGGCCGACGAGTTGGGCGCCTGATGCTCGCCAAACGCATCATCCCCTGTCTTGACGTGACCGCCGGTCGCGTCGTCAAGGGGACCAATTTTGTCGACCTGCGCGATGCTGGCGACCCGATCGAGATTGCCCGCCGCTACGACGAGCAGGGTGCCGACGAAGTCACTTTTCTCGACATCACCGCGTCGAGCGACCAGCGCGACATCATCCTGCACATCGTCGAAGCCTGCGCCGAGCAGGTTTTCATTCCGCTGACCGTCGGCGGCGGCGTGCGCAAGGTCGAGGATGTCCGGCGCCTGCTCAATGCCGGTGCCGACAAGGTATCGATGAATACGGCAGCGGTGAACGATCCTGATCTGGTGTTCAATGCCTCCAGCAAGGTCGGCTCGCAGTGCATCGTCGTCGCCATCGACGCCAAGCAGGTCGCCCCGGGCCGGTGGCATGTCTTCACGCATGGCGGGCGCAACGATACCGGGCTGGATGCGGTCGACTGGGCAAAACGGGTCGAAATGCTCGGTGCCGGCGAAATTCTGCTGACCAGCATGGATCGCGACGGCACCAAGAACGGGTTCGATCTGGCGCTGACGCGTGCCGTGTCCGATGCTGTGGGCATCCCGGTCATCGCTTCCGGCGGTGTCGGCAATCTGCAGCACCTGGCCGACGGTGTCACCGAAGGCCGCGCCGATGCGGTGCTGGCCGCCTCGATCTTCCATTTCGGCGAATACACCGTGCGTCAGGCCAAGGAATACATGGCGGCGCGTGGCATCGAGGTTCGTCTGTGAGCGATCTCGACAACGCGCTACCCTGGCTGGACGCCCTGAAATGGGACGCCGATGGCATGATTCCGGCCATCGCCCAGGACGAAAACGGGCGCGTCGTGATGTTCGCCTTCATGAACCGCGAGTCGCTGCAGGAAACGGTTCGCTGCGGCAACGCGGTATACTGGTCGCGTTCACGTCGGCGACTGTGGCGCAAGGGCGAGGAATCCGGGCATTTCCAGAAAATTCGCTCGATCCGCACCGATTGCGATGGCGACGTGCTGTTGCTGAGTATCGAACAGATCGGGGGCATCGCCTGCCATACCGGTCGCGAAAGCTGTTTTTTCAATGAGTTGCACGGGGATCGCTGGATTCCCGCCGATCCGGTTTTGAAAGACCCGAAGGAAATCTACAAATGAGCACGCATGACATCCTGCACCGCCTCTCCGAAACCCTGGCCGCACGCAAGCACGCCGACCCGGAGAAGTCCTACACGGCCAAGCTGATTGCCGACGGCCCGGATTCGATCCTGAAAAAGATCGGCGAAGAGTGCGCCGAACTGATCATGGCCGGCAAGGAAGGCAAGCGCCTGAAGGTGGTCTGGGAATCGACCGACGTGATCTACCACGTGCTGGTGCTGCTCGCCTACTACGATCTCGGTATCGAGGATGTGTCGCAGGAAATGCGCCGTCGCGAAGGCATTTCCGGCATCGACGAAAAGGCTGCACGGAGCGTCAAGTGAGCGATTGCATCTTCTGCAAGATCGTCGCGGGCAAGATCCCGGCGCAGAAGGTCTATGAAGACGAGGATATTCTCGCCTTCAACGACATCAACCCGGCCCGCCCGGTGCATGTGCTGGTGATTCCCAAAAAGCACATCACCTCGCTGGCGACGGTGGTTGCCGAAGATGCGGCAGTGCTGGGCAAAATGCTGCTTAAGGCCAACGAGATCGCGACCGCGCAGGGCAGCCCGGACGGCTTCCGCGTCATCATCAACACGGGGTGGATCGGCCATCAGGAAGTGCCGCACCTGCACATTCACATTGTGGGCGGGCCGGAACCGGTCGGCCCCATGCTCAAACGCATCTAGGAGAAAACCATGGGCAGTTTTTCCGTTTGGCACTGGCTGATCGTATTGGTCATCGTGCTGCTGATTTTCGGCACCAAGAAATTGCGCAACGTCGGGCAGGATCTCGGCGGCGCCGTCAAGGGCTTCAAGGATGGCATGAAGGACGCCAACGCGACCGACAAGCCGGCTGAAGCCGCTCCGGCCGAGAAGGTGACCGGGCAGACGATCGACGTCGAAGTGAAGGAAAAGACGAAGAGCTAGTCGCGAGTCGTTAGCGTTCAGCTAATGACTGGTAACTTCTTGCTACTACTATGTTCGATATTGGCTTCTCCGAACTCATGGTCATCGGCGTCGTTGCCCTGCTCGTCATCGGGCCGGAAAAACTGCCGAAAGTGGCGCGCACGCTGGGGCTTCTGCTCGGCCGTGCCCAGCGTTACGTCAACGATGTCAAATCCGACATTAACCGTGAAATCCAGCTCGACGAACTGAAGAAACTGCAGTCGCAGGTCACCGAGTCCGCCCGCGCGCTGGAGGATTCGGTACGCAAGGAATACGAGACCGCGCGGGCCTCCGTCGAGGTGCCGGCCCAGGCGGCAGTGGCCGAATTGCAGGAGGTCGCCCAGCAGGCCGCAAGCCCCGAGGCGCCAGTGCCTGCGGTGCCTGAAGCGGGCAAACAGGTAGCATGAGCGAGCTGGAATCCACCGCCGCCGAAGAATCGTTCATGTCGCATCTCATCGAGTTGCGCGACCGCCTGTTGCGCAGCCTGATCGCGGTGGCCGTGGTGCTCGGCATCCTGTGTATTTACCCGGGGCCGGGGGCCATTTACGACATCCTTGCAGCGCCGCTAACCGCTGCGCTGCCCGAGGGCACCAAGATGGTTGCCATTGGTGTCATCACGCCCTTCATGGTGCCGCTCAAGGTGACCGGCATGGTGGCTTTCGTGCTGGCACTGCCGTTCATTCTCTACCAGGTCTGGGCATTCATCGCGCCGGGGCTGTACGCGCACGAGCGGCGGCTCGGCATTCCGCTGATCGTCTCCAGCTCCTTCCTGTTCATGCTCGGCATGGCCTTCTGCTATTTCTTCGTGTTCGGCCAGGTGTTCAGTTTCATCAACAGCTTTGCGCCCAAGAGCATCACCCCTGCGCCGGATATCGAAGCCTATCTGTCCTTCGTGTTGACTATGTTCCTTGCCTTCGGCCTGGCCTTCCAGGTGCCGGTGGCTCTGGTTGTGCTGGTCAAGATGGGGGTCGTGACGGTCGAGAAGTTGAAGGAATGGCGTTCCTACTTCATCGTCGGTGCCTTTGTCGTGGCCGCCGTGGTGACGCCGCCGGATGTCGTATCGCAGCTGGCACTGGCGATTCCGATGTGCCTGCTTTACGAGCTCGGCATCTTCGCCGCGCGGCTGGTGTCGCGGCCGGTTGAGGAAGCGGAAGAAAGCTTGCCGGTTGCGGTCGACCCGGAAAAAACGGCAAAAATGGATGCCGCGATGGACGCCAGTTTCGACGAGGAACACGAGGATCGTACGGCCGAGGTGTTCCGCAGAATCGGCAAGTAAGCGGGAAACTGGGCGCGCCGCTTCAGCTTGCCGGCGATTTCGTCGGGCCGGGCAGACTTTCAAGCATCGAGACCGGCGACCCCTCGGCAAACCACCATAGCGTTCCCGCCGGCATTACCGTCCAGGCTTCGTTATCGGTCAGCGGCAGGGTGGCGATTACCGCCACGCGATCCTCGGGGGTCGTCATGTCGCTGAAATCGACGGTGACATCCTGATCCTTCAGATGCGCCTGGGTGAATGGCGCCTGGCGGACGATGTAGGCGAGCTTGGTCGAGGCATGGGCGAACAGCCAGTCGCCGTTCGATAGCAGAAAGTTGAATTCGCCATAACGGGCGATTTCCAGCGTCAGTTCGTGAATTGCGGCAAACAGGTCGGCAGTGGCCGGCGGTGTGCCGCCGAAACGGCGTCGCAGTTTCTGCAGCAGCCAGCAGAAGGCGCGTTCGCTGTCGGTCACGCCGACCGGAATGTAGCAGCCATCCAGCTCCGGCGCGAAGTCCAGCAGGTTGCCGTTATGGGCGAAGATCCAGTAGCGGCCCCACAATTCGCGCATGAACGGGTGGGTGTTTTCGAGCCCGATCGCCCCTTGCGTCGCCTTGCGGATATGAGCGATGACGTTCTTCGAGTGAATCGGATACTGGCGTACCAGTTCGGCAAGCGGCGAGGTGCAGGACGGCTTCGGTTCGAGAAAGACGCGGGTGCCGCGCCCCTCGAAGAAAGCGATGCCCCAGCCGTCGGAATGCACGTCGGTGGCGCCGCCGCGCGCCTGGAAGCCGGTAAAGGAAAAGCAGATGTCAGTTGGCGTATTGCAGTTCATGCCCAGCAATTGGCACATGGCTTACTCCTGCTCGGCGCGCATGGTCGGGCGCTTGCCGACCTTGACCTGAAGTTCGACGACGTTCTTGTCGCGCCGGATCTGGAACGGTGCGCGTTGATCGGGCTTGAGCGCGGCGATCAGGTCGAGCATCACCTGCGGGTCGGTGACCGCTTTGCCGCCGACGGTCAGCAGGACATCGCCGGGGCGGATGCCCGCGCTGTCGGCCGGGCTGCCTCGTACCACACCGGCGATCAGCGCGCCGTCATTGTTTGGCAGGCCGAAGGACTCGGCGAGTTCCGGTGTGATTTCCTGGGCTTCGACGCCGATCCAGCCGCGCGTTACCGCACCGTGCTGGATGATCTGCTCCATGATGCTCTTGGCGCTCGATACCGGAATGGCGAAGCCAATGCCGAGCGAACCGCCGGTACGCGAGTAGATCGCGGTGTTGATGCCGACCAGATTGCCGTTGATGTCGACCAGCGCACCGCCCGAATTGCCGGGATTGATCGCGGCATCGGTCTGAATGAAATTCTCGAAGGTGTTGATGCCGAGATGCGAGCGACCGAGCGCCGAAACGATGCCCATGGTCACCGTCTGGCCGACGCCGAAGGGGTTGCCGATGGCCAGCACGACATCGCCGACGCGGAGGGTTTCCATCTGGCCGAAAGTGATCGCCGGCAGCTTGTCGGCCTTGATCTGCAGTACGGCGAGATCGGATTCCGGGTCACTGCCGATCACCTTGGCCTTGTATGTGTGGCCGTCGTTGAGCGAAACCTGAATGTCCTTGGCGGCCTCGACGACATGGAAATTGGTCAGGATGTAGCCATCGTTGCTGACCAGAACGCCCGAGCCGAGGCCGAGATTCGGTTGTGGCAGGCCTTCCGGCCGGTCGCCGAAGAAATGGCGGAAAACCGGGTCGTCGAGCAGCGGGTGGCGCTGCTTCTTGACCTGCTGCGTGGTGTAGATATGAACCACGGCCGGCAAGGCGGCGCGCGCAGCATCGCGGTACGAGCCGCTGGTCTTCGGCTCTTCGTCGTTATTCGGGGCCGCTGCCTGCTGCAGGGTGACCGGGGCGTTGGGGCGGGCCGCCAGCCATTCCGGCTTGAGCGTCTGGAGTACGAACAGAAACGCGACCGCAACCGTTACCGTTTGTGCAAAAATCAGCCACAACCTGCGCATGAAAGACCGTGTCGATGAAACGTGAAGAACTGGTGAACTATCTGGAAGGGCTGCTGCAACCCGCTAGGTTTCGGGATTATTGCCCAAACGGACTGCAAGTGGAAGGACGCACCGAGGTGACGCGCGTCGTTGCCGGCGTCACCGCCAGCCAGGCCTTGCTCGACTTTGCCGTGGCACGCGGGGCCGATACCGTGCTGGTGCATCACGGTTATTTCTGGAAGGGCGAAGACGGTCGCGTCACCGGCATCCGCCGCCAACGCTTGAAAACCCTGCTCGATCACGACATCAACCTGTTCGCCTACCACCTGCCGCTCGATGCGCATCCGGAACTCGGCAACAACGCACAATTGGCGAGCCGTCTCGGCTGGCAGGCCGACGGGCGTTTCGGCGAACAGGACATCGCCTGGCTGGGGCGGGTCGGCCAGCCGACGACAGCCGGCGAGCTGGCCGCGCAGATTGCGCTCGGTCTGGCGAGAACGCCCCTGCTGATCGGCGATCAGCAACGTTCAATACGTCGGCTGGGTTGGTGCACCGGCGGTGCGCAGGGCTATTTCGAGCAAGCTGTCGCGCTCGGCGTGGACGCCTTCATTTCCGGTGAAATCTCGGAGCAGACGGTACATCTGGCACGCGAGAGCGGGGTCGCCTATCTTGCCTGCGGTCACCATGCGACCGAACGCTACGGCGTGGCGGCGCTGGCTGCGCACCTGAACGCGCAATGCGGCCTTGCCAGCGAATTCGTCGACGTCGATAACCCGGTTTAACTCCGGCGCTGGCGCTGCAATCCGTAGCCGGCTTCCAGTACCAGCAGCAGCAAAACGATTTCCTCGACCACTTCGAGCGGGAAGCCGCTGCGCTGACCATCGCGGTTGTCATGAACCAGCTGGTAAAGATAGTCCATGCCCTCCTGAGTGCCCCAGGTAGCGGTGATCCGTGCAGCGATGTGTTCGTATTCTTCGAGCGATTTGAGTCCGGAAACCGGGGTTTCAAGCTCCTCCCACGCTGGCGCCTGAATATTGAACTTTCTGCGCATGGCGGGGAGCAGGCGGGTGTATTCGCCTTTGAGACCGCTACGCCGGTAGAGATCGAGGAGCATCAACCAGGGTCTCGGATTGTCCGAGGCGGTTTCTTCGATGTGGCGGGCCAGGGTTTCTGCCGCGCCTTGCGGCCGCCCGAAGGACAGCATGATCTCGGCTAGCGCGATGGCGCTCTCGTCCTGGTTGAATTCGACATTGATCTGTTGTGCATCCTCCGGCGCCCGTGAGAAGGGTTCGCGTGGAACGGCGACGGGTTTCGGCGCGGCAGGCGTCGGCGCGGTGCTTGCAATTGCCGGGCTGTCCTCGGGCAAATCCGGTTCGCCTTGTGGCAAATCCGGTTCGCGGGGCAGGGCCAGCGGACGACCCGCTTCCATGCGCTGTTCGCGGCGGCGACCGAGCAGGTGGGCCAGTCCGCCGGCGATGAGGCCGCCGGCAAGGGCGCTGAACAGAATCTCCAGCCAGTTGCTGTCATCCGCTGGCGGGGGTGGCTCGGCCGGTTTGGCGACGGGGGCCGGCAACGCACCTGAAGCGGCCCCGGCAGCTTCCAGTTTCTGCCGCAGCGCCAGGGTTTCGGTGGTCAGCAACAGTGCCTTGTCGAGAGCTTCGATCTGCGTATTCAGCAGCTTGATGGTTTCTTCCATCCTGGCCATGCGTTGGTCGAACTCTTCCTTGCTGCCAGCTGGCGGAACGGCTTTTCCGCCGGGTTTGACATCCTCCGGCGGGGCGCCGAGAAGGACGCGGTCGCCACCTGCCGGCTTTGGCGTTGCTGCAGGTTTGGTGACCTTCGGTGGCGGTGGTGGGGGCGGCGGCTGGCTGGCAGGTTTTTCCTGCGCGGCGGTCAAATTGTCGCGTTCGGCGGAAACACGTTGCTTGACGTCGGGAATGGCCACCAGGGTGCCGTCGGGGAGCGCCGGGCGGCCGCTCAGTTGCGGGTTGGCGCGCTTGAGCGCGGCCAGCATGCGCCGCTGTTGGGCGAGGTTGTTGGGCACCAGCGTTTCGGCAATGCTTTCCAGCGTGTCGCCTTCACTTGCGCGCATTTCCTGAATGGCGCCTTTCTGGCCGCGTGGTGAGGGCGGGGCCGCTGTCGCGCCGTTGCTGGAAGGCGCAGGCGCGGCAAGCACCAGCGGCTCCGCCGGCATCATCACGAAATCGCGTTGCAGGTCGATGCCGCAACCGGCGCGCAGGCCAATCAGGAAAATCGGTTCGGACACCGGCTTGCTGCCGGTGATGTGCAGCCGGTAACGCTCGCCTTCCCGCACCAGCCTGGTTTTGGCATTGGAGATGACGGGCAGGTCGGAGCCGTTGAGCGGCGCCAGGGTGAAGCAGGTGGCTTCCAGATGTTCGCTGGCATCGGCATTGATCGGCACTTCGGCGCGCAAGGGCTCGCCGATGCGCGAATGGAGGATGATGTCGCCAAAGCCGATGGCCCAGCTCTGGCTCGCCGACAGCAACGCAATGCTGAGAGCGCTCAGGCGAAATGATCTTTTAGTCACGTTGTCTTTTCCTTGCCCGAAAGTCGATATTCCGTAGTCAAATTTTAACAGTCGGCTGGTAGCGGGGTCAGGAACTATTGCACACTACGAAACAATTCATTGGTCTGGAAAGGATTGGTCATGGCGTTCGTATTTCCCCCGCAAGCTCCGGTGGCGCTGCCGATAGCCGGTAGCGCCGAGTTTTTCCCCGTGCGCCGGGTGTATTGCGTGGGGCGCAACTATGCCGACCATGCGCGCGAAATGGGGGCGCTGGCGCAGGCCGAAGGGCGCGAACCGCCGTTCTTTTTCATGAAGCCCGGCGATGCCGTGGTCGGCGGCGAGGGCGAGCTGGCCATCGCCTATCCACCGCTGACCAATAACCTGCACCATGAAGTCGAACTGGTCGTCGCGCTCGGTGCCGGGGGCGCGGCGGTTGCGGTCGATCAGGCAAAAGACCTGATTTTCGGCTATACCGTCGGCCTCGACCTGACGCGCCGCGACATCCAGGCCAAGGCCAAGGAAAAGGGACACCCCTGGGACATGGGCAAGGGTTTCGACCGGTCGGCAGTGGCCGGCGTGATCCAGCCGGTGGCGCAAGTCGGGCACCCCGCAGCGGGGCGCATCTGGCTGACGGTGAATGGCGCAACCCGGCAGGATGGCGATCTGGCGGCGATGGGCTGGAAAGTCGCCGATGTCATCGCCAATCTGTCGACGCTGGTGCGGCTGGAGGCCGGCGACCTGATCTACACCGGCACGCCGGCGGGGGTCGGGCCGCTGCTGCCGGGCGATGTGCTGGAAGCGGGCGTCGACGGGGTTTGCACCTTGCGCGGTCGCATCGTGTAAATCCGCAACGCGGGCCGGCGAGGAAGGCGAGCCGGCCGGCCGGGCATTTTTGCCCATTTTTGACGGTCGACCGCAACAGGCGGGTGGTGCGTGCGACAATCCCGCCCCATGCTTTTCGCCGCCACCCGGGGCCTGTTGGCCCATGCCCTGCCGATCCTGATCGCCCAGCTTTCGTCGATCGGCATGATGGTGGTCGATACCGCCGTGCTCGGCCACGTCAGCGCGGCCGATCTGGCGGCGGTGGCGATTGGTGGCGGCATCCAGATTTCCGTGGTGTTCGCGCTGGTCGGCATTCTTCAGGCGGTGGCACCAGTGGTCGCCCAATTGCATGGGGCGAAGCGCGACGGCGAGGTGGCCGGCGTGCTGCAACAGGGTTTCTGGCTGGCGTTCGCGCTGGCCATCCCGGGCGCCTTGCTACTGCTGTTTCCGCAGTGGCTGCTCGGCACCGTGACGATGGAGGCCGGGATCGAATCCAGAGTGGTCGCCTACCTCGGGTTGCTCGCCTGGGGTTTGCCGGCATCGTTGCTGTACCGGACTTTCTATGCCTTCTGCAATGCGCTGGGCAAGCCGCGCGTGCTGATGGGCATCGGCATTGCCGCCCTGGCACTGCACGCTTTGCTGGCCTGGGGGCTGGCCTTGCAGGGGTGGGCCGGCGAGCCGCTGGGTGTGATTGGCTGCGCCTGGTCGAACGTGATCATCGCCTGGCTGGCGTGCCTCGCGGGCGCCGCCTACCTCGCTTTCGGCCCGCTCGGCCGGCAGTATCGACCATTTGCCGACTGGGCGCCGCCGGATGCCCGCCGCTGGCGCGAGTTGCTGCATCTCGGGCTGCCGATGGGCTTGTCCAATCTGGTCGAGATCACGTCGTTCACGCTGATCAGCCTTTTCATCGCCTCGCTCGGAGCGAGCGTCGTTGCCGGGCACCGCATCGTCGCCAATATTTCGGCGCTGACCTACATGCTGCCTTTGTCGCTCGCCATTGCGACGATGGCCGCCGTCGGCCAGGCGGTGGGCGGGCGCGACTGGCCGCGCGCGCATGCAGCGATCAAGGCCGGGCTGCTGCTCTCTGCGGCCCTGTCCACCGTAGTCGGCATCCTGCTCTGGCTGGCTGCCGAGCCGCTGGTCGCCGCCTATACCGACGATCCGGCAGTGCGTTCGGTGGCGGTGGGGCTGATCGCCTATGTTGCGTTCTATCAGTTTTTCGATGCCTTGCAGACGGTTGCCGGCCATGCGCTGCGCGCCTATCGCGTCACGTTTGTGCCGATGCTGGTGCAGACTTTTTGCTTCTGGGGTGTCGGCCTGCTCGGCGGAAGCTGGCTCTGCTTCCGCTGGTCGCCACCGCTCGGTGTCGCCGGCTTCTGGCTGGCTTCTGTGGTCAGTCTGGTGCTGGCTGCCGCATTGCTTTTGCCACTGCTGCGCAAGGCCATGCAGGCGACTGAATCGTAGCGGTAATTATGAATTTCCGGCTGCAATAATTCGGTCGGTATGTGGTAACATTTTGGGCTATAAATCGGTATTACCGGGCGGGGTCGGGGGATTATTTGGCTGCTGCTCATTGCTCGCAACTCAACTAAACGCAAGGAAAGCGCATGAAAATTCACGAATATCAGGGCAAACAAATCCTGAAGAAATTCGGCGTTACGGTTCCGCGCGGGATTCACTGCACGACCGTCGATGACGCGGTCAAGGCAGCCGAAACCCTGGGCGGCAAGGTCTGGGTGGTCAAGGCCCAGATTCACGCTGGTGGCCGTGGCAAGGGTGGTGGTGTCAAGGTTGCAACCTCGCTCGAAAAAGTTCGCGAATACGCCGGCCAGATCCTCGGCATGCAGCTGATCACGCACCAGACCGGCCCGGAAGGCCAGAAGGTTCGTCACCTGCTGATCGAAGAAGGCGCCGACATCCAGCACGAGTACTACGTTGCCGCGCTGACCGACCGCGCGACCCAGTCCGTCGCCATCATGGCGTCGTACGAAGGCGGCATGGATATTGAAGAAGTTGCCCACAAGACCCCGGAAAAGATCGTCAAGGTCTTCGTCAATCCGCTGGTCGGCCTGACCGACGAGCAAGCCCTGACCCTGGCCAAGGGCATGGGCATGAACGAAGCTTCCATTCCGCAGTGTGTCGATACGCTGAAGAAGCTGTACACCTGCTACATGGAAACCGATGCTTCGCTGGCTGAAATCAACCCGCTGATCCACGAAGGCGACGGCACCGTCAAGGCGCTCGACGCCAAGTTCAACTTCGACTCCAACGCCCTCTACCGTCAGGAAGAGATCGTCGCCATGCGCGACCTGGACGAAGAAGATGCCGACGAAGTCGAAGCTTCCAAGTTCGATCTGGCCTACATCTCCCTCGACGGCAACATCGGCTGCCTGGTGAACGGTGCCGGTCTGGCCATGGCCACCATGGACACCATCAAGCTGTTCGGCGCCGAGCCGGCCAACTTCCTCGACGTCGGCGGCGGTGCCACGACCGAGAAGGTCACCGAAGCCTTCAAGATCATGCTCAAGAACCCCAAGGTCAAGGGCATCCTGGTCAACATCTTCGGCGGCATCATGAAGTGCGACACCATCGCTACCGGCGTTGTGGCCGCAGCTCGCGAAACCCACCTGTCCGTGCCGCTCGTCGTGCGCATGAAGGGTACCAACGAGGATCTCGGCAAGAAGATTCTCAAGGATTCCGGCCTGCCCATCATCTCTGCCGATTCCATGGCCGAAGCCGCCACCCAGATCGTTGCTGCGGTCAAGTAAGGAGCTATTGAATGTCCATTTTCATCAACAAGAACACCCGCATCATCACCCAGGGCATCACCGGCAAGACCGGTCAGTTCCATACGGAAAAGTGCCAGGAATACGCCAACGGCAAGGAATGCTTCGTCGCCGGCGTGAACCCGAAGAAGGCCGGCGAGTCGATCTTCAACATTCCCATCTACGCCTCCGTCAAGGAAGCCGCTGCTGAAACCGGTGCCACCGTTTCCGTCATCTATGTGCCGCCCCCGGGTGCCGCTGCTGCGATCTGGGAAGCCGTTGAAGCCGACCTCGATCTGGCCATCTGCATCACCGAAGGCATCCCGGTTCGCGACATGCTGATCCTGCGCAACAAGATGAAGGAAAAGGAAGCCAAGGGCGGCAAGAAGACCCTGCTGCTCGGCCCGAACTGCCCTGGCCTGATCACCCCGGACGAAGTGAAGATCGGCATCATGCCGGGTCACATCCACCGCAAGGGTCGTATCGGCGTCGTTTCCCGTTCCGGCACCCTGACCTACGAAGCCGTTGGCCAGCTGACCGAAATCGGTCTCGGCCAGTCGTCTGCCGTCGGTATCGGTGGTGACCCGATCAACGGTCTGAAGCACATCGACGTCATGAAGGCCTTCAACGACGATCCGGATACCGACGCCGTCATCATGATCGGTGAAATCGGCGGTCCTGACGAAGCCGAAGCCGCCATGTGGTGCAAGGAAAATATGAAGAAGCCAATCGTCGGCTTCATTGCCGGTGTGACCGCGCCGGCCGGCAAGCGCATGGGCCACGCCGGTGCCTTGATCTCCGGTGGTGCCGACACGGCTGATGCCAAGCTGGAAATCATGGAAGCTTGTGGCTTCACCGTGACGCGCAACCCGTCGGAAATGGCCAAGCTGCTTAAGGGCTTGCTGTAAAATCCGGGCATTGCTCAACTCTGAAAAAGGCGGGCTGCGTGCCCGCCTTTTTTTCGTCTGGTATTCATGGAACTTGATCTAACCTCTACCGTATTCTGGATCGCCGTCGGTCAGATCATCCTGATCGATATCGTCCTTTCCGGCGATAACGCCGTCGTTATTGCGCTTGCTTGCCGCAATCTGTCGCCGGAGCAACGCAAGACGGGCATCTTCTGGGGTGTTGCCGGGGCGATCAGTCTGCGCGTCGTACTCACCGTTTTTGCTGCTTTGGTGATGAACCTGCCGTGGCTCAAGCTGGTTGGCGGGTTACTGCTGATCTGGATCGCCGTCAAGCTGATGCTGCCGGAAGACGAGGAGGGGCACGACATCGAACCCTCGGCTCACCTGTGGGGGGCGGTCAAGACCATCGTCGTCGCCGACTTCGTGATGAGCCTCGACAATGTCATTGCCGTTGCCGGGGCTGCGCACGGTAGTCTGGTGTTGTTGCTGTTCGGGTTGGCGGTCAGCATTCCGCTGATCGTCTGGTCTAGCCAGTTGATCCTGCGCTGGATGGAACGCTGGCCGTGGATCGTCCTGCTCGGCGCCGGCCTGCTCGGCTATGTCGCCGGCCAGATGATCTTCACCGACCCCGGCGTCGTCGGCTTGCTGCCGCCGCTTCCTGAATGGTCGCCCAAGGCGGCGGGTGCTGTCGGTGCATTGCTGGTCGTGGTTGTGGGGCGCTGGCTCGAACAAAGGATGCTTGCCCGCCAGGATGTCACCATCGTTTAGGGAGCGAAAGGCATGGCGCTGTTTCTCACGGAAAACGACGTAAAAACGGTGTTGACCGCAACCATGGCGCTGGAAGCGGTCGAATCGGCACATCGCGACCTGGCGCTCGGTTTGGCGCAGGATACGCCGCGCGCCCGTACTCGCCTGCCGCAAACGGTGCTGCATATATTGCAAGGCGCTTTGCCGGCCCAGGGCGTGCTCGGCTACAAGGCTTACACCAGCAATCGCAGTGGCAACCGCTTCCTCGTTCATCTCTTCGATGCCGCAACCGGCAGTTTGCTCGCCGTCATTGAGGCCGACTACATGGGGATGATCCGTACCGGGGCAGCCAGTGGCGTTGCCGCCAAGTGGCTGGCGCGGCCGGATGCGAAAGTAGCGGGCGTCTTCGGCGCGGGCTGGCAGGCCGAAGGGCATGTGCGGGCCATTTGCGCCGCTCTGCCGCTGGAGCGCGTCAAGGTCTACAGCCGCAAAGCCGACAAGCTGGCGGCTTTCTGCGAGCGCATGAGTGTAGCGACTGGCATCGCCGTGGTTCCGGCGGCAAGTGCCGAGGAAGCAGTGTGCGGAAGCGATCTCGTTGGTACCGTGACCACCGCTGCCCAGCCGCTGTTCGATGCCGAATGGCTGATGCCGGGCGCGCATGTCAACGCGGCCGGCTCGAACGCGCTGATTCGTCAGGAGCTTTCCGAAGCAACGCTCCGACGGGCTGCGCTGATCGCCGTCGACGCTGTGCCAACCGCCTTGGCAGAAGCCGGGGACTTGCTGCCGCTGCTCGAAAAAGGCCGTCTGCACGCGCGGCAACTGGTGGAGCTGGGTGACATCATCACCGGCAAGCAACAGGGGCGGACCTCCCCCGAGCAGATTACGGTCTTTGAATCGCAGGGTATGGCGATTCAGGATCTCGCCGTCGCGCTCCGCGTGCTGGGCGCCGCCCGGGCGCACGGGCTGGGTGTCGAATTGCCGCTGAAATGAGAGATTCGTCACGGACTCGTCCAGCCAATGCTGGCATGATTGGCCCCTGTTCATTTGACCAAGTGCTGATTGATGCCCCTTACCGAAGTGCTCATCATGGCCGTTCGTACCCACCCGGGGAAGCTGCGTCCGAACAACGAGGATGCCGTTTTCTGCGATGCCGGTCAGGGCTTGGCGATCCTTGCCGACGGTATGGGGGGCTATAACGCGGGAGAGGTGGCCAGTAGCATGGCGGCAGTGCACCTGTCCGAGAGCTTTGTCCGTATGCTGGGAGAAATAGGGCCGAACATTCCGGCTGACTGGCGGGGCGGCAACGCCCATTTTCAGGTGCGAAAGCGAATCGACGAGGTCAATGCGGAAATCTATCTCGCAGCCCAAAGCGAGGCTCGATATGCGGGCATGGGTACAACCTTGGTCGTTGCCTGGTTTTACGACAATTGCGTTACCGTGGCGCACATTGGCGATTCACGCCTTTACCGGATGCGAGGGGAAACCCTCGAACAGCTGACTCGTGATCATTCGCTCTTACAAGAACAGCTCGACAGTGGCATGATAACTCCTGCGCAGGCGCGGGCTTTCCATGCGCGTAATCTGGTAACCCGTGCTCTGGGGGTTGAGCCTGTTGTCGAGCCGGAAGTGCAGAGTTTCGACGTGCTGGCAGGCGACATTTTCCTGCTGTGTTCGGATGGCCTCAGCGACATGGTTGACGACCGAGATATTGCACGGGCACTGCGCGAGTTGGGAGACGATCCGGCGGTCGTTGCCGATTGTCTGGTGAATATGGCGAACGACAATGGCGGGCGGGACAACGTTTCGGTAATTCTGGTCAAGGTGGGTGGGGAATTTCCCGCCGCTAGCGGCAAGTGGCAGAAGCTTCTTTCGCGTTTCGGGCAAGACAGGTAAGGCACGATGGCAAGACTGATACTTTCGATGGACGGGCTGGTGCTCAAGGAAATTCCGCTAAACAAGGAGCGGATCGCGATCGGTCGCAAGGCGCATAACGACATCCAGATCGACAATCTGGCTATCTCCGGTGATCATGCTGCGGTGGTCACCATTCTCGACGACTCGTTTCTCGAGGATTTGAACAGCACCAACGGCACATTGGTCAACGGGCAGCCGATCAAGAAACACGTCCTGAAAAATAACGACGTCATCGAGCTGGGCAAGTACAAGCTGAAATACATGACCGAAGCGACGGTCGCCGACAACGAAGCCGCTTTGCGCGCAACCGGCATTCCGGCATTTCCGGAACCGGAGCGCACGTTTTCCGATACGCAGATCATGATACCGCGCCCGCCGGCGCCCGAGCCGGAGCCATTGGCCACAGTGACCGTGCGCCTGCTGACTGGCCCCAACGCAGGCAAGTCGCTCGAGCTGATCAAGGCGCTGACCACCCTGGGTAAACCGGGGCTGCAAGTGGCCGTCATTGCCCGGCGCCCGGCCGGGGTATTTCTTACCCACATCGAAGGTGCGACATTCCCTACAGTTAACGGAAACGCGGTTGATGGTGCGGCTTTTGAGTTGAGAAACAAGGATGTGGTCGAAATTGCCGGTGTACGTATGGAGCTAACCATCACGCCGTGACCCGATGGGGCTGACGGGCGCGCCGTGCAAACCCGAGTAGGGACAGTCAATTAATTGAACAATACATGACGATAAAACTGAGGGTTCTCGGCTGTAGCGGTGGCATCGGAGGTTCGCATCTGCGCACCACCGCGCTGCTGGTCGATGACGATGTGCTGATTGATGCCGGTACCGGTGTGGGTGATTTGAGCATCGACGAACTGGCACGTATCGACCATGTGTTTTTGACCCATACCCACCTTGACCACATAGCCTGCCTGCCACTGATGATCGACTCGGTGGCCGACCGGCGCGACCGGCCCATTACCGTTTATGGCACCCGGGCCGTACTGAATATTCTCAAGGCCCATGTTCTGAACTGGCTGGTCTGGCCCGATTTTGCCGAAGTGCCATCCGCCGATAGCCCGTTCATGCGCTATCGGGAAATTGAAACGATGCAAGCCGTCACGATCGCCGGTCGCAGCTTTACCGCACTACCCGTCGATCACACTATTCCTGCGGTCGGCTATTGCATCGACTCCGGGAGTGGCAGTCTCGTCTTTTCCGGCGATACCGGCCCTTGCGATGCCTTTTGGGCGGCTGTGAATGGCGTCGGAAACCTGCGCCATCTGGTCATAGAATGTGCTTTTCCAGACCGCGAAGAGCGTCTCGCAGAACTTTCCAAACATCTGTGCCCCCGCATGCTGGCTTCGGAGTTGCGTAAACTTGAGAGACAATGTGAAATACATATTACGCACCTCAAACCCGGACAGATGGAGTTGACCATGCTAGAAATCGAACGTTGCCTGGGCGAATTCAAACCAAGCATGCTTTACAACAATCAACTTCTGGAGTTTTAAGCGAACGGCGCAAGTTGGCGGGGCCGTACTGACATAGACAGGGAACATCTTGGGAACGCTTGACGACCTCTTTCGCCGCTTCGAGTACCTCAACGACATCGGCGCGTCGCTTTCCAACGAACGCGATCTCAATCGCCTGCTGGAAAAGATCATTCTGGCCGCCAAATCGATCACCCGGGCCGATGGCGGCACCCTCTATCTACTGTCGGAAGACAAGCGCAGCCTGCATTTTGAAATTGTCAGCACCGATTCGCTGAAAATTGCGTTTGGCGGCACCAGCGGCAACCCCGTTTCCGGCAACTTTCCCGATTTGCCGCTCTATCGAGAAGATGGCTCGCCGAACGACACCATGATCGCCGCCTACGCGGCCATCTCCGGAGAAACAGTCAACATTGCCGACGCTTACGTAGCCAAGGGCTTCGATTTCTCGGGTACGCGCAAATTCGACGAACGCACGGGCTACCGTTCGCAGTCCTTCCTGACTGTGCCGATGCGTAATCACGAGGGTGAACTCCTTGGTGTGCTGCAACTCATCAACGCCACCATGCCGACGCACAATGTGGTTGTTCCCTTTTCGGAAGCCGACCAGCGGCTCGCCGAGTCGCTTGCCTCGCAAGCCGCCGTTGCCCTGACCAACCGGCAACTGGTGCGGCAAATGGAAGAACTGTTCGAATCCTTCATCCAGCTTATCAACTTGGCAATCGACGAAAAGTCGCCCTATACCGGCGAACATTGCCAGCGCGTGCCTGAATTGACGATGATGTTGGCCGAAGCTGCCCACGAGACTGCTGAGGGGCCGCTGGCCGGCTTCCGGTTGACCGACAAGGATCGCTACGAACTGCGCATCGCCGCGCTGCTGCACGACTGCGGCAAGGTCACCACCCCGGTTCACGTCGTCGACAAGGCCACCAAGCTGCAAACCATCTTCGACCGCATCGAGTTGGTCGACACCCGCTTTGAAATTATCCGCCGCGATGCCGAGATCCGCATGCTGCGACAGATCGCCAGTGGCATGCCGAAAGAAGCAGCGGAAGCCGAATTCCACGAATTTGAGGCAAAAATTGCCGTCGACCGCAACAGCCTGCACAAATCCAATATCGGCAGTGAGCGCATGAGCGACGGCGACATCGAAAACGTTCACGCCATCGCCAGCCGCTACCGCTGGCGTAACGTTTCTGGCGAGGAGCACGACTTCCTTACCGCCGACGAACTTGCCAACCTCACCATTCGCGCCGGCACCCTGACCCAGGGCGAGCGCGAGATCATCAACCACCACATCGACGCCACGATCAAGATGCTCGAACAGCTACCGTGGCCGAAGCACCTCAGGAACGTTCCGGAATACGCCGGCGGCCATCACGAGCGGATGGACGGCAAGGGCTACCCGCGCGGACTCAAGCGCCAGCAGATGAGCTGGCAGGCCCGCATGATGGCCATCGCCGATATTTTCGAGGCGCTCACGGCCGGCGACCGCCCCTACAAGGAAGCCATGACCCTGTCGCAGGCGCTCGAAATTCTTGAAAACTTTCGCCAGAACGGCCACATCGACCCGGATCTGCACGATGTGTTCATCGAAAGTCAAATCTTTCGCAAGTATGCAGCGGCCTTCCTGGCCTGCGATCAGCTGGATTGCTGAAATCAATCCCTGTTGCGGCGTGTGATTTGATTTTTGCCCATTTTTCGCGGTCGACCGCAACTGGCCTTTGCTGCTCTCCCGGAAAGTGCTGAAACCCGCTCTTGAATTGTTTGAGGGAGGGGAGTCTTTCAGGTTCCAAGCCGATTCACTATTCCTGCAAGGGCGGGAAATCCGGAATATCAGGCGGCTCGACACCAGGTTTCGCCGCTGTGACGAATCAATCGGCGTATCCCTGAACGGCATTTCCGGCGACTTGCCGTCCGCATGCCCTTATACGCTACCCGGAGTTGACAATTTGCGGCACCATTCGCCGGTGGTTGCCCTGTCCTGGGTGCAGGGGAATTATATATAATCTATTAAAATCAAACCATTAGAAAATATTACTAACTGCGAGCCAATAAATTTCGCGGAAGCGTTCGAACTGGCATGGAATGTGTATTTAGTATGCCAGCGGCTTTCCCGCTCTTTTTGAAATAAAGGAGAAATTCATGAAACGCGTACAACAAGGCTTTACCTTGATCGAACTGATGATCGTCGTGGCGATCATCGGTATTCTGGCCGCAGTTGCATTGCCGGCTTACCAGGATTACATGACCCGCGCCCGCATCACGGAAGGCTTGGCGCTTGCTGCAGATGCAAAGGCTACGGTGGGAACGTCTACCGGGTCGGCAGCGGATCTTACTGCTGCAGCTACGGCATTCAATAACCAAGCCGGCGGTGCTGGCGCTACCTCCAAGTACGTACGCAGTGTTGCTATCGATACTGGTAATGGTGAAATTTTGGTTACTTTCAATGAAAATGCAATTGGGCGTGGTTTAACCGCCACTGCTAACCAACTCCGTCTCAAGCCGTTTATCGCAACTGCTGCTGGTGCTGGGGCTGCTGCAGGTACATTTGTGGCTCTGGATACAGCCATCACCAACGGTGATACCGGAGCGATCGATTGGGGTTGTGCAAGCGATGCCAACACAATTTCTGTTGCCCGTGGTGTAACGACGCCTGTTGCCAATCTCCCGGCGCGCTTTGCTCCTAGTGAGTGCAAGTAACTATAATGGATTGTCGGTTGGTCTGAACATCAGATCTGCTGCCTGCCAGAAAACCGGGGTTTTCCCCGGTTTTTTTTCGTCTTAACCCGGACAAGCGCTGTCTCTTGTTCACGCAGTCGTTTCCCGTGGCCCTGCTTGTCATCTATCTGCAGGAGATATTCCGGATTGATTGAGGTCTGACTACTGTGGCTAGATGTCCGGATTTGGCAACCTGCTCAGTGCCAAGCCGGGTTAGCCGGTCGTTAAGTTCTCCGCCGATCCGGTTATTGGCATTCCGACGATCATCCCCTGCTACGCACGCCTGGCAGCAATGTCGTGCCCGTCTCCGCCAGCGCGCCCCCTGCCATGGCAGCGCCCTGCCTGTGCCATCATCAGTTCTAGTCCGACAGAAGTTTCAGATCAGCAATAGGCATTTCAATCCGAGGTGTTCAGGCTGACTGTGCGCATTCACCAAAATGACGAGTTGAGAAACAAGCTGCCGTTCCCTATCGCATTCATTCGTTGCGCCATCTCGCAAAACGCCCTGATTCAAAGCGAAAAAAAGCCCGGCGAGTGCCGGGCAATGAGTTTGTTGGCATTGGGCGCCTTCACGCTGCAAAGCGTTTTCAAAGTAGTGGAAACAGCATGGAAGTCTGGATAATGTTTGAAGTTGATAAAGCCAACCCCGGCCATTCCGATGCCCGAAAACAGGGCGAATGGCTCGGGGGGCGAGTTGCTTAGGTCAGATCACCGTAATGTTGGTTTCGGCGAGCGACTGAACGCCGGTCAGCGTGGCGAACACGATTGCTGCGTCATTGGAACCGCTACCATCGGCATCGTAAGAGAGGGTGCCGGTATCCGTATCAAACAAGATGTAGTCGTCGGCGTCGAGCGCAACTGCACCGGCTCCTGCAACGAAATTGCCGGCATCGAGCGCCCCAAGCGTCAGGTTGTCGAATACGGCATCGTCCAGCTCGATGGCATCTTCGGCAATCGAGAAGTCCAAAACCGTATCGACATTGGTTACGCCATCGAGTGCCGTATTGAACCTGAAAATGTCGTTGCCGGCATTGCCTGTCAGCAGATCGTTGCCTGCGTTGCCGGCAAGGAGGTTCGCTGCATCGTTGCCGGTCAGCGTGTTGTTGCTGGCATTTCCGGTCGCATTGATGGCGCTGTCTCCTGTCAGGGTCAGATTTTCTATACTGCTCAGCGCGGCAAGGCTGAAGGTGACGGATGACTGGATCGTATCGGTGCCGCTGGTGTCCGTAATGGTGTCCGTGGTGCTGTCGACGACATAAGTATCGTTGCCTGCGCCGCCAACCAGCGTATCGTTGCCGGTGCCACCGTCCAGAACGTTGTCGCTGGTATTGCCGGTGAGCGTGTTGTTCAGGGAGTTGCCGGTGGCGTGGGTGGCAGAGCCAGTCAGCGTCAGGTTCTCTACGTTGTTCGAGGCGGTGTAGGATACCGAGGACTGGATCAGGTCGGCTGTGTCGGAAGAGCCTTCGGTGACGACATCGCCGACGTTGTCGACCAAGTAGGTGTCGTTGCCGGCGCCGCCAACCAACGTATCGGCACTCAGGCCACCATCGAGGACGTTGGCGGCGGAGTTGCCATTCACGACGTTACTGCCGCTAGTGCCGGTGCCGTTGATTGCCGAACTGCCGGTCAGCGTCAAGACTTCGATGCCGGTAACCGAAGCCAGCGAATAGGTGACTGACGCTTCCACGCTGTCGTTGCTGTCGCCCCCCAGTTCGCTGATCAGGTCGCTGGCATTGTCTACCACATAGGTATCGTTGCCCGCACCGCCGATCATGGTGTCGACACCTGCGCCCCCGTCCAGCCTGTTGGCCAGGCTGTTGCCGGTCAGCACGTTGTTATTGCTGTCGCCGGTGGCATTGCTGGCCGAGCCGGTCAGCGTCAGGTTTTCGACATTGGCCGAGCCAAGCGTATAGCTGACTGAAGCCACGATAGTGTCGGTGCCTTCGTCGGCAACTTCGGTAATGGTATCTAAGGCGTCGGAAACGATGTATGTATCGTTGCCAGTGCCGCCAAGCAGCAAGTCTGCGATGCTGTCGCCGCCGCCATCCAGTGTGTCGTTGCCTTCGCCGCCGGTGAGAACATTAGCCAAGGTGTTGCCGGTGAGGAGATTGGCCAGGGTGTTGCCGGTACCCTCGGTTGCGGTGCCGGTCAGGGTCAGATTTTCGACGTTACCGCCGCTCACGCCTGCGCCATCGGTGTCGACCAGAGAGTAATCGACCGAGGACAGGACTGTATCGAAGCCTGCGGTTGCGTATTCAGTAATGATGTCGGTGGTGCTATCGACCACGTAGGTGTCGTTGCCGAGACCACCGACAAGGGTGTCGATGCCGGCGCCGCCGTCAAGGATGTTGGCGTAGTTGTTGCCGGTCAGGACGTTGTTCAGCGAGTTGCCGGTGGCGTCAGCGACACTGGTGCCGGTCAGGGTCAGATTTTCGACACTGGCTAGTGCGGCCAGGCTATAGGTGATCGCCGACTGGATGGTGTCCGTGCCGCTGCCGGTTTCAACGACGACATCTCCGGCAGTGTCGACCATATAGGTGTCGTTGCCGTTGCCGCCCGTCATGGTGTCGTTGCCTGTGCCGCCGTTCAGGGTGTCATTACCATCGCCGCCGTCGAGGGAGTTGCTGTTTGCGTTACCCGTAAGCAGATTGGCCAGGCTGTTACCCGTCGCGCTGATGGCGGCCCCTATCGTCAGGGTCACGTTTTCAACATTGGCTAGCGCGGTCAGATTGAAATTGACTGACGATTCGACGGTATCAGTACCTGACGAGGCGGCTTCCGTAATTGTGTCGGTCGTGGTGTCGACCTGATAGGTGTCGTTGCCTGCGCCACCTGCCAGTGTGTCAGTGCCGGCACCGCCATTGAGAATGTTATTCAACGCGTTGCCGGTGAGGACGTTGTTGGCGTCGTTGCCGGTGCCGTTTATGCCGACAGAGCCGGTCAGGGTCAGGTTTTCGACGTTGGTCAATGCCGCCAGCGTAAAGGTTACCGAGGATTGAACCGAATCGGTGCCTTCGCCGCTGAGTTCGGTAATGGTGTCGGTGGTGGTGTCGACCACATAAGTGTCATCGTCGGCGCCACCCACCAGCGTGTCTACACCTGCGCCGCCGGTGAGCGTGTCGTTGCCGATGCCGCCGGTGAGGGTGTTGTTGCTGGCGTTGCCGGTGAGTGCGTTGGCCAGGGTGTTACCGGTGCCCAAGGTGGCTGCACCAGTCAGTGTCAGGTTTTCGACGTTGGTCAGTCCGGTCAGATCGAAGGTCACCGAGGATTGAACCGTATCGGTGCCGGCCGAGGCTGCTTCGGTAATGGTGTCGGTGGTGGTGTCGACCACGTAAGTGTCGTTGCCGAGGCCACCAACAAGCGTGTCGATTCCAGTACCACCGTCGAGGATATTGGCCAAGCTGTTGCCCGTGAGGGTGTTGGCCAAGGTGTTACCGGTGCCGTTGATGGTGGTGGTGCCGGTCAGGGTCAGGTTTTCGACGTTGGTCAATGCCGCCAGCGTGAAGGTCACCGAGGATTCGACGGTGTCGGTGCCGGCTGAAGCGGCTTCGGTAATGGTGTCGGTGGTGGTGTCGACCACATAAGTGTCGTCGTCGGCGCCACCCACCAGCGTGTCTACACCTGCGCCGCCGGTGAGCGTGTCGTTGCCGATGCCGCCGGTGAGGGTGTTGTTGCTGGCGTTGCCGGTGAGTGCGTTGGCCAGGGTGTTACCGGTGCCCAAGGTGGCTGCACCAGTCAGTGTCAGGTTTTCGACGTTGGTCAGTCCGGTCAGATCGAAGGTCACCGAGGATTGAACCGTATCGGTGCCGGCCGAGGCTGCTTCGGTAATGGTGTCGGTGGTGGTGTCGACCACGTAAGTGTCGTTGCCGAGGCCACCAACAAGCGTGTCGATTCCAGTACCACCGTCGAGGATATTGGCCAAGCTGTTGCCCGTGAGGGTGTTGGCCAAGGTGTTACCGGTGCCGTTGATGGTGGTGGTGCCGGTCAGGGTCAGGTTTTCGACGTTGGTCAATGCCGCCAGCGTGAAGGTCACCGAGGATTCGACGGTGTCGGTGCCGGCCGAAGCGGCTTCGGTAATGGTGTCGGTAGCGCTGTCGACCACATAAGTGTCGTTGCCGAGGCCGCCAACCAGTGTATCGATGCCGGTGCCACCGTTGAGAATGTTAGCCAGACTGTTGCCGGTGAGGATGTTGGCCAGGGCGTTGCCGGTGGCGTTGGCAGCCGTACCGGTCAAGGTCAGGTTTTCGACGTTGCCGCCGTTGGTCCCTGCACCATCCGTGTCGGCCAGGGAGTAGGTGACCGAGGACTGGATGGTGTCGGTGCCACCCGCTGCCAGTTCGGTAATGATGTCGCCGGCATCGTCAACGACGTAGGTGTCGTTTCCAAGGCCGCCAGTCATCGAGTCGGCTCCGGTGCCGCCGTTGAGAATGTTGTTGAGCGAGTTGCCGGTGAGGGTGTTGTCCAAGGTGTTGCCGGTAGCGTTGATAGCAGCTGTGCCGGTCAGTGTCAGGTGTTCGACGGTGGTCAATGCGGCCAGGCTAAAGGTGACGGAGGACTGGACGGTGTCAGTACCTGTGCCGGATTCGGTGACGACATCTCCCGTGGCGTCGACCACATAGGTGTCATTGCCATCGCCGCCGATCATCGTGTCGTTACCGGTGGCGCCGTTGAGGATGTTGTTGCTCGCATTACCGTTGAGGATGTTATTCAGGGCGTTGCCAGTGGCATTGGCAGCCGTGCCGGTCAGGGTCAGGTTTTCAACGTTGGCGCCGTTGGCGCCTGCGCCATCCGTATCGGCCAGAGAGTAGGTGACCGAGGACTGGATGGTGTCGGTGCCGGCACCGGCAAGTTCGGTAATGATGTCGGTGGTGCTGTCGACCACGTAGGTGTCGTTGCCGGCGCCGCCAACCAGCGTATCGATGCCGGTGCCGCCGTTGAGGATATTGGCCAGGGAGTTGCCGGTGAGGGTGTTGGCCAAGGTGTTGCCGGTAGCGTTGATAGCAGCTGTGCCGGTCAGTGTCAGGTGTTCGACGGTGGTCAATGCGGCCAGGCTAAAGGTGACGGAGGACTGGACGGTGTCGGTGCCGGTGCCGGATTCGTCAACGATATCCCCGGTTGAGTCGACCACATAGGTGTCGTTGCCATCGCCACCGATCATTTCGTCGTTGCCGGTGCCGCCGTTGAGAATATTGGCCAAGGAGTTACCGGTGAGGATATTGTCCAGGGCGTTGCCGGTGGCATTGATGGCCGCCGTGCCGGTCAGGGTCAGGTTTTCGACGTTGGCGCCATTGGCACCTGCACCATCCGTGTCGGCCAGGGAGTAGGTGACCGAGGACTGGATGGTGTCGGTGCCACCCGCTGCAAGTTCGGTAATGATGTCGGTGGTGCTGTCGACCACGTAGGTGTCGTTGCCGGCACCGCCAACCAGCGTATCGATGCCGGTGCCGCCGTTGAGGGTGTTGTTGCTTGCATTGCCGGTGAGGATGTTGGCCAGAGCGTTGCCGGTGGCGTTGGCCGCCGTGCCGGTCAAGGTCAGGTGTTCGACGTTGGCGCCGTTGGCGCCTGCGCCATCCGTATCGGCCAGAGAGTAGGTGACCGAGGACTGGATGGTGTCGGTGCCGGCACCGGCAAGTTCGGTAATGATGTCGGTGGTGCTGTCGACCACGTAGGTGTCGTTGCCGGCGCCGCCAACCAGCGTATCGATGCCGGTGCCGCCGTTGAGGATATTGGCCAGGGAGTTGCCGGTGAGGGTGTTGGCCAAGGTGTTGCCGGTAGCGTTGATAGCAGCTGTGCCGGTCAGTGTCAGGTGTTCGACGCTGGTACGAGTGCTCAGGTCGAAGGTGACGGAAGATTGGACTGTATCGGTGCCGGTGCCGGACTCGGTGACGACATCGCCAACGGCGTCGACCACATAGGTATCGTTACCGTCGCCACCAAGCATCGTGTCGTTGCCGGTGCCGCCGTTGAGGGTGTTGTTGCTTGCATTGCCGGTGAGGACGTTGTTCAGGGCGTTGCCGGTAGCGTTGATGGCAGCCGTGCCGGTCAGGGTCAGGTTTTCAACGTTGGCGCCGTTGGCGCCTGCGCCATCCGTATCGGCCAGAGAGTAGGTGACCGAGGACTGGATGGTGTCGGTGCCGGCACCGGCAAGTTCGGTAATGATGTCGGTGGTGCTGTCGACCACGTAGGTGTCGTTGCCGGCGCCGCCAGCAAGGGTGTCGATTCCAGTGCTGCCGTTGAGGGTGTTGGCTAGGGAGTTGCCGGTGAGCACGTTGGCCAGCGCGTTGCCGGTGGCGTTGATGGTAGCCGTGCCGGTTAAGGTCACGTTTTCGACATTGGTGCGAGTAGTCAGGTCGAAGGTGATGGAGGATTGGACAGTGTCGGTACCGGCCGAAGCAGCTTCTGTGACGACATCACCAATATCGTCGACGACATATGTGTCGTTGCCCACTCCACCAGCCATCGTGTCGGCGCCAGTGCCACCGTTGAGAATATTGGCCAGGGAGTTGCCGGTGAGGATGTTGGCCAGCGTGTTGCCGGTGGCGTTGATGGCAGCAGTGCCGGTCAGGGTCAGGTGTTCGACATTGCCGCCGTTGGCTCCAGCACCGTCGGTGTCGACCAGGGAGTAGGTGATCGAGGACTGGATCGCGTCGGCAGTGCCGCCAGATGAGAGTTCGGTAATAATATCGGTAGTGCTGTCGACCACGTAAGTGTCGTTGCCTGAGCCCCCGACCATCGAGTCGTTGCCCGCACCACCATTGAGGCTATCGTTGCCCGCACCACCATCCAGAAGATTGTTGGCGGTATTGCCGGTGAGCGTGTTGGCGAGGCTGTTTCCGGTGCCGTTGATGGCGGCTGTTCCGGTCAGGGTCAGGTGTTCGACGTTGGGTAGTGCAGCCAGGCTAAAAGTTACCGAGGACTGGACGGTGTCGGTGCCACCCGATGCTGCCTCGGTAACGATGTCGGTTGCACTGTCTACAACGTAAATGTCATTGCCTAGGCCGCCAACCATGGTGTCATTACCAGTGCCGCCATTAAGGCTGTCATTGTCAGCGCCGCCATCGAGGCTGTCATTGCCACTGGAGCCATTTAGGGTGTCGTTCCCTGCCAGCCCGGTGATCGTGTCGGCCAAAGTTGTGCCGTTAAGGGTTTCAGAGCTTGCGGTTCCAGTGATGATAGACATGGCAGGGTACCTTTATAGAATAGTCAGTATGGGATGCAACTTCGTTGAATTGAAGGGGCTGTTCCGGGTTTTCATTTGTCGTCCGGAAACACTGCGTACTTCCAGCTTTGAGCGGACGAATCTTGTTGGCGATCCTAATCAACTTTTGTGCCAAGGTGCGTGAATTATTTCACGACTGCCCCCGAATGTTGGTCGGGTCGTCTTTGCGTGGCGTCCTGAGGGCTCCATGCCGGCATGGTTGCCGTGCGATTCGTGAATTTGTGACGGATTTCGTCACTTGTGCTCGACGCACTTGGGCAGTTGCCAGAATTGAACCGTGTTAAGTTATAGCGCCTTCTGGTGCAGCCAGGTTTCCAGCGCTTCAGGTAATTGGCTGACCAGCAACGCATGTCGCCCCGTGATCCAGCCGTGGATGGGGCCGGGAGGACGGCTATTCAGGGCTTCGTCGAGCAGTGCCTGGGCGGTGACATGGTCGTTGATCAGCCCGAGTTCGTCCTGCAGCCGGGTCAGTGGGGGCAGGTAGCGCTTGAGTCGCCGGGCGGGCAGCAGGGGGGGCGAAAAACTCGACAGCGTAGCGTAGTTTTTTGAAACTGATGCGCATGCGGTGGCGTTCGGCGGGCTCAAGTTCGCGATGGCGCTGGGCGAGGCGGCGGGCTTGGCGGGCGCGTAGCTTGAGCCGCTGCCGGGCAAAGTCTTCGAGATTCTGCGATAGCGGATCGTCGAGCGCGTAGAGGGCGGCGGTGAACTCGACGATCAGGCGTGGGTATTCGGGAAGCGATACCAAGTGGGTAACGGCATCGCGCGCTTGTCGTGCCCGCCGGGCGCCTTCGCGTTGCAGGCGCTGAGCATCACGGTTGCCGGGGAAGGCGGCGAGGATTGGGGGCAGGGTTTCGCTGACGAAAACATCCCAATTGCGGGCGTCACCCAGCGCGCTGGCGAGCGTTTGCCAGGTTTGACCGTAGGCGGCGACAAAATCGGCGGGAAGTATCGGGGCGAAGAGCTTGATGGCGGAGCGCAGGCGGCGTAGGGCAACGCGGGCCTGGTGAATGTATTCCGGATCCTTGCTGGCGATCAGTCCGTGTTCGTTGCGCTGATAGTGCTCCAGGCAGCCGAGGGCGATGTTGCGAAAGGCTTCAGCCGGCGAGTGTTCCGGGTTGAGGGTAGCAGCCTTGGCCCGGAAAGGTGTTTCAGGCGTGTCGGCAAAGACCGCGTAGCCGCGTTCGGCCTTGCTCGTAATGGCAGGTCGCAGGTCAAGGGTGTCCTGCAACTGGCGAGTTAGACCGAAGATGTCGCGAATGCGGCCGTTGATTAGTTCGAGTTCGATTTCGCAGATGGGTGTCTTGCGGCCATTGCTGGCAATGTGTCCACGGTCGACTGCCATTTCGATCAGGGATTCGCCAAATGGCACGTGCCAGATGGTACGGTGGAAATCGGTGGTGAAGACAGGTTGTAGCCGGGGGGTCGATGCTTCGAGAAAGTTACGAAGTGCCAGGTCGTCTACGTGGGTGAAATCGAACAGTCCCGGCTGAGCTGGTGTTTCCCATTCGCTGCGCATCGCCAGCCCGCCACTGGCTGGTTCGGCGGATTTGACGGTGAGCAGCCATTGCCAGCCCTTTTTGCGAAAGCGCATGGCTATCCGGCGGTCGTGCAGTTCCAGCGCCGGGGTGTCGTAATAGGTATTCAGGAGATGCTGCTTTTGCGACTTGATGCCGGAGAGCAACGAGTGCGACAGTAATTGCCGGGCAGCTTGCGGGGTCACCTGGAGCTTGAGCTCGATTTCGGTTGCCATGGATG
>ERZ1645187.671-NODE-671-length-33475-cov-6.019479_pt1 | contig 33475 bp, 9 predicted proteins | sample MGYA00575352_ERZ1645187 | MGnify/ENA primary metagenome ERZ1645187 (study PRJEB40837, sample SAMN11349314) | freshwater sediment metagenome | isolation source: river sediment | host: Sediment | place: India: Wazaribad , New Delhi | collected 2017-02-21 ... | reverse complement strand
TGAATACTTCTAAAGTATCTTTCACTTTTATAGAAATTTCTTTTATATTTTCAATAGGAATATTTGCTGTGTTCGTATGTATGATAGATCCTGTAATTCCAGTAACATCATGGGTTTCATCTCCAGAAGTGCCCTCTATAATTACTTTTCCACCATATACTTTTAAAAGATTTATATAATCAAAATATTTACCCGCAAATCTATTTCCTGTCGTTTTAATAACAGTATTTGGGTTAGATACTTTTGATTTATGAATTTTAGTATTATTTAATCTCCTAGTTTCAATTAAAGAAGAAGATATAGTTCTGGTATTTATAAATCCATTAGAAGAGATAGTTCTAATTACAATATTGTTAGAGTCATTAAAAGTAAAATCATAGAATGGTTCATATATTGATTTAATACTACCTTGATCTTTAAAATTTAATTTTACTAAATCTCCAGGCCTTAAAGAAGCTATAGGTTCTAATTTAACAGGTGTATAATTAAAATTTCTAAGTTCTTTATAAGAAGTACGTGGATAGATCCTATTAAAATTTGCTATAGATAGTCTTTCTAAATTATCATATTCTGGAGTATTTAAAGATTTAAAAGATGATCTAGAAAATAAAGTAATAATTTGGTCTGCAAATTTTGATGTATATTCTGAGTCTTTTAAATATGGTCTAATTATATCTTTCTTTTTCTCATTGGATATTTCTAAAGAAGTTAGCATATTTAGTATCTCATCTACTTTTTCTTTTGAATCCCCCTTTAAATACATAGTAGCTTCTAATAATGCTAACACTTTAGCAGAATCTCCATAGGTATGATTTAAATTTAAAAATATTTTACCATTTTTAACTGTAGATCTTTGTCCAAATTTTCCTACAGCAATAATGACACTACTATTTTTCTTACTATCTGATGGGATATCTAAAAAATTTGCTAAGTTTTTATTATTTTTACTATCAATACTATTAATTACAGAATTTATAGTGTATATTCCAATAGTATTTTCAGTAATGTCTTCAATATCTAATTCTTCTATTTGATCTAATGATGGAAGGCTATCTAATAATTGACTTAACTTTTCCTCACTTAACTTAGCCAATAATTTTGAAACATCTGAGAAAGAAGAGATATTCTCGGTAGAAGTCCCTAAAAGAACTTCTACCGATTTCCCCCCTTGAATGGTTTTTAAAAATACTTCACAACTCATTCTTATTTACACTTAATATTTATAATAGCATTATTTTCACTAATTTTCTTCTGGAGTCTTTCTATTTTTTTCTTTTTTACATTTTGCTTCAATTCTTCCATAGTTATGGTTTCTAAAGATCTGTTTATTCTGAAATATTCATTAAAAATTCCTTTATTAAGGTTCTCTCTAACATCATCCTCCATATTTTTAGATGGATCTTTGAATTGATACACTCTACCATTTTTTGATGAATATCCAAATAATGACAAATATAATACTTCTCTGTAAGCTTTTTTCCTATTTTTAGATTCTTCTGAATCATTAGAATTAGCTAAAGATCTAGATACCAGATTGTCTAAAAATTCTTCAGGACTTTCTTCAAATTTAGATTGATGTTTTATTAAATCTATCCCTAAAGGAGAGTCTTCAAAATATTTATCAAAGAAACTTGTAGTTCTATTTCCTCCATATCTTTTTAAATTTTGAACTCTATCATACAAATATAATAAATCAAACAATTTTACTGTCTCTATATTTTCACTTGGAATACCTTCTTCATTTAAATTTTTCAAGATATTTATTGAATATTCATTATTTAAGTTTTTAGATAATTTCTCTAAATGAATTTCTACATTTAATGCTCAGTCAGCTCTTTGTACACTTTCATATGCTTTTTTAGTAATTCTAAAATTATATCCTATTCCTTTTTTATAAGTATAATTTTTTAGAAATTCGTTATTTTTTGACTTTTTAAAGTGAGGTATTACATAGTAATCCATTATATATTTAAATTTAGCCATTCCATAATCAGTAGTTAAATCAACTACAAAAGCATTTGAAGCATCTACACTATTAGGGTTAAAATCATATTTTTTTTCATCTAAAGTAACTGTAACTTCTTTAACTTCTAACTTATTATTAGTTATAATAGTATTTTCTTTCCCATATGTATTTTTTATAAAACTTGTAAAATCTCAAACATAAGAAGTTTGATTTTCTAAGAAAGTCCTTAACATTTCTTCAAACAATAAATCTTGAGTCTTCTCTAGGACTGTATCAGTTAAAAGTGTATTTCCACCTTTTTTACCTTTATATTTTACACTTCTTAAACTATTATAAGTTGTAATTTCTTGTCCTAGTATTGCTACATCTACTAAGTTAGGCATATAATCACTAATTAATCTATACCCTAAAAGATCTTGTTCTAGATAAGCATTTCCACTTTTAAATGATTTAGTCATAGCTTTAAAATGTGGAAGATAATCTATAACATCTAAAACATTAAAAGAAAATTTAATTAAATTGTAATAATCAATAACATTCTTTTTATATAAATCATTTTCAAAATACTTTCTATGATTTATTCCTCCAGTAATTAATTCATTCTCTGCAGCTAATATAAGAACTTCTTTCACATATTCTAATTCTAAATAAGGTTTGTCTTTCATAACCGCTTCAATTAGTTTATCTGTAATACTATTGTTTATAACTTTCTTTATTTCTTCAGACTTTAGTATTAAATCATCAAATGAATTTATAACATTTGTTAATTCTTTATTAGACCTAATATTAGCAAATATTCTTTCTTGAACTGATTTGTCCAACGATTGAAATATATCTATAGATTTATAAGTTTCAGAAAGTTTATCAAATCATGATAATTCTGAATTTACATTGAGTTTTATAAATTTTTCTTGTTGTGCTTGTACAGTTAATGAAACTTGTCTAGCTACTAAATATAGATCATTTACTTTTCCTTTTATACCTTGATTTAAACTTAAACCTTTTCCGAGGTTTTTTAATTCAGAAGCATGTACATAAATTTCTTTAAATTCTTTAATGATTCTATTTATATTAGTAATTTCTTCATTAATAGCTTCTTGATCTATTTTCTCAGCTGCTTGTAATTCTCTTAATAACTTAGTTTTAATATGTTTATCAGCTTTAATTTCAAATAACCTATTTTCTGGAGAACTTCTATATTTTGGTTTAATGAAACTATTAGAAAGTTCTTTTTTAATTTCTAACACTATTTCAGATGTCATATACTTTGCAACATCTATTTCATTAAATCCCAAAATTATTAAGTAAACATGCATATTTGCAAAGTCTATACCAGCATTAATGTCTGCTAGAATTAATTCTTTAGCATTATCTGTAGCTGCTGAAAGAATAGAAGATAATTTTAAAGCTATATTTTCCTCTGTATCACTAAATGAAATTTCATCTACAAATGAAACTAATTCTTCTTGAGAATAAAATGTTCCATCTTCTTTTTTAAGTAGACTTCCTTCAGAAAATCTAGTAGAAAAGTTACTTTTTATTTTGTCGGCTATAATCTTTTTTAATTGTATTCCTGCAATTTTAGATATTTTCTTTGACCCTTTACCTATATTATACTCTCTTAAAAAGGTTTGATTATCATTTACAGAGAATTTTCCTTTGTTATAATATTGACTAAAATAAGTAATAAGTGAAAAGTAATCTTTCATTCCATTAGCTGCTATACCAATAACTCCTTTTCCAATGAAATTGTTCTCCTGTTGAATATAAATTGTAGCAGGATTACTTAATGATAATTTGGGTTTTCTTATAGAAGATTTTACTTTAGTTCTATAATCTCCAAAAGTTACTGGAGAATTTGAAATAGGGCGATTAATCAAACTACTACTAACCTGAATCATATTATAAACTTTGAAATTATTAAATCCATCCAGATTATAAAACTTATTGTGTTTAGTTAGAATATCCAATATAGCAGGGTCAGCAATAACTTGCATACCTTCTTCATAATTATCTTTAAAGATATTTATAATATCTACAATATCATCAAAATTCTTGACTTTTCCATCAACTACTTTAGTATTTAAAGATCTCATATCTAGTACTAAAAATGAATTCTCTCCCTCTATTTTTTCAACCTTACTAACTATACTTGACAATGGTATATCATCTCTTTTGTATGGAATAACTTTATCTTTACCCAAAGGTAATGATAATGTAAGGGATTTCTTTAATTCTTTATCAGTACCTAGTCTAAAAAATGGAGATCATTGTGCAAAATACCCATTATTAATTGTATATGTACTTACAAATAATTTATCTATGTCAAAGTCACTACCTTGTAAAAAGAGTTGTCATATTGATACATATGCTGTATTTGCATTTTCATGTAAATATGCTACTGTTTTCATGCTCATAAAAGATTGGCCTCCTTGAGCAGGTATTCTTGAATCTATACTATCTCTTGACAATTCATAAGACCTATAAATCTTTGAAGCTTCTTTTCATAGATACCTACTAAAACTATTTTTTAACAAATCAGCTTTATCTTTTATATATCCTTTATTTATTCTTGTTATTTCTTTATCTAGTTCCTCGTTAGTTAAATTAGAAATTCTTAATGCACTAGATACAAAATCTTTATGAGACCAATTGGAAAGTCCAGAATTTAATTTTTCTAAAAAATTAGTTTTTACCTTGTTATTAAGATTTATAAGTCCAAAATAAGTATTATTGTCGTTTATAAAACTAACTAATAAATCTGAATCATCACTAACTATTAAGTCCTGTCCATGTAAATCAATAAACACATGTAAATCTTTTGATACTTTGTAACCTTCTCCATGATTATTAGCTGGGGATCTTCTATTAGTTTCTCTGTTTACATAAGCAGAAGTTCCAACTTTATTTTCTACTCCAGATTTAGTTCAAAATACTAGATCTCCATTATTTTTTAAAACATATGCATAACTTAAAGTATCTTTAATTTCTTTAAAGGTATCTTCAGTATATAAAGTTTCATTTATTAATTTAACAACTTTATTAGGTTTAACAGGATTCATTAGAATAACATCAAACCTTTTAGATTTAATTTTTCTAAAAGATCTACTAATTTTATTTTTAAAAAATTCTGGAGATATTTCTCCCATAGAATTTCCAGCTATTCCAAAAGAATCTCTATGTATTTTAGAAGAAATTTTTTCTGCAGGAGTATATTTAGTATTAAATACTGCAGATATATTTTTGTATTCCGTTGTATTGTAAGAATACTCTAAAGTATCTATTGTATTATCTCTTAATGTTAAGATGTTATTGAAGTAGTCTTCATTTCCATCATATTCATTAAATATATATCCATTATGTAATGTTTTATAATATAAATTTTGAAATTTAGAAATGTAGATATAATAAGAAGTAATAATATCTTCTTCATTATTAGAATCAACAATTTTTTTAAAATGACTGTTATTAGTTTTTAAGTATCTATAAAAGCTATTTCCATAAGGATTCTTTTTTATTGCACTTATAGTAGCTTTCTTTTTTATTTCCATTAATTTAAATAATTCTACAGTATGAGTTGTATTATAAATATTTCTTTTCTTTAGACTTAAATTAATGTAAGCATTTACAATATTTGAGACAACATCATCAGTTACTTTTTCTCCAAAATGTGTATTTACTATAGATAATACAGTTTTATATGAAGCAGTTTCTTTTAAATAATTTTCTATTTTAATATCTTTTTCTATAGTATCTAAATCAACTTCTGCTAAAAATTTCTGTAAATGAGTTAAATCTACATATTCAAAAGTAAAAGTTTCTGGTTTTAAGTCACTTGGTGCGTTATTTAATTTTTGTATTGATATTTTTGATCCTTTAAATTTTTTAATAAATTCATAATACTTAGTTATTTCAGTTAAATTATAAATAGATACTTTACCATGTTCATCAGTAACTTCCACTATATCCATTGGATTTACATCATTAATATCAGATATAGTAACTTTTGCAAAATCTTTATCATTCTCTAGTATATACTTAATTTGACTAGAAATTAACTCAGTAGGTCATTTATTTTGACTTATTAAATTTTTGTGAAATTGCAAAAAAGAAACATTATTATTAGGATTCTTTAAAGCATTTATTAACATTTCATTATATCTATTTAATAAATCAGTTCCTAAATAAGTTTTTCCTTTTACATCTCTATAAATTTGAATCATGCCAGAAGACGGTTCTAGGACCATTCCTGCACCTGTAACTCTGTTCCTAATAAAATCATGATTTATTTTAGTTATGATATTAGAAATAAATTGTTTAAAGAATACCCTATCAGAGAATGGAATCATCCCATTAGTAGTAGATAATTGTTCTTTTAAATCTTCTACAAAAGAATAAGCATCTTTATTAAGAGTAGCTCTTTCTAAAGAATTAATAAAGCTATTATAAATTTCTTTCTTTTGTGTACTATTTAATTCACCAGTTTCACCAAAATCTTCTAAGGATTTATCTATGATTCTTTCTATTCCTTCATAAATTTCTAAAGATTTCTTAGGATTATTATTATTTTCAGCAAGTGCTGACAATAATTGAGTAACTTCTGAAATAGTAGCAGAATCCGCATCATAAGAAGCATTCAACTGAATACCAGTTAAATCAAGTTTATAAGAAGTAGTTAACAATTTTCTTTCTGGTTTTTCAGAATTAGTAGAAAAAACATCAGCAGGATTAATATTAGTAATTCCATTTTTTATCCCTTCTCTTGGAACAACTAAAAAGATTAAAGAATCTCTATACTCTGTTTTTCCTTTAGAAGCTTGATATTTTAAAATTTTTGAAACTAATTCAGAAGATATATTAGAATAAACTAATTGTCCTTCACTATTTCTAGATTTACTTAAAGCTCCACCTAGTACGTTCCATAAATCATATGCACTATCTATTTTTACACCTTTTTTAAAAGATCCATTTCTATAAATAATTTCATAAGTTTTATCTTCTGGATTATAAAAAATATTCTTAATTGTTGTATATACTCCATTATTTAATACAAATAAATCTGTAGATCCAGGAAAATTTTCTCATATAGTTATATTTTTTTCTCTTACTAGTACTTCTGAATCTGGAAAAGGTTCATTAGAAGTTTTTTCTACAAACTGCATTAAATTTCTTTCTCCATGAGTAGGAGAGGCTAAAATCATTTCATTAGTGACTCCGAAGAAAGCACATTTTAAGAACATGGCATTATTTTGAGACATAGAAACTCCAATAGGTTTCATTACTCTTGTTACATCTCCGCCTGGAAAAGAATCTAAAAAGAACTGTAAAGCAAAAGGAGGAATAAGTACAGCTCCATCAAATGATTTTTGTGTTTCTACTTCTCCATTTATTGTATATACTTGATTAGTTGGATTCTCCATACATGCTATTTTTACTTCTTGTGGAAGATAGTTATCCCCAAGTAAAAATCTTTGCATAGATGCTCCAGGCCCTACCATTCTTTTAAAATATGATAAAGTTCTTAAACTTTCTTGATCTTCTATAGTTTCTGCTTTACCTTTTGCAGGATGAAGATATGCTCCCTTAAAAGTTGCATTTGTCAATGCTTGTGTTTGAGTATTTCGCATTGTTAGATAGAGTTTTAATAGATTAGATAACTTATTATCTTTACCTCTAACTCTTATAGAAGATTCTTTTATTTGTCTTCTTTTAGAATCTCTTTCTAAATAAGGAACTCCAGCTTCATTTGTATTATATTTAATATTAAAGTACTCTGTAAGTATATCATCATTTTCAACTTCTTTTTCTACAGATACACCAGTTTTTTCATCTTTATAAGTATGAATTTCTAAAGCAGGTTCTGATTTACTACCATGTAATAATTTTAACAACTTTCTAGAAATAGTTCCAGCATTAGAATAAACAGCTCTATTTTTAGATATACCTGCAATAGTTACATCTAAATCTATACCCATTTCTTCTAAGTCTTTTGCAAAATTTTCTTCTATTCTTTCAAATTCTATTTCTTGCTCTTTATTGGTTCCATCTACTCATATACTAATTTGGTGTTCTAGAAGTGGGTTTAAAATTAAATTTTTTCCAGAAGAAGAATAATGTAATTCTTCTGTTACATTTAGTTTATCTGCATTCTTTGAATTATACTCTAATACTTTATTAAATAGAGAATAAGTAGTTTCTTTTAATAATCTTTTTGAGATCTCTTTTAAAGAAATATTAGCTACTCCATACAACTTAGAATAAGTAGTTATCAGTTCTTCTTTTACTGTAGATAAATACTCTTTTTGTAACTTTATGTATTTTTCCTTTTCTTCTTTTATTTTCTCTTCTATTGTATTAGACTTTTCAATAACATTCTTTACAGAAAATACTGCTGTAAGTATCTTTGATTTGTCTGCATAATTTCAAGGCTGTATTAACACAGTTTCATCAGTAGCCATTTTTCCAAAAAATAACTGTACTATTTCCAAAGCCATATTATCTTTAGCAGATAATTCTGCAAAATCTTTGGACCCCTCTGAAGTAGTAACTTCTAATTTATTTATGAATCCATTGAAATTTTTTAGAAACTCTCTATGACTAATATTTGATGTATTTTCTGTAAATTCTAATATAGCTTCATTCATCAATAAAGATAAATTACCAATAACTAATGTTGGTATTTTTTCACCTCCAGTTTTACTTATTTGTGTTATAACATTAGAAAATTCTGCTCTATGTTTATTTTTAAATAGTCCTACTATATCTACAGAACTTAAATGACTTTTAGGGTCTCTAAAATCTTCTTCTAATGCTTCTGCATCTATAGCATAATTTCTAACATTTTCAAATTCATCAGTTATTGAGTATTTTGTATTCTCAGATAATATTTCTTTAAGTTTTTTAATTGTTTCTGGAAAAAATTTCACATCTACAATTACTTCTCCATTTTCAATTTTTTCCTTTACTTTAGTTCCAAATTTTAAATCTTTTATGTATTTTTTAAAAGCAGTACTACTAATATCTAAATCTGTAAATTTATTTAATAGATCTACAAATTGTGAAGCGAATCCTCCAGTATTTATATTTCAAAATGGGTGTGCTAATAGTTTATCCTTGCTATTTATTCATGCTTGAGAAAATCCAGAAAATAATAACTCAAAATCATCTTTAATTACACTGTCTAATAAAAGAACGTCCACTGTTCTAGTTTTTTTACCAGTTTTAATTTCAGAAAACACATATACACCTTTAGCAGAATTTCTAAATTGATTGTAAATTAGTCCTTCAAAATCAAATATTTGTTCTTTATTAGGCCATTTATTTCTTTTAGTTATAACACCATTATCTTCTGAGTATAAATACTCATGAATACTATAAATATAGTCAGCAATTAAATCTAAATTATTATGACTATTTCTATCCTGTATTAATGCTGTGAAAAAATCTCTAATAGATACTTCTCCTTTTGCAATACCTGCATGTCATTGAGCAATAGTTTTGGATATAGTTGTTTTATTATCCTTAACAAGACTAATTAATAAATCTCTTGGTAAATCATTTAAAACTGCTCCTGAAGCATTAACTGCATTTGTTCCTAAGAAAGCATCAACAGATTTTGCTTTCTCACCATCTGAAACTTTTAAATATGGTATATTGTTAGCTATTACTTTAAAGTCTGAAGTTTCATAGTCTGAGGCATCATTTTCTCCAGAAGAATCCGGTGCTCATGTTTTATTTACACTTACTAATTTTCTAGAAAAATATTTATAATCTCCATCTAGAGGGTCATTTCAAGTATCTCTAGCAGACTCATTTAATGATAGTTTTCCACTAGATTTTCCAACAACTAATGAATCAAAATTAGCTAGTAAAAGTGCTTTCAAATATATAGCAATAGTAGAAGAATCTTTAGTTACGTTATTTACTTTAAGATTAGCATAATTATTTTGAACTTTTTTTAACACATCTATGTAAATACTAGAATTACTAGAAGGATTAATTTTAAATAGATCCTTATTTAAAATCCATTTATCACCACTCCTTACATATAATTGGTTAGTTCTGGATCTCTCTCTACCTACAGATTTAAGTACATCTGCCCATCATTTAGCTTTTATTGCTACTATATTATTATTAACATCCGCATTAGAAGTAACAAAATCAGTAAATAATGGTAATCCAGGCTGTTGATTTAAACCCATAAGAGTAGCCGCATGGACTGCTTCATTAATTAATTGATCTCTTTTATTTGAGATTAAGCTAGGTAATTTAATAATTGGGAATACAGGAATTCCTCCTATAACTGGGTTAGTATATTCTATTTTCACTTCTGCAAAAAGTTTAGAATCTCTAAAATCCATAATATTCTCTAGCAAGAATTCTTCTACTTTGTCTCCAATACTAAGTCCTGTAGAATTTTCTTTATCTACCATTTCACTATAATCTTCAGAATACTCTGTTTTATTAGCAATTTCTTTTGTGATATCTTCTACAATCGTTTTTATATATTGATCAATATTGTTAAAATTAACTTCTTGTAGATTTACATCTTTAAAGATATCATTAAGTTCTGCAATAAAACTTGTTTTCATTTTATCTAAATCATCTAAAGATTTAGAATTTGTTATTCTATTAACAAGTTTTTTAAGAAAGGCAGGAGACATCCCGCCTTTCTCTTTTATTATATCTTCTACATAATTAATACATTTACTCATTTTATTATAATTTACATGATAAATTGTCTAAATCTTCTAAACTTACACTATTTTTCAGGTTTTCTACCTCAGAATAACTCATATTATTGATATTCCTAAAAGTTGATTCTAAACCTGTTACTACAGTGTCTATAACTGTGAAAGCTTCTACCTTATAATCCTTCTCATGTATAAGATATTCTTTATTTTTTTCTACAATTTCTTTTATTTCTTTAGCAATCATTGATTTTATTTTTCTAATATCTTCACTAGGAGTCTTACTCTTTCTTAGTATACCTAACAAATTGCTTGATAATTTAAATGTTATAGAATGAGTATCTATGTTGTTTATTACTTCGCCTAAATCATTTATTTCTGGATATGATATAACATTTCCTGAACTATCTACAAGTTTAAAAGATATAGTTAATGACTCTTCAACTTCATTAGTATTTAATGCCTCTTCTTGTTTTTGTTTAGTCTTTTTGGTAGTTGAACTTTGTACTTCTTCTACTCCTTGTAGATCTAGTAAAAAAGAAGGTGTAGAATATTTTTTATGGATTATATAATGTTTTGCATGTTCTGAATCAAAATCTCCACTATATGGTTCATCCTTATCTTTAGGAGAGATTATTCTAGTATCATACCAAACTTCTTCAGTTTTACGTCCCTCTATATGCTTTAAAAACCCTACTCATAAATCCTTTTCTTCTTCAATAGTAGAGTTTTGTAAACCCTCAATAATTACTTTTAAAGGATTGAATGTATGCCTGGAACCAGTTAAATTCACTGGTAGTCCTTTTGACAATACCTGTAACATCCTCATTATTTCTTGATTAGGTTTTTTACTATTAATAATTTTAAACCATTCAGCTATTATTACTCAATTTTGGTCAAAATTCTTTCTATGCACTATTTCTTTTAATAATACATTGTAAAGAGTTCTTTTAGCTTTATCATTTAAAGATACAGAAAATTGGTTTACAACCATTCATGCTCTAAAATTAGAAATACCTAATAAGGCTTCTTTCTTTTCTTCCTCACTATTTGCACTTTGAAAGTTATTTACTACTTCTTCAAGAGTGTGACTGGATGGATGTAACAATACTAACTTTTTAAATTTTTGATTATTATTAACAAAGGTAATTATTGCATATGGACGGTATTGATATCATCTATAGTCTACTTCTCCCTTCTCAAGTTTCCTACCTATTGTAGCACCATTAACTACTGTAATTGGCGTAGTATTATATTTATTTAATTCTTCCTGTAAAAATTTTATAAATTCTTCTATTGAAGAATCATCTAACTTCTCTTCTACAGTTCCATCATAATATGGGCCTCTAAAAGCTTTATACTCAACATCTATTATTCCTGAAGATTTTGACTTAAGATTCTTTTCAGTTGCAAAATAAGTCCCAGTATCGTGACTATTAATTCCACTATAAATTTTTAAATTTTTGGATAAGTCTATAGATAAACCATTCTTTCCAGCATTTTCAATTTTAGAATATATAGCAAGTAATTCCTTAATATTACCAAGATTTTTACTTATTATTGTTGATTTTTGAGCTAAAGTCCCTATTGTAATTCAATTAGTACCAACTTTAAGCTGAATTAAATATTGAGGTTCTTGTATTATAAATTGGTCATCAAGTGATTCTACTTCATTTTTCTCTGCAAAAATAATTCTTGCAGAACTTAAATCATAAGTAGTTCCTTCTACAGTAATCTTCTTACTTGAATTTTCTTTACCTAATAGAGTGTATATTGCCGAAATTATAGCATTTCTTTGTGGAATATTTTTGGACTCTCCTTTTTTTAGAAAAATGTTGTTTGTATAAGATATGACAATAGAATCTTGAGCCTTTATAATAGTTTGCTCCTGTGGAGAATCCTTTATACCTTCTTCTGCTTTATCTATTGTTTCTTCAGAATCATTACTTTCTGGAGTATTTTGGAATGAATCTAACACTTCTCCAGCATCTAAAGTTTCCTCCATAAGTTTTACTACCTCAGCAACTTCTTCTTCTTCTACTCCAGACACATTTTCAAGTATTTCTTCTTCAATAGTTTTAGTGGTAACTTCAGGAGTTTCAGAAATTTCAGGAAAACTTTTTTCAAGTTCTTTTAATTCTTCTAAACGCTTTTTTATATAATTTTCAACTTCTAAAGTTTGCAATTCTTTACTGTCATTATATTCTTTATACTCTTGTATTACTTTATCCTTAAATTCTGAATCAACAAGTATAGTAGCTAATTTTGCTCTAGATAGTAAAGTATTTAGTTGTTTAGCGTGTGCAACTTCTTCAAGTCCTCCAGATAATCCAGATTCTTTTTTAAAGGATAAAATTACTACTTGATCAAACTCTTGCCCTTGTACATCAGAACCTCCAATAGTTACATTAGATTTTGATAATATATCATCTCCTAAAGCAGATTTTATTAAGGCTTCTTCTTGTGAAGAAAGTTTTCCAGATTCTGTTATAAAGTGTATTTCTTTACTAAAATCTAATTTTTTTAGATCCTCAACAGATATGGTAGAAACCACTATATCACCAAATAATTTTCCTTTGTCTATGGTATGAGGTATTATAGGTTTACTAGGTTTAGGTCCTTTAAAAAAGACATTATTTACAACTCCTTCAGTTCAACTATCCATAGCCATATTAGTTATATTTTTATGGACGTTATCTGCTCTAATTGTACTTTTTAATTTAATAGAAGTAGGAATAATTGCATTCTCTAGTCCAGAAGTTATAACCTCGCCTATTGGAGCTGGCTCTTGTAAATCATCTCCAACAGTTACAACATGATAATTATGGTGTTCTACTAAATAATTAAGAATTTGATACTCCATTAAATTAACCTTACTAGCTTCATCCAGTATAACAAATTTATTAATCACATTCCCAGAAATAACAGAATTTAATTGACTGAGTCATGTTTTTAATGTTTTTTCTGAAATATAAGGAACTCCTTGAGTTATATATACTCCAGTCCCAATTTCTGAATTACTAACTGGATCTGTTATTTTAATTTCTCCAGTAAAATCTTTTTTAAGTTCTTTTAATTTAGCCATAACTTGTTGATAACTTGTACCTGCTAATAAATCAGTTAAAAAAGAATTTAGATCTGAATCAATTTTTGGAGTTGTTGTTAATCCTCTAATGATACTTTTACTAAGTATTTTAGCTGTTTTTTCTGTTGGTGCAACTGCAATAATTTCTACAGTATCTCCTAAAATTAGTTCATTAGAACTATTTTTATGCTCAGTAGTTAATCAAACTAAAAAATTAGCTAATACATCAGATTTACCTGTTCCACCAGTACCCCTCATAAAAAACAAATTTTCAAGATTGAGTCCTCTTATGGATTTCATACTATCTAGTAGCTTTGTAACATTCTTTATATTTCCTTCACTATCATAATCTATAGTTTTATCTAAAGATTCTTCTATATTTGGTATAATAAATTTTACAGTATGTGCAATTATTTCTTTTCCTTGTTTAGTAAAGTATCCATAAGCTTGACGTAATAAAAACATTTGGGTATAGAATGGAGCTCTTTTTCTATTATTTGTCGAAGTTAACTCTTTTTCTACATATTTATTGTATGTTTTATAAAATTCTGTAGAATCGCTCGCAAGTATTCCATGTAGTAAAAAATACCAATCTTTATTTGTCAAATCAGACATAGTTTCTACTAAAGCAGTATCTTTATCAAATAATATAGGAACCTGTTCCTTAGGTCTTTTAAATGGTTCAAATAATATATCAAGAGCTTCTGATACCTCTAAAGATTCAGCCGAAATTATAGAGTAGAAGTTATTTCGTATTTTATTTTCTAATAATATTAATTGTAACTCTTCTTTCAAACCTTTGACTTCTTCAATATCATCTATAGATATTAAGAATCTCCCTTTTATATTAAGAGCTAATAATCTTAAGGGATCATGAACGTCAGTTGTACTTATTTTTTTTAACATTGCTTTAATCATAGAATTTTGAATCTTTTCTTGTTCTGCAATTAAAGTTCCTGCGTTATTCTTTCCTAATAAACTATAATGTAAAAGTCTAGCTCTTAATTGTTCTATTTCTTTCTTTAGTAATTGTAATTCTTCAGAAGATAATATTCCAAGTTGTGTTCCTATTCCTTTATTTTTATAATATATATTCATATTTACATTATGGCCATAAAGGGATTGTTGATATTCTTTTAGATCTGTTATTTTAGTTAAATCTCCAGTAAAATCTGTAGCTAGCATTCCATAGGCTACTGCTTCTACCATATCTAAAACTTGTAATCCTCTTTCTATGCCATCTCTTAAAGATTTAGAAATCTTAAATTCTACAGGAGAATTATACTTTCTAATATTAGAATCAAGTTCTGACAGTAGTTTAAAAATAGATTCCTTATTTTCACTAAATAAATCTACTTCAAAAGAACGCAACATATCTAGAAATGTATTATTCTTAGTATTTAAGTATTTTTTTAACTTTTTTATTCTCTCTCTTCTTTCTTCAACTTCTGGAGTATATAATAATAATTCTAATTTTTTTAACTCTTCTTCTAATTGAAGAACTACTTCTTTATCAATTAGTTCATTTTTGCTTGCAGCATCTTCAGCATATTCAAGTAATAAATCAATAAATGGAAAATAACTTTCTCCAGAAACTTTCTTATTTTTTAAATCTACTATACTAACTTGATTTTCTAAAGACATACTTTCTTTTTCTAAAGCCTCTTGAGAACCTTCATACTTTATATCAAAAAGTCCAGCACTAAAATCATTAATAATTTCTTCAAATTTTTTTGTTTTTTTGTTTATTTCTTGGTCAGTAGATAGCTTTGCATTTATATTATTAATTATAGCATTTGTAAGTTGTTTAAATGGATAACTTTGTAATTTTTCTCCTAAATTATTTATTTCACTAATAGCTTCTAGAAGTTCTTTTTTAAGTAATTTTAAATCTTCATCATTAAACTTATCTAGATCTGATAAAATTTGTATTAATTCATCATAATCTTTTGCTGTTACTACTCCTTTACCTTTCTTGGCAAGAAATGCATTGTATCCATCTATTACAGGTTTTATATACTGTTCCATATATTTCTCTGCTATATAAGGAGTATTTCAAGCTTTTACTTTTCCAGAAACATTTAAAAATCGTCTTTTTAATAACTTATCTAACTCCTCTTCTTTGGATCTATTTTTTTGTACTTCCTCTTCTGTCAATGGATTTACTCCATCGAATGGTTTTATTTCCGAAGCAACTTGTGCAATATGATTAATATTAGATAAATTTAAATCTTTAATAAAACCTAAAAGATCTATAGAATCAACTCCTTCTAAATTTGGAAATAAGGTATTTAATCTAAAAAATATATCCTCTTGTTCTTCTGCTGGCAGATTATTTAAATCTACTTTTTCATCAAAATTTGGTATATAAAGATCTGCAAAGTTTATTTCACTTAAAACATTATACATTTCTTCTTGTGTAACATCTTCTTTAAAAAAGGCTCTTTTTATATACCCTCTTTCTACTGGACTACTTTTTATAAATACTTCCCAAAGTGTCATATTTGGGATTTCTCCTAATACATTTACTACATTACTAAGAACTCTTTGTAAATCTATAGTAGGTTGTAATTCAGATAATTCTGAAACTCCTAATAGTTGCATTAATTCTTCTGGACTTTTTTCTATTTGAATTAAACCTGAAGAAAGAAGAATTTTTGCTAAATTAAGATTTATTGCAGGAACTGCACCAGTTCCCATATTTTCAGATTTAAAAGCAGCTTCATTGAAAATTTGAACTCTTGATCAAACACCTAGAAGTGTTTTAATATCTCCTTCTTCTATGGCCTGTTCTACTACATCATAATTTTTTAAAGCATAATCAAAGAACTGTGATCTAGTCTTATTGTAACCAGTAGAAAAATAGTCTTGCATAGATGGAGAAAACTTTTCTGAATATTTAAGATATTCTTGATACATAGCTTTCATTCTATCTTTAAAAAAGACATCTTCTTCCATTACAGCTTTGAATTCCGCTTTTAATCTATCCTTTTCTGCACTATCTAAAGTTACATAATCTTTTTTATATACATTATTAACATAGTCTTCTATGTTAAGAGATATGAATGGTTTATTTAAGAAACTATTAACTGTTCAGTTAGAAAGTCCTACATAGTATCCTTCTAAATTACCAGATTGTAGTTCGTCTATTTTAGTTTTTACTTCTTTTAATTCTGAAACTAACTCAGAGGTGTTTTCATTATTTTTCTCTGCAATTTCTATTTTAGCTTTAATATCTACTAATTCTGATATATATTTTTTATAATCCGAGAGAATGAATTTATCAGTACCTTTTTCTTTTAAATCCTGAAGTTTCATCTCACTAACTATTGCTTTTCTTATTAACTCTTCATCATTTAAAGGCTTAGTCTCAGAAGATATAAATTCAGATACAAGTTTTACATATTGACTAACTCCAGAATAAATAATGTCTGCTTGACTTATAGGATTTTTTGGATCTAATCCTAAGAAGATTTGATTTCCATTTACATCTTTAGACAATGGACTTAAAGAAGTGGCTCCAAATCTTTTTGACTCTTCTTTAGCTAATTCTAGTAATTCTTTAGTTTTACCATTTAATATATAATCTTCTACTTCTTTTTGTACAGGTTTAGGAATTTTTCCTTTATTGGCAATCATGGGAGTTATTGCAGATCTCTCTAGTTCAAATAATCCTCCTCCTATAACTCCTCCTACAAAGTTTACTAGATAATTCTCTAAACCTTGTTTACTAAATACAACATCAAATCCTCCAAAAGAAGCATTATCGTTTCCAGTAAATCCTGCATAACTCAAAAAGTCTACTATACCTTTAGTTGCATCTATTACTGCTTGTTCACTTACTTCTTCTACACCTTCTATAATTGCATTTCTTTTTAAAGATTGTGCTAGAGTTTCATCAGTTCCTGAGTCTTGTATAAAGTTCTTAACTTTTTTAAAAGCTCCACCAATTATATTCCTACCAGCAGAAGTATTAGTTCCTAATTTATCAATACCTTCTTTTATTTCTGGCATTTCTTTGTTTATGAATCTTCTTACGGCCCTTCTCATTTCCATATTTGAAGTGTCATACCCAGTAGTTTTATCTAGAAACCAGTTACCCATTCTATTGTTCATCATTAAAACATACTGTCCAGAAGCTGCTATTAGGGCAGCTGCTCCAGCAGTTCTTCTATCATATCCTCCTGCTAAAGCATCCCCATAAACATCTGCAGATTGTGTCATAGCCATGTAGCTTAAATTTAAAGCTTTAGCTAATGAAGACCTCTTTTTATCTAAAGAAGTTAATTCACTTATTTGAGCTCCTGCTGCTTCCCCTATTCTTTTGTATAAATCTTTAGATCTTTCTGCAGTTCTTGTTAATTCATCATAAACAGAAACTGCTCTTAATTCTTTCTCTGCTAGCTCTGACAACTTTTTAACATATGCTTGGTCTTTGTTCTTGTAGAAATAAGTAGATAATGAAGCTGCAGCTCTCTGTTCATATATTTGAGAAAAAACATCAGTTACCAAACTCCCTAATTGTTCATAACCAAAAGCAGATGCTTCATCAGATACAGAGTTTTGATTAAATTTTGCTAGATATCCTTGTGTTTTATTTAAAGTTTTTCATAAAGCTGTTTCATTACCTGCTGAAACATCATTTAAAAATAGTCCTTCTATTGCTTTATAAAAAGTTGGTAATACATAAGATAACCCCATAGCCATCTTATATTTTCCATAGATTGTATTTACTCCAGGTATAAAAAATGGAGCTATTTCTACCAATAACTTGGCTGTTGTACCTATAGTTGATTTAGTTTTACTATCTGAATCAAAGAAATCGACCTTATTAAAAGCACTTCCATCAGTGGTTAGTAAATCCATTGGATTAACTATTTGCTTATTATAAATTTCTCTTTCACCTAATTTCTCTAGAAAGTAATTTCCATCATCATCTGTTTTCCACTCACCAGCTTTTCTCAGTACCGTTCTTCCAGTCAGAGGATTAACTTCTTCTGTATCTTTATCGTATGTAGCATAAACTAAAGTGTCTCCAAAGAATTTATTAAAAAATCCAAGATCATTAGCTGAGACTTTGCTTCATTCTCCAGTTTTTTGATCATAAATTTTTCCAGCTTGAGCTAATTCTCTTTTCGTAAGATTTCCTTGATCTATACTATTTAAATAAGATCTACTATATAAATTCTTTTCTGGATTAAAATCTTTTGTATAAATTGGATTTACATCTATTTTTCTTGAACCTAAAGGTGCTGTAAAATCCATTGGATCCCATTCTAATGCTTTAGCCATCTGTATATCAGACCCAAGATCTGAATAAAGATTCATTGCTTGATTATAAGCATTTTCAAAAGCTAATTCATTAAATTTTCCATCCTCGCCAGTAAAAGATTCTTTTACTATACTAGAATTTTTATAGAAATCTTTAGAAAGAAGTTGTGTATTTTCTGGAGCTATATTTGAATGAGCTAAATCAAACAGTGTTACATTTGGAGTAGTTAACACTGCTGCAAACATGTCATTCGGTTTTATTATTTGTTCCATATTATTAATTAAATATATTAGAATTTGCTACTACCTGCCTTCCACTTTGTACTTCAGAGGCTACTCTAGCTTGTTCTAAAGTAGGTCTAGGATTCAATAAATTTCCTGCCATAGATGCAGCTGTTATTGAAGCGTTTTTATCGTATGGTATAAAAACTGTTCCTGTATAATAAGTATTCCATCAGTTAGTAATTCCTGTGGGATCTTCTGATTTTGTATCTTTATAGTATTTTTCAAATAAATTTTCTACTCCATCCTTTTCATTTCCAGTTAATTCTTTTAAAGCAGAATTTCCTTGAGTAGATGGAGAATTTTCATCAGCATAACCGTATGCTAAAAGGAATGGTTTCATTATAGAGTTTTCTACTATTTGAAAATTATTATCAAACTCAATATAATTGTATCCCTTATCTTTAAAGTATTTAGTCATTTTATCCTGATCTCCTTTAGGAGCAGTTTTTAATAATTCTTGAATCCTTTTAAAAGCTTCAAAATCAGGATCTCCGTTACTATCCACAGGCATATACACTCTCGCTGCTCCTTTATTAGGATCTATAATTAAATTATTTTGTTCTTGTAAACCTACTTGATTATTTCCAAAAAAGATTTTTTCTTTATTTAGTAAAGCTCCAGAATGTGATCCTAATAAACTACTTAAACTACTAATTTGGAGTAATTTATTTGTATTTAAATTTTCATATAAATTGACTCTATTTCCTACTAGTTTTGTAGTTATTCCTTCACCATTTCAATTTAATATTTGTGACGGTAATTTTCCATTATTCTCTAATTCAAATGCAGTAAGAGGTTTACCATCGTCTTTAGATTCAGATGATTCTCCACTAATTTTAGCATGTGGAGTATAAGAGCTAGATTCCTCGTAATCTGTTTGACTTATCATCATTTCAGTAATTAAATCCTTAGGAGTTTTACCATTCATACTGGCTATTACTGACAATTTAGCCTGAGCAGGTTTTGAAAGACTTCCTCAAATATAACTCAATCCTTTATCTAAATGATTTCGTTCAGTTTTTATAGTATTCTTTATTTCAACATAACTTCCAGGACTATTAGCTATTTCAGCTAATTTCTGTAATGAAGCCATTTCTGATTTAGTAGGTTTATTTTTTAATTCTTCACCTAACTGTCCTTTTAAGTCTGCTGTAGATGCTCAACTAGTTTTTTCACTTGACTCTGAACCAAATGCTGCAATCATTCCTTTTATAGTAGAAAAGATTTTTTCAGATCCTATTGAACTATTTGCTACACTAAAGATACTAGAATTTCATGCAAGTTTTGGATTATATTGTCTTTCATTCATTAATTCAGACATAGTCAAAACTTTCTTTTTTCCACCTGATTTTAAATAATCACTTGTACTTATTGCTTTAATATTACCATCTTTTTCTTTTACAAATAATTCACCATAATTACCAATAGCTACTTCGTTTAAAGCACCATTACTTTGTGCTAACTTTACAGCCTCTGAATACATTTCCTTATTAACTTTTAATTCATTAACTTTAGCTAAAAGTTTCATAACTTGAGATCTATTTCCTTTACTAGTATAAGCTAAAGGGGAAAGTTCTAACATTGCTAATTCAGTAGTTAAATGATTAGTATCAGTTATAAGTCCACCTGCTTTTATTAGTTCTTTCATTATTTCTTCATCTAATATACTTTCCCCTTTCTCAGGAGAAGCTGCAGCCCGTTTTGGAGCAGGATTACCACTATCTGGAATGTAAGGGGTGAATGTAGCAAACATTCCCCCTGATTCCATTTTTTTAACTTCTCTATTTATATTATACTTCATATTATTTAAAAAGTTTTTCTAAGACTTTCTGTAAATTTTTATTATTCTCAATAATAACTTTATAGAAATTTTCAGTATTTTTTTCTCTAACTCTGTTAGATGCTTTATATTCTTCTAAAGTTAATCTATCATTTAGAGTTAAAGAACCACCACTTTTAGCATACATTGCTGAATACAAACCTTGTTGTGCTTTATTTAATGGATCTGTATACTTTAATTTATACTCTTTAGTGAATTTATCAATTAAATCTTGCCAATATTTTTGTCGTTCAGAACCTTCCCAAGCTATTTCTTCAAAAAATGGTAAATTACTTCTTTCCTCTAATGCTTTTTTATCAGCTTCTTGCTGTTCAATTAATTTAGCTAAATAATCTTGTCCTCCTTGTATATTAGGATCTTGTAATTTTGCTAAATAATCTTGCATAAGTTTCTTTCTTGGAAGATCATTAAAATATTTAATCAACCCAGTATTATAATTTTGAAAAGCTGCATTATTTGCTAACTTTTCCGCAGCAAATAATTTTTGGGCTGTATTACCAGCTTCTGTATTCATAATCCCTTGTTTATTAATAGTTGCTATATTTTCTCTATCAATAGTAGCATTTCGTCCAAACAAAGTATTTCTTATTGCAGCATTGGTAGCTATATCCTTAGCAAGGGCTTCCATACTAATATTTTGATTTTTATCTTCCATTTCCATTCCTAATGCAGTTGCTTTATTAAAATCTGCAGTAGACCGTAAATATTGCATTGCTTTATTATTTAAACCATTCTTTGATTTTTCAGCTAGTAATGTATTAATGTAAGATTCTCTACCATATACATTAGGGTTAGTTACAAGTTTTGGTACTTGAAGGCCTGCTAACTGATGTTTTAAAGATTCTTTATTTGTATATAATGTATTTAAATATCCTAAAGTATTTAAAGGTAATGTGGGATCAAATCTTTTTTCTGGGTTGTAAGGAATTGGGTTATATTTCCCAACTTCTTGAGCAATTAATTTATCTTCTGGAGTTAGAGTAGACACTTCTATTGGATTAGATGCAGTATTTCCAGTTGTTGGATCAATTTTATTAATCTCTGCATACTTTCTAACTGCTCACTCATGGACTGGGCCATATTTGTTATCTCTAGCAAGTCTTTTAAAATCTTCTAAATTACCAATACTAAAGTTATAATTATTTCCTCCATTTCCTTTTATAAAGCTATTTAATTCATCAACAGTGTTTTGATCTCATAGATATCCTCCACCATTAGGGGCTCCAACATTCTCAATGAAATCATTATAGCTGTCAACATATTTTCCATTACTGTAAACCCAACTTGGTACAGTAGTTATTGCCGAATATGGGAGAGTTTTATTTCTTACTGCTTTATTAGCATAATCAACTAAAGCTTGGTCTCTTCTTACTATAGGAGATCCTGCTTCTTGTAATTTAAGAATACCTCCAAGAGCTTTTTTAACTACTTTTTGTATATTATTCTTCTTAAGCAGCCCTTTATTATTAAGTGCATGTTTTGATGAAATTGTTTTAGTATTTCTAAAATTTTGTATTTCTAATAATCTTTCTAATCTTTTTGTTTTAGTTCTTTTGGGAGATTCAATAACTTTCTTGCTAGGTAGTTCTAGTTTTTTAACTATAATAGGACTAATTTTTGTTTTTTCAGTTGGTATAGAAACACTCTCGGCAGTTTTTACTGCATTCTTTTCAGCATTTGCAAGAGTTTCTCTAAAATTGGGTTGAGGTATAACTTCAGAAGGTTTAACATTCTCTACAGGTTTAGAAGAAGTTGAAGGTTTACTAACTGTTACAGTCTCTTTTGCTTTCACAGTACCTCTGTTCCCTAACTTCTTTTTAAATGCTTCTAAATCTTCCATATTTCTATAAAAGTTAGAATCATTTAATTTATCTGGATCATATATGAAATCTTCTCCAGTACCTTTAGTAGCGCCTTTTAATTCAATGTGTTCAATATCTTCTGCTTTTATATTAGTTCCATTCTTTTCATTATACTTTTTGGCTATAGCTTCTTTTTGTTCTTTAGCTATCCTTTCTTCTGCTCCTTTACCTCTTAATGGCACGCGTTCTCCCCAAGTTTTCTTTCCTTTTATTTCAAGTCCGTCAATTTCCAGAGTATCATCAGAATTTTTTAATTTGAAAGTAGTTTTATTTCCTGTACCTCCAGAACGTTCTACAAGTTCTGCACCTCTATTTATTCTTGTATTTTTAATAGATTTTCTTAATCCAGCTATTGGCATAGCTACATTTAAGGCATCATCAATTTTTATATCTGCTAGTTCCCCTTCTTTTATAGCATCAATGATATTTCCTGAGCTTGCAAGGAATTGTGGAGCCATTAATCCAACACCTGCAACATTAACAACTTTACTTAATTTAGGACTTGAAGTTAAAGATTCTAAATTTATTCCTTTAACTCTATCCCCTAATGCAGTAGAAGCATTTCTTAAATTTATGGATGTTAATGGTATTTTACTATTAGCTTGTGTAACTAAAGTATTTATTCTAGCTGTTTGTTCTGCAGTTAAAGCAGGATTCCCAGCTATTCCCGCTTCTTTAGATATTTTATTTAGATTATCAAGTTCATCAGCGACTTTTGTAAATAAAGACTCTTTGCCTTTACCTTTTGATAGTACTCTAGCTCTTCTAGCAGCTTCAGCTAAAACATCAGCTTCTTTAGTAACTTTTAGTCCTTTTGTTAAGGCTTTGAATCCTCCTAAACCTAGTGTAGATAATCCTACCATACCCAAGTTCATTGCATGTTCTTTTCAGTTTTCTACTTTGCCATCATCGGCATAGTCATCATAGAGTCCTTTAACTAAAGTTGTCCCAGATCCTATAGCACCTGTTACACCTGGAAGAAATGATGCAATATGTGCACCATAATCAAGAATCTTACCTGCTTTTTGAGAAGTAGATAAATTTTTAAAATCTCCAATAGATCCTCTAACATCTTTTAAAGGTTCAATAGCAACATCTTCTTTAGGACTTACTCCTAAATATTTTGTAGCATATTCTTCATAAGACATTTTTCCTCCAGATTGGAATTTCTCTAATTTCCCACCAAGTTTATTAGACTGAGGTACATCTGCCCCTGTATATGCATCAATTGCTCTTGTATTAGTGTTAGGTATTGCAGTATTCACTACTGACTTTCCTTGATTCATCCAATTTTGATAATCTTCCCTTCTTCTAATTCAAGCTATTGCTTCATTATATTTTTTCTCTATATCAAACTTAGTTTTTCAATCTTTTGCAGATTCTCACTGATATTTTAAATCTTGTAAATACTGAATAAATCTTTCTGAACCTGCACTTGTTATTTTATTAAGCCTCATATCTGGAAAATCTAAAACACCTGTATTAAGAGGTTTAATTCAGGAAGTGTCATAAACTCCTTCAGAAGGATCTAAGTCTGTTGACAAAGTTGGCATTGAAACTGTTTGTCCCAATCCAGTAAAAGAATGTTCATAAGGAGTTCCTTGATAAACATACTTTCCAGTATTTTCATCATATATTAAATCTTTTGTAATAAGATTATCTTGATCATCTTTAGCTCTTGCTATAATGTGTTTAGTATAATCTATTGTACCGTCAGGTAAAATTGTAGGAGTTCCTTGAAATGCATAACTATAATCATTTAGTCCAGGTATAGTGCCCAATAAAGTCATAAATGAATGATTATCTCCTCCCGTAGAAAACAATGATTTGTCATAGCCTTCTACTTCAGGAGAGTATCTTATAATTTTATTTTCAGGATTACTTCCTAAGTATTGTTTATAGTTTGCTTTATCAAATGGATTATTCCCAATAGAACTTTTTAAATCAACTTCTTGTCCAGATTTATTAAATACTTTCTGAACTCCATACTTATTTTCTAAAACAATGAGTCCATTTTTCTTTATTCACGGGTCATTCTGAATACCTTCACTTAGTTTAGTCCATCCACTGTTGTGTAATTGAGTCATAACATCCTCAGATACACCCATTCTACCTAAAGAATCCATATAGCTTTGTGCATCTGAAGCATCTTGTTCTTGTTTAATTTGTTCTGGAGTTTTTGCTGGAACTTTAAATCTTTCTAAATTCCATCCTAATTGTCTAGGTAATTCCGTTCTGTCATAGTTACCACTAGCAACTTGTCTAGCTAGATCTAGTTCTAAATATTTAACATTTGGATCTTTATTTGCTTCATAATCTGCAATATAACTATTTGCAAATTTTCCAGACATATCTTGAATTCATTTGTTTCTGTCTTCTTCTGACATCTTTGAAACATCAGTAAGAACACTTTCTAGCTGATCTTCATTCTTGTAATAATTCAGTAGAAATTTATTAAATCCTCTAAAATTTTTAATTCCCCCTGTATAACTAGGAGTACTAGTATTTTGTTGAGTTGGAGTATTTCTTGAACTATTTCATTTGTTAAAAATAGTAGCAACAATACTATCATCAGAATCTTTTCTTCCTGTAAACTTTCCAAATATATTTGGTTTATATTCTTCACTACTTCCTGACCAATCATATGAAGTTAATGGGGATCCAGCTAATTTACTTGTATCTACTGTATATTCTTGTAAAGTAGGATTATAAGAGTAAAACTCTTTAAATTTATCCTCTCCTAAATATTTATATGCTTCTAATCATTTATTAGCTGCTTCTCTTATTCTTTGTTCACCTTTTTTAGTATAATTGCCAGATTCTAGTTGACTATTTAAATATTCTTCAAAGGTTTTTGGATTCTCTACTTGAGTTGTTCCGGCGTAACTTCCTCCACCGCTGTGTTTTTTTATATAAGCCATTTCATTAATTTTTAAGAATTAAACAATAAAAGGGAGGCAGAATGTCTGCTTCCCTTTTAAGGTAGGCTTATTTTCTGCCTATTAAAACTAATTTTCCACCTTTTCTTTGAAAAGTAGGTTGAGCTAGAGCTGATTGTGCTGCTCCGCCTTGTAACATCTCCATAATAATTTGTGCTAGCATTGCAGCCGCTTCAGGTCCCATTTGTTCTATGATCTGCTGTGCCATCATTGCAAGCTGTTCTTCTGGACCACCCTGTGGTGCTCCTTGAGGTGCTCCTTGTTCTGGAGCAGGAGCAGCTCCACCCATTTGAAATTTCTTAAACTTCATTTTTAATTTACTTTTTAGATTCCACATATTGCGGCTCGTTTGAATCTTGAGTCGCTAAAAACTTAAATACTCTTTTTCCTAAAGCTCTAAAATCATTATCATTATTTGTTGAGGCAGCTTTTTTAGCAAACTTTATGAGAGTTTTTGTATTAGCTCTCGAAAAGATTCTTTCTCCTCCTTGTAACTCCATTTGCGAGTTTCCATTACTATCTAAAACATGCATGGAATTTAATTTCCTATCTTCTGGTTCAAAGTTTAATTCATCTCCTATTTTAATACCAGACCCACTATTTACTTCTAAAACATAGGCAGCAAATCCTTCCATAAGTTCTTCTGATTCTGGTATTCCTTTGAATACTTGAGTCACTTCTAAGTCTTCATTCAGAAATGCTAAATCTAAAGGAATATAGGTATCTTTCATTCAAAAACTAACATCTTGTGGTTCATCAAAAACAAATAACATTCCTTTATCTTTAGGGAGTTGTTCAATGTCTTGCAATCCTAATTCATGATCTTCTGCAGTCTCAGCTAATTCTACAGTATATGATTTATTAGCTATATTAATTTTTATTTTTTTCATTGTAGTTAGCTACAAGTGATTTTATAAATTCTAGATTTCCACCTTGTTTCTTAGATGATAAGGATTTTCTAGTTGCTTCATCTCCTAGTCATTTACTATATTTTCTTCCTTCTGGAGATAAGTGTCCTGCATATTCTGAAGATGGAGCTTTTTTTGGCACATACAAAGGTTTAGATTCAGGTTTCTTAGCTGTAACTTGTGTATCAACTTTAGGAGATACAGTCTTTATAGTATCTTTTAATTTTCCACCTTCTTCTTTCTTTTTAGGTTTCATTTTTCCTCCACATTTGAAAGCGTCTATCAAAGGCTGAAGAAACTCTATAGTTCCTCCTTGTGCTTTCTTACTTGCACCATTATTTCACTTAGCAGCATTTTGAGCAAATATAGCTCTTTTCTTTGTTACTGGATTCTTAGAATGTGTCAATTCTTCAGTGGATTTTCCTGTTTTTTTCTTTGTGGCCGTAAATTTACCTTTGTTTTCAGGTTTTATCTTGATTCCAGATTTAGCTTTTTTTACTAATTTCTTTTCTGATTTTCCTATGTATTTCATTTAAATATCGTTATTTAGTAATCCTGTATTATCAATAGTATTTTCTAGAATTTCTGTTACAAGTAATTTCCCTGCTTCTAATTCTAACTCTTTTTTATTTTTATCTTCTGAATTATTTCATTCTTTAAATAAAGTCTCTAATTGTACAGTAGCTTCTTTATTAAATATAATTTCATTAACTTCTATTTCTGCATGTTGTAAAACTTCTCCACCTTCTTCAAAAGATACCACAGGTATTCCTTTTTTTGTAACTTGTTCAGCTATTTCTTCTGGTAAATTATGTTTTCTAGCATGTAAAGCTCCATCTGGAATTACATTTGGCATTTTACCTCCTTCAGCCATTATTACAGATTTTTGTGTTTCTGCTGCTTCTGGAGTTTTAATAGTGGCTTTTTTAGCTTCTGCTCTTCTAGAGATTCCTGATAATTTACTTCTAGAAATCTTAGTTCCATATTTAGCTGCTAAAACATTTGTATTTAATCCTCCAAATAATTTATTAGCATTAGAAATGCTTGTATCATAAATAGAATTTTTACCTATTAAATTATTCTCTAGAGCATTTTGAGAAGTTACTCCTGATTTAAAATTGATAGCATCTATTAATTTGGTTACTTTATTAGTATCCTTCCTATTTCCACCTTTTTTTAGTGCAGAAAGGGCATCAAAAGATTGTCCTGCTTTTTGAGATTTAAGTGTTGCATATCCAGTAATATTCATACCATCTGTTATTTGCTTATTAGCTCTTCCGCCAGCAATTTTATTTATCCCAGAAAAGGCTTTCATTGCAAGTCCAACTACAGGATTAATATTCATGGCTATGCTAGAAGCCTTATCTAAAGCTTTACCAGCAAAAGACGTATTATCTGGTGTTTTAATAACAGAATCCATTATTCCACCAGCTATGCTAGCAACACCAATTCCATTTGTACCAAACTTTGAACCAAGATTTCCTAAAACATTGTTTGCTCCTGGAAATAGATTTTGAGCTTTACCAAATAAACTAGTAACTTTTCCACTTATATTATTAATAAATTTATTTGCAGGAAGTTCTCCAAAGGCTTTTCCACTTTGTTTTATTCCTTGTGCTCCTGTCATTGGTAATCCATATTCCAATGTTTTTGGCTGAAGTAGTTTTGCTGCATAATCTCCTAAATTATTAGCTTCAGGAATTCTAAGAGAAGTATTAAAAGAAGATTTAAGTTTTCTTTCAAAATCTCCTGTTGCATCGTATATACTCTCTTGAGGCAGTCAAGGATTACCTTGTCCTTGATTCTGCCCCTGAGTTAATCATTTTAATGAATTAAAAACATCTGTGCTCATTTTTTATGCGTAGCTTAATGTGTAAAGTGTACGAAGTGCATTAATTAATGCATGTCTTGTTCCATCGTATCTTACACGAATTTTAATATATTTATCTCTTACCTTCATTTCATTGGTTTTTGAAAATACCAAAATTCCATTTTTCATATAAGCATACCTAATTTTTATAGGTTGAATTTGTATATCTCAAGAATCCTCAACATATTTCATATTTCCTTTTACTCTTCCAACAGATGATAGATTAAGTCCATCTTGATTAGATACTACCCTATCTTCTCCATTTCAAGGGTCATTTATAAATACTGTTCTAGTGTTAAAGTTATCTCAATCGACTCCATCTAAAGGAGAAGGTGTTCTACTTTTTGGAACAAAAGGTAATTTTGTTAATATATAAGTATCCCATTTTTCTTCTGGAATTCACTTTGGCATTGGAAAACTCTTTCATGTAGCTTTAATTTGAGAAAGTGGAGTTGTCAATAGGTACTCATATCCAAGTAGTAGTTGATTAAGTTTATCTTGTCAAGTAGATTCTTGTATCTGATAACTTCCATCTTCATTTATCATGAAAACAAAATCGTCTGCTTCAAACACCAAATTGTAATAAGGATTATTATTTAATCAACAAACTATATCTTTATACATATGTCATTCATACCCTTCTCCAACAACTTCATAATCAAAAGCATACGGTTGAGCTTTATTAGAAATAATTTTTAAATTGTTAAAAATTTTCTGAACTCCAGGAACACCATTTACAACAAACTCAAATTCAAATTTTTGTTGTTCCTCGTATCATTTTGTATGCCTTATTCTAACTAGCTCTTCATCACCTCCCGCAAAACCATGTTTATATAACTTATTTGTAGCAAGTGAATGTTTTACTTGGTTAGCAAAGGTATAAAAAATATTATTAATATTTTCCGAAAATTCAGGAAATCATGTATAACGAGTTACTCACTTCTCTAGTAATTCATTTCAACATAAATGTCATTCTTTTTCTTCATATTTGAAAACAAATAAGATATCTTGTTTAAAAGCATTATAATGTGATTTCACAAAATGTGTTCCAACAAAATTCTTTAAGTCAGAATGTTTTAAAAATATGTTGTCATTTAGAAATTTTTGAATTTTCATATCAGATATCAATTCAAACTTACTTTCTCCGTCTGTTCTTCAAATTTTCTTTCCTACTGTATCTATACCATAGATGTATCTTGAAGTTTTTACTACTGAGTCTGGTCATAAAGTTCCAAATGTATTAGATAATACTCCTGGATTTTTAGGTAATACTGTATCTGTATTAATGTATACATTTTGTCCTTGAGCATTTGTAGCTAAAGCTCTTTCATTCACTGGAATAAATAAAACTCCATGCTCCATAACTGCAATTAATTTTCCATATCATTCTACTAGTTTCACTAAAGCACCATATTCCATTGTATAGTCCATATAATTATTTGCTTCAAAAACTCTATTTCCATTCTGGAAAGCAGTGTCTACTAAGAGATTAGAATGATAGATCCTATTTGTAAAATCTGTTTTTATAAAAGGAACATCAGGAATTTCCATATAATACTTATCTCCTAAGGTTTTACTTATCCCTACATTTATTACTTTAGATTCAGGTAATTTATTAGTATTATCAGAAGATTGTAATGGATAAAAACTTCTTTTTGTTTTATGTAAAGCTTCCTCTTCAATATTGCTAAAATCTATATCACGAAAGGCTGTATTGATACTACTACAAATTTTAAAAGTTGCTCAGTGTCCTAATGGAACTGCATTGACATCGGGTCTATTTAATTTATCAAATCCAAAAGTTCCATTAGCAACAGAATATTTACTAAATCTTCTATCTTCTGGTACTAAAATTCTTGCTTTTGACAAATCTTTATTAGATCCTTTATCTATATCATTATAAAGATCAGAGAGTTTATTTAATTTAAATGTAAAAATAGGTAAGACTTTCTTATAAGTATATGTAGATTCTCCAGTTAAAGTGTTATCATCTTGATCTTGGGAATCAGCAGAAAGAGAACTTTGTTCATTGTTACCAACAGCTATGCCCTCTTTATTCACTACCATAGATACTGCCTTTACTTTAAAATTTCTAAACCAAGTATATGGATCTACAATTTTGGTATTAGTAGGAAGTTCGTGATCTATGAAGTTTCAATTCATCCTATGAGAGTATGTATTAATATAACAATCTCCTCTATACATAGAAGAAGTAGAATATCCGTACCCATCTACAGATGTAATAGATTTTAAATCAGATCATTCATGTCTATCTGATATTGGCATAAAAGGAGAAGTATCATTGAATCTAACTCTAAAATATTCTCTTCAAAAATTAGTGAAATCATAACCTTTTTGGTATATATTATAGTATTGTCCAAATCTTATTTTATTAGAACTAGTTCCTAAATAAGTATTAAATTCTCCTCTAATTTTAATAGCGGAATTATTTAAAGTTGAAGAAGCTACTTTTGAATCTTCACTTATATCTTCTATATCTCCATAGTATGGATCAGCATGTTTTCATGCTTCTAAAGAATTTCCAGCTTTAGAGCTAAATTTATGTGTTCCATCTCCTAATAATTCTATTCCTGGTTCTATAAGAGTTATTTTTGTATCTTCGGCTACAATGTCTACAGTAGGAGTACTATATAATCCTTTTAATGTAAATAAATTAGTATCAGTAGCGTCTCTTGTAAAATATGTATTTCCCCTAAAATTTGCAGGAATTACTTTAAATTCTGCAGAAGTAAAAAAGGTATTAAATAATTTAGTTCTCAAGTGAGCTTCTGGACATAGTAGGGCATTATTAAGGATTAAGTCAGTACTTGTTATGTATTGAATAGATCTTCCTAATTTAGGTCTTCCTCTCACAGTAGTTAAAAAAGACTCTATAAAAAATGAATTATTAGATTGAGATTTCAGTACAGGTATTCTGGCTTTCTTTGATGTAGCTATTCCAACGCTTTGTGCTAATATACTTGGGATTCTTTTTTGTCTTACAATAAAAAATCCTTTAGTTAATTGCTTTAATCCAGGATTGCCATTTATACCATTGATAATATCCACATATTCGTTATTATTAACTCCTTCAAACATAAATTCTAATCCTAATGTTTTTATTTGAGAATAATTTAAAATAGTGTCTAAACCAGTAGCATCAATCTTTACTACACCTTTAGAATTTTCTTCTATGTCTCCATTTTTGAATACTATATAATTCTCGTCAGGAATTACTTCTTTATCTTTGAATGCATGAAAATTATAATCTTTATTTAAATTATTTACTCCTCTAATATTAAATACTGGGGATAAACTATAGTCATTTAAGATGTAAACAATACCAAATCTATAAATTTCTTGATCTCAATACCCAAGTTTATAATATATGTTTTTTGTATTAAAGTATTCATGTCCTTCAACTTGATTATACATTTCATTGTATTGACCATCTAGTCTTCCTATAGAGGCTGTATTAACTAATTTAGGAACAATTCTTAGACTGGTTTCTTCAAGTCATGAAAACAATTCATAGTTATTTTTTATATTCCCTACAAAAGTCATATTTTGTACTTTTGTAATAGATTTAACTGTTTCAAAACTAGCATATTGAGTATTTATTTCTGCATCCCCAATTTTAATGTGGGCTTCATAACCAGTAATAGTTATAATAGTCTCCTCACCAAGAATTTTAAATTTATCATATATAAAATAAGTTTCTTTAGTTTCTACTTCATCATTTCCACTAGTTTTAGTATAATATACTCTAATATATTGATAAGCTTGATCTAAATTTTTTAGTTTAAATTTAATAATCTTCTCGCTATTTTCTGATTGCTGACCTCCTCTAATAGTTTTAGGATTATTTACTCCTCCTATATGACATACAACTTTTCCAGACTCACTTATGAAATCTGTCATATTGTCATCAGCATCTGCTAATCTAAAATAAAAAGTATAATTACCAACAGGCATCTTACCTCCATCATATATTCCTAAGTAATCTAATTTTACTACACTTCCTACTCTTTTTACAAGTGAAGTTTCATTTATGAAATTATCTCTTGAATAAATATTGGTATCTATATTACCCTTTCTATCAGCAATTTTATATGTAGAAGAGCTAGTTAAATAAAATCTAGAGTTTATTAATCTTGGTATATTTTGTCTATCAGTAAAGATTAAATTAATAGATCCATCATAAGCAGGTTCGGTGTCTAGTTCAATAGGTACAAAACTTTCGTCAGAATCTCTTATATTTAGTTTTGCTTCACTGGTCAATAATCTTAAATCTTCTAAACCATTTTCTCCATTTAAATTTCTGAATGGTTTATATACATATTCTAATACTCCAGAATCTGGAATACCGTATATAGAAAAAGCTATTTCTAAATTGAAAATTGGTAATGTAGCCATATTAATTTATATTTAGTTATCTATATTTATATATAGGTATCTAGGAGATACTATTCCATATTCATCTCTATAATAAAGATTCATAAGATTTTCTGGTAAATTATAGTAACTGTTAGATAGATTTGTTCCTGAGGCTAATTCTATATATGTACCTGGAAATGATATTTCTCTTTTTATATTTGGATCTGCATCATCTATATAGTAAATGCTAGTTCCAAAAGCAACCATACCTAAAAATTTTCCTGGAAATAGTATATCTAGATCAATCATTAATGTATAGTAATATAAATCATTACTGGGACTTATTATAACTGGAGTTCATGGATCTTGTAATTTGTAGAAC
>ERZ1645187.670-NODE-670-length-33478-cov-11.327708_pt1 | contig 33478 bp, 27 predicted proteins | sample MGYA00575352_ERZ1645187 | MGnify/ENA primary metagenome ERZ1645187 (study PRJEB40837, sample SAMN11349314) | freshwater sediment metagenome | isolation source: river sediment | host: Sediment | place: India: Wazaribad , New Delhi | collected 2017-02-21 ... | reverse complement strand
GCCTCAACGAGGCTGGCTGGCTGCCGCGGCTCACCCGGGTGGCCTCCGTCTCCGGTGGCTCGATCATCGCCGGCGTCCTCGCCCTCGCGTGGCGCGACCTCGACTTCGACGGCGACGGCGTCGCCCGCCGCTTCGGCGAGCTCGTCGAGGAGCCGGTGCTCCGCTTCGCGGGCACCACCGTCGACGTGCCGGCCGTGCTCCTCGGCCTCGTCGCGGGCGGGGCCTCCCGGCGGGTCCAGGCGGCCTACGACCGCCACCTCTTCCACGGCGCCACCCTCCAGGACCTCCCCGACGACGACGCCGGGCCCCGGTTCATCCTCCTGGCCACCAACCTGTCCAACGGCACCCTCTGGCGCTTCTCCCGCCCGTACATGCGGGACTGGCGCACCGAGCCGGTGTGGAACCCCACCCTCCCGCTCGCCCACGCCGTCGCCGCGAGTTCGGCGTTCCCACCGGTGCTGTCCCCCAACCGGCTCACGCTCCCGGCCGGGCAGGTGGTCACCCTCACCGACGGCGGCGTGTTCGACAACCTCGGCCTCGAACCCGTGCTCAAGCGGTGCGCCACCCTCTTCGTCTCCGACGGCGGGGGCACCTTCAAGGAGCAGGCCCGCCCGCCGGGGGACTGGCTCCGCGGGACGCTCCGGGTGCTCTCCACCGTGGACGTCCAGGTGCGCCGGCTGCGCCGCCGCCAGGTGGTGGGGGCGCTCGCCTCCGGGCAACGGGCCGGCGCCTTCTGGGCCGTCAACTCCCTCCACGCGGACTTCTCACGGCGTGCCGCCACCCTCCCGTGCCCCGCGGAGCGGACCCGCGCACTGGCCGCCACCCCCACCCGGTTGAAGGCGATGGGCCCGGACACCCGGCACCACCTCGCCAACTGGGGCTACGCGCTCGCGGACGCCGCGCTGCGCACCCACGTCGAGGACACGCCCGAGCCTGCGGGATTCCCGTACCCGGGCGGGATCGGATAGGACATGCTCCCGGACACCCCTCCCCTCACCGGTGCCGACCTTGACGCCTGGGCCGCCACCGCACCCGACCCAACGGAGGCGGTGGTCCTCGGCGGGCTGGACCCTGCGGCGCCTGCCGGGACGGGCCCGGACCGCGGCGAGCGCGACGAGGGACGTACGACCGACGGCTTCGTCACGTGGGACCTCACGGCGGACCGGCGTGCGCTCCCACCACCGTCGGACGGCCCCGCGCTGCCCCGGTGGTTCGACGCCGAGACGGCCGCGCGCCGCCAGGAGCCGCCGCTGCGCCTGGTGGTGGGCGGGGACGTGATCCCCGCCGAGGTGGTGCCCCGGCTGCTCGCCCACCCGGGCGTGGGCTCCGCGGTCCTCCCGGTGAGCCGGCCGCCGGGAGCGCTGCGCCGCCGGGCCTGGAACTGGCCCGCCCGCATCGGCGTGGCGGACGACGAGCTCCGCGACGCCCTCCGCGCCCAGCAGGACGACGGGACCGTGCCGCCGGACCTGCTCGACCTGGCCGACGTGCGCGTGGACCCCGGCCGCGTGGACATCCTCGTGCTGCGGGCCACCCCGGGTGAGGCCGCCGCCATGGTGAACATCCGGCGGTACTTCGCGGGCGCCGTCGTCTGCGTGGGGGAGGCGAGCGGGGCGTGGCCCGTGCTCGACGCCCATCTGGCGCTCGTGCGGGCGGCGACCGGCGCCGTCGCCACCGCCGTCACCCCCGCGGACGACGTGGACGCCGTGGCCCACCGCGTACGGCTCCTGCTCCGGTTCATCGCGCACGGGCACCCCCTCGACGTGGCGCTCACCGCCGCGTTCGAGCGGCGGATCCTGCTCGCGGCGGAGATCGACGCGCTCGCGGAGGCGGCGCTGCCCGCGGAGCTGCGGCGCCGCGCCCGCCAGCACCGCGCCGACATCGAGGCCTTCGGGCACGCGATGGCCGAGCCGCCCGCCCTGGAGGAGCTGGAGATGCTCCCCGACGGGGCGTTCGACCACGAGTCCGAGGAGGCCTCCCGCGCGATCGCCCCGGCGGAGGCCGTGGAGGCGGCCCTCGACGCGGCCGAGGCCGCCGTCCCCCGGCTGCTCCAGGCCTGGGTGGGGCCGTACGACGAGCCGGTGGTGCCGGACAACGTGCTGCGGGCCGGGGCGAACGCCGTCGACGTGTTCATCGGGCCCGAGGAGGCCGGCGCGCTGGTCGCCCGCGAGGTCACGGACGAACAGCTCGGCTTCACCGATCCCGCCGTCAACCGGGTGCGCCTCACCGTGGTGCTTGCCCCGCTGGTTCCGCGCGGCGAGCCGAGCCGGGCCGAGCTGGACGTGCCGCGCACGGGCCGGTCCGGCAGTGCCCGCCTGCGGTGGGACCTGCCCGAGAGCGGCCGCGTCCAGGCCAGGATCCTCGTGCTGCACCGCAACCGCGTTCTCCAGACCGCCGTGCTGACGGGCCGGGTGGGGGAGGAGGCGGTGATGCGGGGGCGGCTCGTGCTCTGGGACCGGCTCAGCCACCTCGACGACCGCCAGCCGTTCGACCGCACCTTCGTCCTCAACCACGACGACGAGGGGCGGGACGCCGTCGTCAGCCACGCCGACGGTGCCACCACCATCGAGGCGATGGCCGAGATCGACGCCACCACCGAACGCATCCGCTCGCACCTGCTGCGCGCCACCCAGCTCACCTCCACGGGGGCGGCGGCCCGAAAGGCCGCGAAGCGGATCCTCATCGACGTGGCCGTGGAGGGGTACGGGTTGTACGTCACCCTCGAGGACCATCTCGCCGGCTTCTCCGCCGCCCGGCGGATCCAGGTGGTCACGGCGCGCGCCGGCCGGTTCCTGCCGCTCGAGTTGGTCTACGACCGTCCCGCCCCGGACGAGGATGCCGAGCTGTGCCCCAACTGGGTGGCCGGGAGGGAGTGCGGACCCCACTGCTTCGCCGACGAGGAGGACTCCACCGTGGTGTGCCCGGCCGTGTTCTGGGGCATGAGCCGGGTGATCGAACGGCAGCACACCACGCTCGCGGGGCGGGAGGGCACCGCGTTCCTCGTCACCGCCACCCCCACCCGCGAGCAGCGCCTGCTGACCGTGACGCACGCGGTCCTCGGTGCCAGCGAGAAGGTCCGCGCCACGGACGTCACCCGCACCGCCAAGGCGCTCGGGGAGGACGCCACCCGGGTGGCCACCTGGGAGGAGTGGGTCGCGGCACTGAAGGCGGCGCCGTCGGACCTCCTCGTGCTGATGCCGCACACCGATCCGAAGGTCCGCACCATGGAGATCACCGGGCAGTCGCTCCGGATCGAACGGGTGAAGACCGGCCACGTGACGGGCGGGCACGAGGTCCGCCCCGTGGTGGTGCTCTTCGGGTGCGACACGGACGGTTCGCGGGACGATCCGGCCGGGTTCGCCACCTGGTTCATGAAGAAGGGTGCGGCGGTGGTGTTCTCCACCCTCACCATGCTCCTGGCGCGGCACGCGGCGGCGATGTCACAACAGCTCGCCTCGGCGCTGCGCGCTCCCGATCGGGCCGAGCAACCGCTGGGCGAACTCGTGGCGGCCTACCGGCGGGAGGCGGTCCGGGGTGGGTTGATCAGCGCGCTCGCCGTCACCGCCTACGGCGACGCGGACTGGAAGGTGTGAGGTGTTCCGGATCGAGATGCTGCCCGCGCAGCGGGGCGACGCCCTGTGGCTGACGTACGGGGAGCGCGGAGGCCAGACCCACCACGTGCTCGTGGACGGTGGACCGCAGGAGACCATCCCGACACTCGTGCCCGAGCTGGAGCGGCGGATCCGGGCCCTGCCGGGGGAGACCGACCGGGTGGAACTGTTCGTCATCACCCACATCGACGCCGACCACATCCAGGGGGCCGTGTCCCTGCTGTCGGACGCGGACCGGGTGCCGCTGTTCGGGGACATCTGGTTCAACGGGTGGAGGCACCACCAGCCGGAGGTGCTCGGCGGCCCCGATGCCGAGCGGCTCACCGCGGCCCTGCTGCAGCACCCCGAGAGGTGGAACGCGGCGTTCGGGGGCGGCGCCGTCGCCATCCCGGAGGAGGGGCCGCTGCCGGTGGTGGAACTGCCGGGCGGGCTGCGGCTGACGGTGGTGGCGCCGGACCGGACGGCCCTCGCCCGGCTGGCGCCGGAGTGGGAGGAGGCGTGCCGCCGGGCCGGGATCGTGCCGGGCGAGGGCGCCGAGATCGTGCGAAAGAAGTGGATCCGTGACGAGCTGCTCGGCGGGTTCGAGCCGGACCTGCTCGCGGAGTCCCGGTTCAGCGCCGACCGGGGGAAGCCCAACGGGGCGGGGATCGTGCTGATCGCGGAGTACGGGGGCAAGCGGGTGCTGCTGCTGGGGGACAACCCCGCCGGGCCGGTGCTCGAGGCGTTGGAACGGCTGGAGCCGGGGCCCCACCGGTTCGACGCGGTGAAGATGTCCCACCACGGCTCGCGGCGCAACACCTCGCTCGAGTTCGGGCGGCAGGTGCAGGCCAAGAAGTGGCTGGTCTCGACCAACGGGGCGCAGTTCGGGCACCCGGACCCGGAGGCGATCGCGCGGATCGTGGTGACGCAGCGGCTGAAGCCGGTGTTCTACTTCAACTACGCGACCGACAGGATCTCGGACGTGGTCTCCGCTGCCGGGGGCCGGTACCACGTGAAGCTGCCACGCCGTCGGCGGGACGGGACGCACGGAGAGGGCATCGCGCTGAGCGTGTGATCCCCTACTGCAACAGGGTGTCGTCCAGGGCACTTCCCTTGACGCGGCCGAACTCCCGCAGCAGGTCCTGCACCGTCATCCTGTCCTTGCGCGCCTGGTCGAGGTCGAGGACGATCCCGCCCTCGTGCATCATGATCAGCCGGGTCCCCATGCGCAGCGCCTGCTCCATGTTGTGGGTGACCATGAGCGTGGTGAGCCCGAAGCGGTCCACCACCTCGGTGGTCAGCCGGGACACGAGGGCCGCGCGCTGCGGGTCCAGCGCGGCGGTGTGCTCGTCCAGCAGCAGGATCTTCGGCTCGGAGAACGTGGCCATCAGCAGGGACAGGGCCTGCCGCTGCCCACCGGACAGGAGGCTCACCCAGTCCTTGAGACGCGTGTCGAGGCCCTGCTCTAGCGCCGTGAGTTCCTCGGCGAAGCGCTCCCGCTTGGCCTTGGTGACGCCGAGCTTCAGGGCCCGCCTTTGCCCGCGCTCCAGCGCCATGGCGAGGTTCTCCTCGATGCTCATGTGCGGCGCGGTGCCGGAGGCGGGGTTCTGGAACACCCGGCCGATGTAGCGGGCGCGCTGGTGGTCGTTCAGCTTCGTGACGTTCCGGCCGTCGATGGTGATGGTGCCGGTGTCCGCGCGGTAGGTGCCGGCCACCACGTTGAGGAGGGTGGACTTCCCCGCCCCGTTGGAGCCGATCACGGTGACGAACTCGCCGGGGGAGAGGTGCAGGGTGATGTCCCTCAGTGCGACGCGCTGGTTGACCGTGCCCGGGGCGAAGGTCTTGCCGACGTTCTCGATGCGCAGCATCCCTCAGTCCTCCTTCTGGAGCGCGGAGCTCTCGGCGGCGGCGGCGAACCGGTTCCGCATCACGCCCCCCATCCGCGCGAAGCCCTTCCACTGCGGCAGGACCAGCGCCAGGACGACGAGGATCGCCGAGATGAGCTTCATGTCGTTCGGGTTCAGGCCGGCCATGAGGGCGAGCTGGATCACCACGCGGTACATGATGGAGCCGAGCACCACCGCGGAGGCGGCGATGGCGATGCCGGAACGGCCGAGGAGCGCCTGCCCGATGATCACGGAGGCGAGCCCGGCCACGATGAGGCCGATCCCCATTCCGATGTCCGCGAAGCCCTGGAACTGGGCGATCATCGCGCCGGAGAGGGCCACCAGCCCGTTGGAGAGCGCGAGGCCGAGGAGCTTCTGGTTGTCGGTGTTCACCCCGAAGGAGCGGATCATGTCCGGGTTGTCCCCCGTGGCCCGCATCGCGAGGCCCGTGTCGGTGTGCAGGAACCAGATCACCACCAGGAGGATGGCGACGGCGACCGCGAGGAGCACCGCCACGCTCACCCACGTGCCGGTCAGGCCCGCGTCACGCAACGGGGTGAAGAGGGTGGTCTCCCGCAGCAGGGGCACGTTCGCGCGCCCCATGATCCGCAGGTTGATCGAGTAGAGCCCGATCTGGGTGAGGATGCCCGCGAGCAGCGGGTTGATGTTCCCCTTCGTGTGCAGCAGTCCCGTGACGATGCCGGCGATCGTGCCGGCGAAGAAGGCGAGCACCGTGGCGAGCAGCGGGTTCATCCCGTTGATGAGCCCGACGGCGGCCACCGACGCACCCGTCGTGAAGCTGCCGTCCACGGTCAGGTCCGGGAAGTCGAGGATGCGGAACGTCAGGTAGACGCCGATGGCCATGACCGCGTAGATCAGGCCCAGCTCGACGGCGGTGATCATGCTGATCCTCCGGGGGTGGTACTGGAGGCGGGGCCGCCCGTCAGGGGGGGCCCCGCCGTCGTCACTCGGTGATGTTCTCCGGGTCGGCCTCCGCGAGGAGGTCCTCCGGGATGGTGACGCCCATGCGCTGGGCGGCGTCGAGGTTCAGGTAGAGCTGCAGGTCGGACTGCGTCTCCACGGGCATGGTGGCCGGTTCGGCCTCGCCCGTGAGGATCCGCACGGCCATCTCGCCGGTCTGGTACCCGAGGTCGTAGTAGCTGATGCCGTAGGTGGCCACGGTGCCGCGGGCCACGGAGTCACCCTCGGCGGCGATGGTGAGGATCTGCTTGTCCTCGGCCACCTGGATGATCGACTCGAGGGCGGACACCACAGTGTTGTCGGTGGGCACGTAGAACGCGTCGACGTCGAGGGACTCGGCGGCCTGCTGCACCTCGGCCGACGTGCTGACCGTGGCCTCCACGATCTCGAGGCCGAGCTCGTCCGCGGCCTCCTTCGCCCAGTCCACCTGGACCTGCGAGTTCACCTCACCGGAGGAGTAGACGATGCCGACCCGCGTCGCCTCCGGCTTGAGGCGCTGCACGAGCTCGAGCTGCTCCTTCACCGGGTTCGCGTCCGAGGTGCCGGTCGCGTTGCCACCCGGGGCCTCGAGGCTCTCCACGAGGTCGGCGGAGACGGGGTCGGTGACGGCGGTGAACAGGATCGGGACGTCCGTGATGGCCTGGAGGGCTGCCTGGGCGGTCGGGGTCGCGATCGCGAGGACGAGGTCCAGGTCCGCGGAGGCGAACGTGCCCGCGATCGAGGCGGCGGTCGACTGGTCGCCCTGGGCGTTCTGCTCATCCCAGATGACGTTGTAGCCGGCGTCGGCGAGGGCCGCCTTGAACCCGTCACGGGAGGCGTCGAGCGAGGGGTGCGCGACGATCTGGGTGATGCCGATGGTGACCGACTCGCCTGCCTCGGCGGCAGTGGTGGTCTCGCCGCCGGCCGCGGGGGTGGTCTCGTCCTCGGTGGCGGTGCCACCACCGCAGGCAGTGGCGAGGAGCGCGGTGGCCAGCGCGAGGCCGGCCAGCCGGGTGGACTGGAGGAGTTTCACGGGGATTCCTTTCACGGAGCGCCCCCAACGGGCGCGTTCCCTGGCTCGGGCCGACGTGCCGGGGTCAGCCGATTCAGCCCCGATGGTAGTGAAGGCTGTCCACCCCTTGGTCCGCCGTCCCAACTGGCAGACGGCGACGGCGTCAGCTCGCGACGGCGTCAGCCCGCCGCCGCGTCGGCCAGCCGGCCGAGGGCGGTCCGCCAGTGATCGCGCCACCTCTCGAGCTCGGCGAGGCTCGGGAGCTTCGAGTGCTGCACGGAGACCCGCACCCTGTCCTCCTCCGGCCAGTCCAGCCACAGCGTCACGCGCGACCCGCCGGGGCCGTCCAACCGGACCGACCTGTCCTCGGTCAGGCCCGCGAGCGGGAGGGTGACGCCGGACCACGCCTCACGGGCGCCGTCGTCGGCGAGGAGGTGGCGCAGCCGGGCGCGCGAGGTGCGCAGGGTCTTCGAGGCGTTCGCGTCGAACGTGCCGTCGGGGCGCTGCCCGGGCAGGCGGAGCCCGCGTTCCTGCTCGTAGGCGACCGTGACGGCCTGCGCCCACCACGCCGGGACCCCGTTCTCGGCGAGGTGGGCGGCGATGCGGGGGTGGGGCCAGTCGCGGGCCCCGGCGTCGTCGAGGAGGGCGAACCAGTGGTCCCGGCCGTGCCCGGTGGCTGCGCGGACGCGCTCGTCGCTGACGGTCTGCAGGTTGCGTCGCACCATGGTCCACTCCTACGCGAGCGGGAGGCAGCGCGCAAGGGCTGGTGGTGGCCGGCGCAGATGTGCCGGTGTGCCGCTGGTGCCATCGCGTCGCGGACTCGGGCGGTCGTTCGTAAGCTGGTGGTCATCCACACTCCCAGGAGGATCTGATGAGCAAGATGTCATTCGTGATCGGCGCCGGACTCGGGTACGTGCTCGGGACGCGGGCAGGGCGCGGGCAGTACGAGAAGCTGAAGAAGGCCTCCACCTCGGCGTGGCAGTCCAAGCCGGTGCAGGGCATCGTCCACAAGGCGGACGAGACCGTGGGCGACCTCGCCCGCAACCAGGGCTCCAAGCTCACCGACCAGGTCGCCTCCGTGGTGAAGGAGAAGATCAACACGGTCGGCAAGAAGGACCAGAAGCAGACGTACCCGCCGCAGGCGTACTGAGCCTCTCGCCGAGGGCCCCGCACGTCCGGTGCGGGGCCCTCGGCGTGTCCGCGTACGTTCTCGCGCACACGTCAGCCGGACGGCGCGACGAAGGCACGGCGGGAGCGACGCCGTCGGCGCCCCCACCGTGCGACCAGGGAGATCAGCCCTCGATGGCGACGACCTCCACCTGCACGTTGCCCCTCATGGCCTTGGAGTAGGGGCAGATCTGGTGGGCGCGGTTCGCGAGATCCTGGATGCTGGCGACGTCCTGCCCGGGCACGGCCACCTCGACGATGATCGAGAACGCGGAGGACTCCCCGTGCGGTCCGAGCTGGATCGTGGTGGTCACGGTGGAGCCGGAGCAGTCGATGCCGACCGTGCTCGCCACGTGGGAGATGGCGTCGTTGAAGCAGGCGGAGTAGGCGGCCGCGAACAGCTCCTCCGCGGTGGTGCCGGTGGGGCTGTCGTCCCGCGGGTCGGCGAGGATGACGTCGAGCGAGCCGTCATGCGAGACGGCGTGGCCTGCCCGCCCACCGGTCGAGGTCACTCGCGCCGTGTACGCGACCTTCTCGGGGACGTCCATGCCTCCACGATCGCACACTGTGCCGTGGGTCACCAGCCCGGGCGACCCGGCCCGGAGGTCTCGAACAGGCCGGTCCGGCGCCGCGTGGACCTGCCGGACGACGACGGCGCCCGCCCGCTGCTGCGGACGGGCGCCGGGAACCGCGAGAACTCAGTGCGACGAGGGCGTGGTCTCGATCTCGGTCCGGTCGCCGGACCAGAGGGTGTGGAACACGCCGTCCTTGTCCACGCGCTTGTAGGTGTGCGCCCCGAAGAAGTCGCGCTGCCCCTGGATGAGGGCGGCGGGAAGGCGGTCGGCGCGCAGGCCGTCGTAGTAGGACAGGGAGGAGCCGAACGCCGGGAGCGGGATGCCCGCCTGGGCGCCCATGACCACCACGCGGCGCCATGCGGGCACGCACGCATTGATCTTGGAGGCGAAGGCCTCGTCCGCCATGAGCAGCGGCAGGGACTCGTTGCGGGCGTAGGCGTCGGTGATGTCGTTGAGGAAGCCGGCGCGGATGATGCAGCCGCCCCGCCAGATCTTCGCGAGCCCACCGAGGTCGATGTCCCAGCCGTACTCCTTGCCGGCGGCCTCGATCTGCACGAAGCCCTGCGAGTAGGCCACGATCTTCGAGGCGTACAGAGCCTGCCGCACGTCCTCGACGAACGCCTCGCGGTCCTCGATGGTCAGCTCGGCGGAGTGCCCCTCGAGCGGCCCGGACGCCGCACGCTGCTCCACGCCGGAGGACAGGGCGCGGGCGAACACGGCCTCGGTGATGCCGGTGAGCGGCACGCCGAGCTCGAGCGCGTTCTGCGCGGTCCAGGTGCCGGTGCCCTTCTGGCCCGCGCGGTCCACGATGACGTCCACGAGCGGCCTGCCGGTCTCGGCGTCCACCTGCTTGAGCACCTCGGCGGTGATCTCGATGAGGTAGGAGTTGAGGTCGGTCTCGTTCCACGCCGCGAAGATCTCGGAGATCTCCTGCGGGGTGGCGCCGAGGCCCTTGCGGAGCAGGTCGTACGCCTCAGCGATGAGCTGCATGTCCGCGTACTCGATGCCGTTGTGCACCATCTTCACGTAGTGGCCGGCGCCGTCGGCGCCGATGTGCATGCAGCAGGGCTCGCCGTCCACCTGCGCGGAGATCGACTCCAGCATGGGGCCGAGCCGCGAGTAGGACTCCTCGGTGCCACCGGGCATGATGGACGGGCCGTTGAGCGCGCCCTCCTCGCCGCCGGACACGCCGGTGCCCACGAAGTGCAGCCCACGGGCTCGGATCGCGGCCTCGCGGCGGCGGGTGTCGTGGAAGTTGGCGTTGCCGGCATCGACGATGATGTCGCCCTCGTCCATCGCGTCGGCGAGCTGGTCGATCACGGCGTCGGTGCCGCGGCCGGCCTGCACCATGATGATCGCGACGCGCGGCTTCGCGAGCGAGGCCACGAAGTCCTCGATGGTCTCGGACGGCACGAAGTCGCCGTCGTCGCCGTGCGCGGCCATCATCGCCTCGGTGCGGGCGTACGTCCGGTTGTACAGCGCGACCGTGTGACCGTGCCGCGCGAAGTTCCGGGCCAGGTTCGAGCCCATGACCGCGAGCCCGACGACGCCGATGTCGGCCCGTCCCGTGTTCTCTGGTGACGTCATTGCGTGTTCTCCTCATCTGTTGTTCCCCGGCGGGGAGTGTGGTGTCCGTCAGCCCCCGGTCGGGGGGCCGTGATCTGGGCGGCGAGGTGGGCCCCGCCGTAGCCGTTGTCGATGTTGACCACGCCCACGCCGGGTGCGCAGGCGTTCAGCATCGCGAGCAGGGGGGCGATCCCCCCGAAGGCCGCGCCGTAGCCGATGGACGTCGGCACTGCCACCACCGGCACGCGCACGAGGCCGGCCACCACCGAGGGCAGCGCCCCGTCCATCCCGGCGACGACGACGATCGCCCCCGCCTCCCGCAGCACGTCCAGCCGGGCGAGGGTGCGGTGGATGCCGGCCACGCCGACGTCGACGAGCAGTTCCGTGGCCCGTCCCAGATAGCGGGCGGTCAGCTCCGCCTCCCGGGCCACGGGGAGGTCGGAGGTGCCGGCGCACGCGACCACCACGAGCTCCCCGGTGGGCGACGGTGGTGCCGGCGGCCACGCCACGAGGCGGGCCTCGGGGTCGTGGAATGCATCGGGGAGTTCCAGCAGGATCGCCTCCGCGCCCTCGGGACTCACCCGGGTGAACAGGGTGGGCGCTGGTGTCCGGCCGCCGTCGGCCGCCGCGCCGCCCTCCAGGGCAGCGCCGTGCTCCCGCACCCGCGCGGCGATGTGGGCGAGCTGTGCGGTTGTCTTGCCCTCGCAGTACACGGCCTCGGGGTACCCGCGGCGGGAGGCGCGGTCGTGGTCGAGCCAGGCGACGGCGTCGGAGTAGGGATCACGCACGGCGGGCGAGCACCTCCAGGGTGAAGGCACCGGACTTGATGCCGGCGAGGTCCACGGCCACGTGGCGGAACCCGGCGTTCCGCAGCGCGCGCACCGCGGTGGTCCGGACCTCCTCGTCGGCGAAGCGCCCGATCTCGGCGGCGGGCACCTCGATGCGGGCGACGTCCCCGTGGTGGCGCACCCGCGAGTCGGTGAAGCCGAGGGCGCGCAGGGCGCGCTCGCCGGCCTCGATCTGGGCGAGCTTCTCGGGGGTGACCTCCTGGCCGTGCGGGATCCGCGAGGCGAGGCAGGGGGCGGCCGGCTTGTCCGCGCACGGCAGCGCCAGGGCGCGGGCGATGGCGCGGACGCGGTCCTTCGTGAGGCCGGCCTCGGCGAGCGGGCGGCGCACGGCGTGGTTGGTGGCGGCCTGGGCGCCCGGGCGGTCGGGGCGGAGCGCGTCGTCGGCGTTCTCGCCGTACGCGACGGTGGCGAGCGCGTGCTCGGCGGCCACCTCCGCGGAGATGCGGGTGAAGAGCTCGTCCTTGCAGTGGAAGCAGCGGTCCACGCCGTTGGCGCGGTAGGCCGGGTTCTCGCCCTCGAACGTGGAGAACTCGACGAGGTCGGCCCCGATGTGCGCCGCCACGGCGTGCGCCTCGGTGCGCTCGTCCGCGGCCAGCGACGGCGAGACCCCCATCAGTGCCACCACGGACTCACGGCCGAGGGCCCGAACCGCGAGCGCCAGGAGCACCGCGGAGTCGACCCCACCGGAGTACGCGACCCCCAGGGGTGCGGTGCCCTCCAGGAGGCGGGCGACGGCGTCGGCGTCGGCGAGGGCCGCGCCGCTGAGCTGGTCGGTGGTCATCGCCGTCATGGGCGCACCTCGACGACGGCGAGGGACGCACCAGCCACGAGGCCAGCGGTGGTGGCCGCGGCGGTCGCCCGGGTGAGGGCCTCCAGCTCGCTGGTCCCGAGGCGGCCGGCCAGGTCGCGGGCGGAGTCGAACTCGACCGCCGCGTTCACCACCGTGCCGTCCCGGTGGCCGAGCTTCACGGTCACCGGGTGGCCGTCGACCTCCACGGTGGCGAAGGAGCGGTCGAGCACGGTGCGGTCCACCGCGGTGGACCGCACGCCCAGGGTCGTGGTGTGCCGCAGCATCGCCTCGGTGACGGCGCGGGCGCGGGCGGGGTCCGCCAGCGCGTGGAGGCAGTGGGCGGGCCGGCCCTTCTTCATGAGGATCGGGGTGAGCCAGGCGTCCGCGGCGCCGGCGGCCAGCAGCGCCTCGAGGACGCCGGGCCACAGGCGGGGATCCATGTCGTCCACGTTGGCGCGCAGCTCCGCGAGCGCTGGCGCGGGGGCCGGCGTGGGGCTCGGATCGCCGGTGCGGGCGCCGACCAGCAGCCGCACCACGTTCGGATGGTCGGGGAAGTCCCGGCCGCCCGCGCCGATCCCCACCGCGTCGAGCGTCATGGGGGGCAGTGGCTCGCACACGCTGGCGAGGGACCGGAGGAGCGCCATCCCGGTCGGCGTGGCGAGTTCCCCCACCCTCCCCGGTGTCGTGACGACGGCGGGGCCCTCGTGGTGGTGGGTCTCCGCGGAGGCGTGGGAGTGGGGGGAATCGTCGTGGTCGTGGTCGTGGGCGTGGGCGTCGGAATGAACGCCGCCGTCGCCCGGCACGCCGGCGACCTGCCAGCCGAGAGCGAGCTGGGCGACGGCGGGGACCGGGACGGGGATGTCCCCGTGGGCGGCGCGGATGCGGCCGTCCCCGAGCGCGACGGGGGAGGCGGTCACGGAGGTGACCCCGAGCTGGCGGAGGGCCTCGCACGTGCCGACGACATCGGCGATCGAGTCCAGGGCACCGGCCTCGTGGAAGTGGATCTCCTCCGGGTCCACGCCGTGGACGTGCCCCTCGGCCCGCGCGAGCACCGCGAACGCGGCGAGGGCGGCGTCCCGCGTGGGGGCGGGGATGTCGGCGGCCTCCAGGTCCGCGCGGATGGTGCGCCAGGTGCGGTGGTGCGCCGTGTCCACGACCTCGACGACGACGCGCGTGGCCCGCTGCCCGCCGCGCGTCACCCGCTCGGCGCGGAGCGCGACGTCGGCCCCGACGAGGTGGCGCACGACGTCCTCGACGGCGGCGAGGTCTGCCCCGGCGTCGACGCAGGCAGCGAGCAGCATGTCGCCCGCCACTCCGGCGGAGACGTCCAGCCACGCGTGTCGGGTCATGCGCCCATTCTGCCCACCGCGGGCTCCAAGTGCCGCAATTTTTGGCAACTCGGGGGTTAGGCTGGCGGCGTGGCAGACGAGGACGGACCGCGGCGGGCGAAGGCGGTCACGATCTACGACGTCGCCGAGGCGGCGGGGGTGGCGCCCTCGACCGTGTCCCGGGCGCTGACCAAGCCGGGCCGCGTGAACCCCGAGACCGCGCACCGGATCCGGCAGATCGCGGACAGCCTCGGGTACCGTGCCAAGCGGGCCGCCGAACCGGACGAGCGGGAGCGGTCCAAGGTCATCGTGGTGTCCGTGGCCGGGCTCGCCAACCTCTTCTTCGTGGACACCCTGAACGGCATCGAGGACGAGGCCTCGGCGCTCGGGTACTCGGTGCTCGTGAGCGACGGCCGTGCGAACCTGCACGTCGAGCAGCAGGCCATCCATCGCAGCGTCGAGCTCGCGGACGGCATCATCCTCATCTCGCCGCGGATGCCGGACGGCGCCATCACCGAGTTCGCGCGGCGCAAGCCCCTGGTGGTCGTGAACCGGGTGGTGCGCGGCGTGCCGTCCGTGGTGCAGAACTTCACCGACGGCATGGCCCAGGTGGTGGAGCACCTCACGGACCTCGGGCACCGGACCGTCACCTTCATCTCCGGCCCCTCCGACGCGTGGATCGGCGCGGTGCGGCGGGAGGCGCTGCAGAAGGCCTGCCAGGCACGCGGCGTGACGATGCGCCGGATCGGACCCGTCGAGGGCACCGTCCGCAGCGGGGTGGGGGCCGTGCCGGAGTGGTTGCAGCACCGCACCACCGCCGTCGTCACGTTCAACGACGACATCGCGCTCGGCTTCTCCTACGGGGTGCGCGAGCGGGGCTTCCGGGTGCCGGACGACGTCTCCATCGTGGGTATCGACAACACCCAGAGCTCGTCCGTGTTCGCCCCGCCGCTCACGTCCCTCGCCGTGGCCGGACACGGCCAGGGTGCCGTGGCGGCGCGCCGCATCCTCACCGAGCTGCGGGGCGGGGCGACGACGTCGAACACGATCGTGGTGCCCATGAAGCTGATCAGGCGCGCCTCCACCGGGCCCGCGCCCGACCGCATCGTCAGCTGACGTCGCCGGGTCCGGCACGGCGGGTCACCCGGCGGAGCCTGTGACCCGGCGGAGCCCGTCACCGTGCGCCGTTCACCGGACGTCTCTGCGCAGCCGGTGGAGCACCTCCCCGGCGTTGTGGACGACCAGGGTCTCCGGGTCCGCCTCCATCGCCGCGATGTCCACGTCCGCGGGGTCCAGGTAGTTCAGGTTGTAGGACTCCACGACGTCCCTCGGGATGGAGGTCGCGAGGGTGACGGTGACGCGGTTGCGCTCGCCCTCGACGTCGTCGAACGTCCCCATCCCCCGCAGGTGGGTGGAGTGGGCGAGCTCGCCCCACGGGTGGTCCTTGAACCTCTCCCACTGCTTCACGTAGTAGTCGCGGTTGTGGTACCCGATCGTCGCGAGCCCGGGGTGCATGACCGAGACCTCGGTGATGTGGGGCGCGTAGATGATGAGCTCGCCGCCGTCCGCGACCACGGGCTCCATCTTGTAGAAGCCCTTGGCCCCGGTCCAGATGTCGTCGTACATCGTGGGGAGGATGGAGAGCACCCGCTTGTAGGGGCGGTCGAGGTAGGTGATGTGGCTGGCAGCCGCGATGGGGGAGGCGGCGGCCCAGGCGGAGACGGTGGTGCCCACGGACACCGAGTGCAGCTCGGGGGCACCGGCCTCGGTGACGACGGCGATGCACAGCTTCTCGCTCGGGATCCGGTCCGTGGCGGCGTTGATGAGGGACCGGACGGGGGTGATGCCCAGCGTGCCGATGATCTCGAAGGAGGAGATCAGGGCGCCCACCCAGTGGGAGAGGTCGATGACGTCGTGGCCGGACAGCCCGGGGAAGAAGTACTTGTTGCCCCCGGACATCCCGACCACCTCGTGGGGGAGGACGGGGCCGACGACGAGGGCGACGTCGTTCTCCACCACGTGGCGGTTCACGAGCACGTGCATGGGCACGTCGTGGAGGCGCCCGCCGGAGTACTCGGTGACCTCCTCGGCCGGGATGACGCCGAGGTCCGCGAACGTGGACTCGTCCCACCACTCGTGGTTCAGCACCGTCCAGCCCGGGTAGGTGGCCTCGATGTTCCCCGCCTCGTAGCCGAGGAAGAACGCGAGCTGCTCCTCGGTCATCGCGGCGTGGGTGCCGAGGGCCACGAGCACCGTGACCTTCGAGGCCCGCCCCGACAGCGCCTCGTGGACGGCGGGGAGCAGCTTGCCCATGGGGACGGCGCGCGTGGCGTCGGGGACCACCACGGCCACCGACTTGCCGTCGAGGTCCATGGTCCCCAGGGAGTCCACGATGTGGGCGTGCACCTCCTCCTGGGTGAGGATCCCCTCGGGCCCCCCGATCGTCATCGAGCCGGCGGCCAGTTCTTCGAGCTGCTTCAGTGCATCGGTCATGGGAACACTGTTCACCCCCCGCCGGGTGCGGGCAAGGGCTTCGTGCAACAGGTGGCAATTCCCGCCCGGCGCCGGGGGCCCGCACCTAGTCTCGGAGCATGGCCAACGCAACGAAGCTCACCGTCCACCCAGACAGGCTGCTGCCGTCCGAGCCCGCCCTGCGGGACATCGCCCGGGAGCTCTACACCTCGGTCAAGGACCTCCCGATCATCTCCCCGCACGGCCACGTGCCGCCGCAGTGGTTCTCGGAGAATCCGAACTTCAAGAACCCCACCCACCTGCTCCTCACCCCGGACCACTACATCAACCGCATGCTGCACGCGGTGGGCGTGGACCTCGCCGACCTGGGAGTCGGCCAGGAGGACTTCTCCGACGAGCAGGCCCGCGGCGCGTTCCGGATCTTCTGCGAGAACTGGAAGGTCTACCGCGGCACCCCGATGAAGTTCTGGTTCGAGTCCGAGCTCGCCGACGTGTTCGGCATCGACCTCGTGCCCTCGGCCGAGACGGCCGACGAGATCTACGACCGCATCGACGCGGCCCTCACGACGGACGAGTTCCGCCCGCGCGAACTGTTCGACCGCTTCCGGATCGAGTTCATCGCCACCACGGACGACCCGGTGGACGACCTGGCCCACCACCAGGCCATCGCCGCGAGCGAGGAGTGGAGCCGCGCCGTCGTCCCGACCTTCCGCCCGGACAAGTACCTCGAGCCGCTGAAGCCGACGTGGAACGCCGACGTCGACCGCCTGGGCGAGGTCGCCGGCGTCGACACCACCACCTACAAGGGCTACATCGCCGCCATGGAGAACCGCCGCGCCTTCTTCAAGGCCAACGGCGCGATCTCCACCGACCACTCCCACGCCGACGCCGGAGCCGAGAAGCTCTCCGCCGTCGAGGCCGAGCGCCTGTACGCCGCCGCCCGCGCCGGGACCATCTCCGCCGCCGACGCCGTCCGCCTGCGCCGCGACTTCGTGTTCGAGCAGGCCCGCATGGCCTCCGAGGACGGCCTCGTCATGACCATCCACCCGGCCGTGGCCCGCAACCACCACGAGCCCACCTTCGAGAGGTTCGGCGCCGACGTGGGCACGGACTTCCCGATCCACGTGGAGTTCGTCAACGCGCTGAAGCCCATGCTGAACGCCTTCGGCACCAACCCGAACTTCCAGCTCGTGGTCTTCACCATGGACGAGGCGGTGTACTCCCGCGAGCTCGGCCCGATGGCGAGCTTCTACCCGAGCGTCTACGTCGGCGCCCCGTGGTGGTTCATCGACACGCCCGACGCCGTCATGCGCTACCGCCGCGCCGTCACCGAGGCCTGCGGCTTCGGCAAGACGTCCGGCATGATCGACGACACCCGGGCGCTCCTGTCCATCCCGGCCCGCCACGACATGGCCCGCCGCGTCGACTCCGCCTACCTCGCCTCCCTCGTGGGAGACCACCGCCTGACCATGGACGAGGCCCTCGACACCGCCTACGACCTCGTCGTCACCAATCCGAAGAAAGCGTTCCGAGTCCAATGAGCCCACGCCTCTCCCGCGACGGCTTCGGCCGTCCCGCCGCCCCCGTCAAGATGGTCCACCTGGGCATCGGGAACTTCACCCGCGCCCACCAGGCCTGGTACACCGAGCACGCCCCGGACGCCGCCGAGTGGGGCATCGCCGCCTTCACCGGGCGACGTCCCGACACCGCCGAGGCGCTCGCCCCGCAGGACGGGCTCTACACCCTCATCACCCGTGAGGCCGACGGCGACCGCTTCGAGGTGATCTCCTCGCTGTCGAAGGTGCACGCCTCGACCGAGAACGACGCCTTCCTCGGCTACCTCGCGAATCCCGCGACCGCGGTCATCACCTCCACCGTCACCGAGGCGGGCTACATGCGCGCCGCGGACGGCCACCTGGACGTGGCCAACGATCGGGTGGCCGCCGACATCGAGGCGCTGAAGGCCGACCCGCGCGCCGCGTGCGCGACGACGCCGCTCAAGCTGGTCTCCGGTTTCCTCGCCCGCCGCGCCGCCGGCGTCGACGGGGGCATCACCGTGCTGCCGTGCGACAACCTGCCCGAGAACGGCAAGGCCTTCTCGACCGTCGTCATCGACGGTGCGAAGGCCGTGGACCCCTCGCTCGCCGAGTGGATGGCGGAGAACGTCGCGTGGGCCACCTGCATGGTGGACCGGATCACGCCCGCCACCACGGACGAGGAGCGCGCCGCCGTCGAGACGGGGTGCGGGTACGCGGACGCCTCGCCGGTTCCCACGGAGCCCTTCGCCGAGTGGGTGGTCTCCGGTGACTTCATCGCTGGCCGCCCGGCGTGGGAGGAGGCCGGCGTCACGATCGTCGACGACGTCACCCCCTTCGAGGAGCGCAAGCTCTGGATGCTGAACGGCTCGCACTCCCTCATGGCCTACGCCGCGACGATCCGCGGCTTCGAGACCGTGGCCGACGCCATCAACGACCCGGAGGTCCGGGGCTGGGTGAACGAGTGGTGGGACGTGGCGGGTGCCAACCTGTCGGTGCCCTCCGACGAGTACCGTGCCAAGCTCATCGACCGGTTCGAGAACCCGCGCATCCGGCACCTGCTCGCGCAGATCGCCGCCGACGGCTCCCAGAAGATCCCGGTGCGCATCCTCCCCGCGCTCCGCGCCGAGCGGGCGGCCGGCAGGCTGCCCGACGGCCCGCTGCGCGCCATCGCCGCGTGGATCCAGCACCTCCGCGGCCACGGCGCCCCCGTGAAGGACGCCCAGGCCGAGACGGTGCTCGCCCTCGTGGGTGAGGACCTGCCCGCCACCGTGGCGAACGTGCTCGCGTGGCTGGGCGCGGACCTCGCGGGGGACGCCGCCGTCGTCGCCCGCGTGACGGAACTGGCCGACGACCTGGCCTGACAGGTTCGGGCGGAGGGGCCGGCGCGGGGCGCCGGCCCCTTCCGTCACCCGGCCGTCACTCGACGCCGATGTGATCCCGAACCAGCGCGACGAGCTGGCGGCAGTGGTCCTCCGCGGCAGGCCCGTCGCCGGCGGCGATCGCCCGCGCGATCCCCTCGTGGAAGGTCAGCGACCGCTCGATGCGTGCCGACGCGACGGTGCGGGTCGGGTGGGAGGCCACCGCCACCAACGCGGGCGCGAGCGCGATGAACATCTCGTTGGCCGAGGAGTGCAGCAGCGTGGTGTGGAACCGCGCGTCGGCGTCGCGGAAGGCCTGGGTGTTCGCCAGTCCACTGCGCGTCAGTTCCCAGAGCCGCCTTGACATCTCGAGGAGGGTGGAGCGGTGGTGCTCGGTGCCGTTGAGCGCACCGAGGTGGGCCGCCACCGGCTCGACGGCGATGCGCAGGCCCATGAGCGAGCGCATCTGGTCCTCCCTGGTGGGGCCGGCGAGGCGCCATCCGATCACCTGGGGATCGAGGACGTGCCAGCGGGCCCGGTCGGCCACGATGAGTCCCACCCGCCGGCGCGCCTCGATCATGCCCTTGGACTCCAGGGACCGCATCGCCTCGCGCGCCACGGTTCGGGAGACCTCGAAGCGCTCCTCCAGCGAGGCGAGGCTGACCACTGATCCCGCTGGGAAGGTGCCGGCGACGATCTCCCGTCCGAGGACGTCGACGACGGCCGCGTACATGGACTTCGGCAAGAGCGGCCCTCCCTGGCGCATTCGGTTCGCCGGCGCGGCGATGAGCCGGCGTGGACAGGCAGGTGAGACCTCCCAAGCCTTCATGGTAGGCAGTGGATCTGTCGCCGTGTCGGGAACCGTGCAGAAGGGGGACACTCGATGTGACGAGCGTCACGTCCCGTGGTGGAGTTCAGGGGAGGCGTGCCAACTGGTCCATCAGGTCGTGGCCGTCCGGCCCCTCGAGGTAGGGCACGAAGAGATCGAGGTCGTCCGGCTCCGGGTCCTCGGGGTGCTGGCGCTCACCCGGCGTGCCGTGGGCGAGGACCTGCTCCACGGGGTTCAGCTCCCGGATGAGGACGGCGCGGACGTGCTCGGGATGTTCGCGGGCCATCTCGCGGTACAGCATCGGGTCGTGCTGGCCGTCGTCGCCCACGAGGAGCCACGTCAGGTGCGGGAACTCGATGGCGAGGCGCCGCAGGGCGGTGCGCTTGTGCTCCTGGCCGGAGCGGAACCAGCCGGTGTTGGTGGGGCCCCAGTCCGTCATGAGCATGGGCCCCTCGGGGTAGCCGTGCGTCTCGAGGAACGTGGTGAGGGTGGGGACCACGTTCCAGGCACCCGTGGAGAGGTAGAACACGGGCATCCCCGGGTGCCGGCGCAGGAGTTCCACATACAGTTCCGCCATCCCGGGGACCGGCTGCCGGGTGGTGGTGTGGCGCACGAACGTGTTCCACGCCGCGATGAGGGCCCGGGGCAGGTACGTCACCATCACGGTGTCGTCGATGTCCGAGATGAGGCCGACCCGCGTCTCCTTGGCGATGATCCGGACGCGCGCCTCCACGGGCTCTGCCGCGAGGGGGTCGATCGTGACGGTCTGCCACCCCGGCTCCAGGCCGTGCTTGCGGATGATGACGTCGACGTAGCCGCCCCGGTCGGTGGTGGTGTTGATCGTCGCATTGCCGGCCGTGATCCTGACGGGCAGCCCGGAGACGTGGGTGGTCATGAAGAGTCGCCACCCGCGTTGCGCCTCGGCCAGCGCGTCGTCCCGGGTGGGGTCCACCTCCTCCGCGGCAGGGTCCTCCAGGACGATCCGGGCGAGCACGCGCACGAACTTCCGCGAGCCGTAACCGGTGAAGGCCACGACTCTCGGACGCCACCCCTGCTGCCACCGCCTGTGCACCATGCGCTTGTTGATGGATGCCTCGATCCGTGCGCCGCGCGAGAGAGCCATGAACCGAATCTATCGAGCAGATGCGGGTCTCGTCAGCCGCCGAGGGCCGCGTCCACGACCTCCTTGGCCGCGGCCTGGACCTCGGCGAGGTGCTCGGCGCCCTTGAAGGACTCGGCGTAGATCTTGTAGACGTCCTCGGTGCCGGAGGGCCGCGCAGCGAACCAGGCGTTCTCGGTGGTGACCTTGAGGCCGCCGATCGGCTCGTCGTTGCCGGGGGCACGCACGAGGCGGGCGGTGATGGGCTCGCCGGCCAGGGTCTCGGCCGTGACGTCCGAGGGATCCAGCTTGCCCAGCTTCGCCTTCTGCTCCTTGGTGGCGGCGGCGTCGATACGGGCGTAGGCCGACGCGCCGTACTTCTCCACGAGCTCGCCGTGCAACTGGGAGGGCGACTTCCCGGTGACCGCGAGGATCTCCGAGGCGAGCAGGCAGAGGATCAGCCCGTCCTTGTCCGTGGACCACACGGTGCCGTCCGTGCGGAGGAACGAGGCGCCGGCGGACTCCTCGCCGCCGAAGCCGACCGAGCCGTCGAGGAGGCCGGGGACGAAGTACTTGAAGCCCACCGGGACCTCGATGAGCTTCCGGCCGAGGCCCGCGGCGACACGGTCGATGAGCGAGGACGAGACGAGGGTCTTGCCGATCGCGGCGTCGGCCGCCCAGCCCGGGCGGTGGGCGAACAGGTAGGAGATGGCCACCGCGAGGTAGTGGTTCGGGTTCATGAGGCCCGCGTCCGGGGTGACGATGCCGTGGCGGTCCGCATCGGTGTCGTTGCCGGTGGCGATGTCGTACGGGGCGTCCGCCCCCATCTTGCCGAGCAGGGAGGCCATCGCGTTGGGGGAGGAGCAGTCCATGCGGATCTTGCCGTCCCAGTCCAGCGTCATGAAGCGGAAGGTGGGGTCGACGTCCGGGTTCACCACGGTGAGGTCGAGCCCGTAGCGCTCCCCGATCTCCCCCCAGTAGTCGACGGCGGCGCCGCCCATGGGGTCGGCGCCGATGCGGACGCCGGCGTCGCGGATCGCGTCGAAGTCGATGATGTTGGCGAGGTCCTCCACGTAGGCGGACAGGAAGTCGTGCTTCCCCGTGGTCTCGGCGGCCAGGGCCTGCTCGAGGGAGACGCGGGGGACCTTCTCCCACCCGGTGCGGAGGATCTCGTTGGCGCGGTTCGCGATCCACGACGTGGCGCCGGTGTCCGCGGGGCCGCCGTGCGTGGGGTTGTACTTGAAGCCGCCGTCGCGGGGCGGGTTGTGGGACGGGGTGATGATGATGCCGTCCGCGCGCCGTGGACCGGTGGGGCGGACGCCCTCGGCGGTGCCGGCACCGTTGGCGAGGAGGATCGCGTGGGAGAGGGCGGGGGTGGGGGTGAAGCGCTCCCGGGCGTCGATCCGCACCTCGACGCCGTTCGCGGCGAGGACCTCCATGGCCGACTTCCACGCCGGCTCCGACAGGACGTGGGTGTCCCGGCCGATGAAGAGCGGGCCGTCCGTTCCCTGGCTGGCGCGGTACTCCACGATGGCCTGGGTGGTGGCGACGATGTGGGCCTCGTTGAAGGCGGCGTCGAGGGAGGAGCCGCGGTGGCCCGAGGTGCCGAAGGCGACCTTCTGGGCTGGGTCGTCCACGTCCGGGACGAGGTCGTAGTAGGAGGAGACGACCTTGTCGACGTCGATGAGGTCCTCGGGTTGGGCGAGTTGTCCAGCGCGTTCGTGCATGGGCCCAATCCTGCCCGACGCCCCCGGCAAATACACTGGATTCATGGCAATTCCCAGCTACCCTGGCAACTTCTCGGCCCGGGCTCTCGACGCGTCCGATCCGGTACCCGAGGGGTTCGTCCTCCTCGACATCCGCGAGGAGAACGAGTTCGTCGCGGGGCACGCCCCCGGTGCGGTGAACCTGCCCATGACCCGGTTGCAGGGCCGGATGGACGACCTGCCTGACGGGAAGCTGATTCTCGCGTGCCGGACCGGCAGCAGGTCCGTCCAGGCGATGGACTGGCTGGCCCTGCGGGGGCACCGGGTCTGGAACCTCCGCGACGGCATGCTCGCGTGGCGGCTCGCCGGGTTCCCGGTCGTGCGGGACGACGGCACGCCCGGCGCCATCATCTGACGCTGCGGGCCGGCGGGGGCTGCCCAGGAGAGGGCGGGCGGGTGGCAGTGCCCGCCAGTAGAGTCGGACCATGGGAAAGAAGTCACGCCGCACCGACATGCCCGCGAAGCCGAAGCGCCGGGAGGTGCCGTTCGTCGAGCGCCCGTTCGAGGGCCTGCCGGCGGAGACGGACCTCGTCGCGTTGCGGGAGATCCTCCCCTCGGCGACGGCGGAGCTCGAGCTGGACGGCATGCCCGTCCTGTTCGTGACCCTTCTCCCCGACCAGCTCCCCGCCCTGCGGCGGGAGGACGGCACGGTGGTCATCGCGTTCCAGACCCGCATGCGGTCCGGGGACGCCTCCCGCGACCTCGCGTACGCCTTCGAGAGGGCCCGCGAGCTGACCCCGGGCCAGCCCCTCTACCTCTCTGAGCTGCCGGAACCCGGCACCCGCCTGCAGGACCTCATCGCGGCGGACGCCCCGCTCACCGTGACCGTCCACCAGGGCTTCGAGTACTGGGTGGACCCCGCCACCGAGAGGACGCCCGAGCTCGAGGAGGCGCTGGAGTCCGCGGCGGGGAACGCGATTCCCATGGAGGGCGTGGACGGTGTCACCTCCGCCTACTGGACCCGCATGGGCAAGGAGTTCCTCCGGTGGGTGCGCCCCGAACCCGAGTACGAGCTCCTCGATGCGCTCGCCCGCCTGCAGGCCCGCCGCGAGACCGACCTGGAGGAGGGCGCCCGCCTCATCGGCGCCTTCCGGGCCTGCGGGGTGCTGGTCCCCGTGTGGGAACTGAACCCGGGCACCGAGGCGGACGAGCTCACCGAACCGTGCCGTCGCTTCGAGGACAGGCTGCAGGCCGCCCTCGCGGAGACCGGCACCCTCACCGCTGACGAGCGCCGCGCCCGTGCGGGCCTCATCTCCCGGCAGGTGAACCTCCGCTGACGGCCGCGGCCCCATGTCGACGGTCGCAACGACGGCCACGCCACCGCACGGACGGGTGTCGCGGAGCCGGGCGACGTGGCACACCCGCACCATGAGCAGGCAAAGGATAGGCTTGAGGTGTGAGTGAGGCAACAAGAGTCGCAGTGGTGATTCCGGCCAAGGACGAAGCTGACACGATCGCGGCCACGGTGCGAGCCTGCCGCGCGATCCCGCGGGTCAACCTGGTGCTGGTCGTCGACGACGGCTCGGAGGACGACACGCAGCACGTCGCCCGGGCCGCGGGCGCCGTCGTCGTGCGTCACTCCGTGAACAGGGGCAAGGCGTCCGCGATGGAGACCGGCGGCTCGGTGGTGGCCATGCGGGACATCGAGGGCCGCGAGCCACGGCTCCTCCTCTTCATCGACGCCGACCTCGGCGAGACCGCCACCGCCTGCGGCGCCCTGGTGGAGCCCGTGGCCTCGGGCCGGGTGGATCTCGCGATCGCCGCCCTGCCCAGGCAGGAGGGCGCCGGCGGGCACGGGTTCGTCACCGGCCTCGCGCGCTCGGCCATCCAGAAGGCCACCGGCTGGGCACCCACCCAGCCGCTCAGCGGGCAGCGCTGCATCACCCGCGAGGCGTTCAACGCCGCACTGCCGCTCTCGCGTGGCTGGGGGGTGGAGACCGGAATGACCATCGACGTGCTCACCGCGGGGTTCACCGTGCAGGAGATCCCCGTGAACCTGCGGCACCGCGCCACCGCCAACGACTTCGCCGGCCAGGTGCACCGCGCCGGCCAGTACCGTGACGTGCTCTACGCCGTCACCACGCGGCGCGTCCGCGGCGTGCGCGTGCCCCGCGAGGTGATCACCCGGGCTGCGGTACAGCAGCGGGTCGGCGAGCCGTACGGCGTCAGCTACGACTGACCCCGGCTCGGGACCGGCCCGGTGACCGCTTCGCCGGCGGGGACGTCCGCGACCCGGATCCGCAGCAGCCACCGGGCCACCACGGCGATCAGCAGCGGCACCGCCAGTGACATGCCGATGGCCGGGACGACGACGCCCGAGTCGTTGAGCGCGTAGCCGATCACCCACGCCGTGGCCAGTGCCGTCACGCCGGGCTTGAGCATGACGGCATCCTGCGTGAGCCGCCCCACCGTGTCGCGGGGGCTGAGCCAGTCGTACCCGGCGAGCGCGCGCCTGCGGGTGATCCGCTCGTCCTCGCCGCCCCCGCGACCGAGCGGGCGGGCCACCACGAACACGAGCACCACCACGCCGGCGAGCATCAGGAGCGTGAGGGTGGAGCCGAAGAGGTTGGTGAGGTTCTGCCCCGCCTTGCGGGCGATCACGTTGGCGAGGCCGCCGTCGAGGACGGTCTGGATGAAGTTGCCGAGGTGGCTGCGCTGGTCCGCCGGCCGCAACCAGTCGAGGACCGAGAAGCTCACCGCCAACAGGGCGGACACGCCGAGCACCAGCACCACCCGCCGCCAGGTGAGCCGCACGGACAGCGTGAGCAGCACGAGGATCGTGAAGGCCGGGATGAGCGCCGGTGGCCCACCGAAGTCCGCCCCGATGGAGGGATGTCCGTCGAGGATCGTGGTCGCGATGCCGAGCACGGCGATCAGGCCGCCCGCCAGCCAGCGCCGTCCCCGCCGCACCAACGGCTCGGCCACGCACATCGCCACCAGCAGGCTCGAGGAGGCCAGCAGCGCGAAGGAGGAGTTGTTGAAGCCGTAGAACCGGCCCCCGACCTGCGGCTGCACGCCCATGAGTGCGGACACCTGGAGGGTCGCCCCGGTCAGGGCGTCCACCACGAGCACCACGTACGTCAGCCCTGCCACCACGGCGAGGGGTGCCAGCAGGTGGCGCCGCCAGGGCCCCGCGAGCGCCACGACCGCGATCGCCAGGGCGATCGCGAGCAGCGCGCCCCACAGTGCCAACCCGGCGTTGGCGGCCCGCCACCAGGGCAGCAGGTTCGCCAGGTAGCTCGCGAGCGGGATCGCGGCGACGTACACGCCGGTGTTCCGCAGGGCCCGCAGGAGGGAGGCCGTCCCCGCCGGTCGCAGGAGCGCCCGCCCCAGCGGCGCCAGCCGGCGCGCCCCCGCCTGCATCCGGCCGAGGAACGTCCGGTTCAGCCCGAGCGCCGCCGCCCCGTAGATCAGCAGGTTGATCGCCACGAGGAAGGAGAAGAACCCCGGGACCAGTGGGCGGATCGCCAGCGAGTGGTCCGAGATGTCGACGAGCCGGAACAGGTGGTCCTCCGGCGCCGCTCCCGTGCGGGTCATCGGCGCACCGGGGATGCCGTCGAGGGGTTCGCCCAGCACCAGGTGGGCGAGGGTCGGGGTGACGTCCGTGGCCTGCACCATGCCGTACTGCCGGGTCGAGGCAGATCCCAGCACGCCCGGGTCCTCGCCGAGCTCGGCCGCCTCGACCACCGCGGCGACCTGCATGCGCGGCACCGTCCCCGAGTCGGAGAGCGAGGCGACCACGACGACGGCGTCGGGCGCCACCTCGGCGACGGTGTCGAGGACGGCTCCGAGCCGGGCGTCGATCGCGGCCACCTGCTCCGCGCGCGTGGGCTCGCGCAGCAGCCAGTCGTCGGTCCCGGGGAGGTCGGGCGTGGGGTCCGCGGCGTCGTCGACGTCATCCTGGAGGTCCCCCTCGTCGACGTACACGAACGGGCGCCCGCGGTCGCGGACGCCTCCGACGTCGACGACGGTCAGGTCGTGCGCGGGGACGGCCTCGGCCACCTGGGTGGCGAGCGTCGAGGGGGCACGCGCCGTGGCGTAGCGGTCGCCGACCGGGACGCCGTCGGCGCCGGCCAGCGCGATCGCCGCTCCGGGCCCGAGCGCGGCCGTGGTGGCACCGGCCGCCCCCAACGCGACGCCGAGCAGCCCGGGCACGGCATCATACGGGCCGTCCTCCGCGGCCTGGAGGAAGTCGGACCAGCCGGGGACGACGCCGTCGGCACCCGGTGAGAGGAGCGCGCGGCAGGTGCCGTAGCGCTCCATCGGGAGATCCGCGGCGCGGCGGCCGGCGGACACGGCCAACCAGCCGTCCACGGGGCAGGACGTGGAGCGCACCGAGCGGGAGATCAGGTTGCCGGTGGCGCCGTGCTCCACGAGGGAGAAGAGGTGGGGGGTGGCGGCGAGGGAGGCGTCGTCCCACCGGACGCCCGTCATGCCGACGAACACCACGGGCCGGCCCGGGTCCGGGGTGGCGCGGGGGGTGGGGGACGGCGCCGTCAGGAGGGCCGGCGCGGCTGGGGCGGCGGCGGGCTGGGCAGGCCCGGCGGCGGCCGCCACGAGGGGGAACGCCCCGAGGGGGAGCGCGACGAGGGTGAGGACGAGCAGGAGGACCGCCACGAGCGCGGGTCGCGGGCCGGTGGGGCGGGCCGGGAGAGTCCTCACCCCCCAGAGCCTACTGGTGACCCCCGACCGGATCGTGGGTGGCGGGCGACCCGGCGTTCGCCATGCGGGGGCTGCGCGAGTGGTGGTCATCACACGTGTACTCTTGTCCCACTATGCGGTTCGCCTACCTCGGCCCTGAGGGCACCTTCACCGAAGAAGCGATGGTGCGGTACGCCCCGGATGCCGAGGGAGTGCCGTGCGTCGACGTTCCCACGGTCCTGGACGCGGTCCGCATGGGCGAGGCCGACTTCGCGGTGGTCCCCATCGAGAACTCGGTGGAGGGCGGCGTGAACGCCACCCTCGACGCCCTCGCCCAGGGCTCCCCCCTCATGATCGTGGGGGAGGTGCTGGTCCCGATCACGTTCACCCTGGTGGCGCGCCCGGGAACCACCCTGGCGGACGTGCGGACGGTGGGCACCCACCCGCACGGATGGGCGCAGTGCCGGCGCTGGATGCGGGACAACCTCCCGGATGCGGTACACGTTCCCACCACCTCGACCGCAGCGGGTGCCGCGGAGATCGCCAGCGGGGAGGCGCAGTACGATGCTGCACTGTGCTCCCGCATCTCCGCGGAGCGGTACGACGTGGAGGTCCTCGCGGACGGGATCGCGGACAACTGGCACGCGATCACCCGGTTCGTGGTGGTCTCCACCCCGAAGAAGCTCCCCCCGGCCACGGGCTCGGACAAGACCACCCTGATGGTCCACCTCGCCCACAACGAGGCGGGCGGCCTGCTCGACATGCTGGAGCAGTTCGCCGTGCGGGGAGTGAACCTGTCCAGGATCGAATCAAGGCCCATCGGCGACTCGCTGGGCCGCTACGGCTTCTCCATCGATGCGGAGGGCCACGTGACGGAGGAACGAATGCAGGCAGTGCTGATCGGGCTGCACCGGGTCTGCCCCCTGGTGCGCTTCATGGGGTCCTACCCCTCCGCCGAGGGCCGCCAGACACGGCTGCGTCCGGGCACCTCCGACGCCGACTTCATCGCAGCACGCACCTGGGTGCGCTCGCTGCTCGACTCATGAACGGCGACGCCCGCGGGCGCATCCTCGCGGAGGCGCGCTCCGCGTTCGCGGCCAGCGGGTACGACGGCGCCCCCCTGCGCTCCATCACGAAGGCGGCTGGCGTGGACGTCGCGCTCGTCGCCTACTACTTCGGCAACAAGGAGGGGCTGTTCCGGGAGGTAGTCGCGAACGCGTGCGCCCGCGGCTCGGAGATCGCCGAGGCGATCGAGGAGAACCGGCACACCGCCGGAGCCGAGGTGACCCGCGTGTTCGGCGAGATCCTCGCCCACGAGCAGTGCCGCCAGGTGGTGGAGGCGGTGTTCCGCACGGTGCTCTCCCCGAACCACGACGAGGATGCGATGCACGTCCAGGTCGTCGAGCAGCTGCGTGCATCCTTCGGACGCGCCCTCGGTGGCACCGACGCCCACCCCGGCGACCAGATCTTCGCCGCGCTGTTCACCGGCATGTTCGTGATGCGCTACCTGCTGCCGATCGAGCCGCTCGCCTCCGCCGACCAGGAGAGGCTCGAGCGCGTCCTCGCCGTGCAGTCGCAGGAGATCCTCGACGCCGTCGACGACCGGGGTGACCACGGCGGGTGGGGTGCGTTCGACGCGAGCCGGCTGGCCGCCGTCCCAACCGCGACCGGGTCCGGGCCAATCGACGAGGCCACCGCCACGGACGACGTGACCACCAAGGACCGCATCCTCGACGCCGCCCGCCGGTCGTTCGCCCGGCTCGGCTACCACGGCACCGCCCTGCGCGACCTCGCGAACGAGGTGGGCTGCAACGTCGCGCTCATCCCGTACCACTTCGGCAGCAAGCTCGGCCTCTTCGAGGCCGTGGTGGGGCAGGGCCTGCAGGGCACGCGGGAGATCCGCGAGGCCCTGGACACGCGTGACCCGATGGACCCGGAGTCGAACGCCGAGGCCGCTCGACGTACCGCCCGGATCATCGTGGACATGTTCACGAAGGAACCGGCCGCCACCGCCCTGCGTGCCGTCCTGCTGAGCGCCGCCTCCCCACGGGACGAGCACCGCCAGATGCACGCCGACCTCATGCGGATGGTGCACGCCGCCTACCTCGAGGCGATCGGGTCCGGACCGTTCCTCGCCGCCGGTATTCCCCTCGGCGAGGGTCTCACCGCCGAGGAGGAGGCCGAGGCCGAGTTGGCGTTCCTGTTGTTCGGGACGATCCCGGTGGGCGTCTTCGTGCTCCGGGACCTGATCGGGCTGGAGCCGCTGGCGAGCGTGCCGGTCGACGACTTCGTCGAGTTGATCGCCCCGCGGCTCGAGTGGCTGCTCAACGGCGGGCTCGTGCTCGCCCTGCGGCGTGCGGGCGGCAGCCAGGACTGACGCGCCGCCACCTGCGCGTGACGGTACGGAGGTGAGGCGCGCCGTCGTCGCCCGCCGTCATCCCGACGTCAGGCGGTCCTGACCACGAGCCCCCCGGGCTGCACCCGGAAGAACACCGACGTGGCGAGCCCCACCAGGTCCCCGTCCGCCTGGACGGCCTCGGGTTGGGCCGTGTGGATGGCCATCGTGCGACCCCGGCGGTACTCGATCCGGGACGACACGTCGCCCTCGTTGCGGATGCCCACGCCCTGCAGCACTATCTTGCCGCCGAAGGACGCCCACCCGATCATGCCGCCACGGGTGTCCACGGCCATGAGGTCGAGCCAGCCGTCGTCGAGCTTGGCGTCCGGGAGGAGCGTGACACCCACCGGGAGCTTCCCGCAGTTGGCCACCATGATCGTGCGGGCCTTCATGTGCTCGTCCTGGAGGGCGTCCCCGATGCGCAGGCGGAAGTCCACGCGCCTGCCGAGCATCGGCTTCAGCGCCGCCACGATGTAGGCCAGCCAGCCGATCCGCGACTTCAGGTCCTCGTCCGTTCCGGCCACCATGTTGGCGTCCAGCCCCACCCCGGCGATCACGAGGAAGATGTGCTCCTCCTCCGGTGGGGACTGCCGGATCCCGTGCCGGGCGATGTCCTCCGCGGACTGCACGACCACGGCCGCCCCCGACTCGAGCGCGATCCGCTCCTCCTCGTCCGTGAGCAGCTCGGTGCGCACCCAGCCGACGTCGATGGCCCTGTCCTTGCCGGTGAGGGCCGTCTTGACCATCTCGCGCGGGTCGCTGATGGAGAGCTCCAGGTTGCGCGCCAGCAGGTTGCCCGTCCCCAGCGGCAGGAGCGCCATCGGAACCCCCGTGCCGGCCAGCGTCTCGGCCACCGCCCGCACCGTGCCGTCCCCACCCGCGGCGACGACGACGCTCGCCCCCGCCTCGAGCGCTTGCCGCGCCTGCCCGGCCCCCGGGTCCTCCATCGTGGTCTCCAGGAAGATGGGCTCCGGGAGGCCCACCTCGCGCGCCGTCTGTGCGATCAGACGCTTCAGGTCCACCCAGTCCACGTTCTTGGACGGATTGAGGACCACCACGGGCGGGCCGACGGGGGACGGCTCGGGGCCGGCGTCGTCGTCGTGCCGGTGGGCGGGGGAGGCGGGAGCGGAGAGCATCGTCGGGGTGCGCGAGGCGCGGGCGAGCGCGACGCTGGCGAGAGTGAGCGCCACGATCGCCACCAGCAGTGCGAGGAGGACGAGGACGGTCAGGGCGGTGGGGCTCACCTGTTCGAATCTACTCCCCGGACCGGCCGGGCACGTGGGCCATCCGCCCGGGGGGTGCGCGCTCCCAGCCACCGCGTGCCCGCCCGGCCACCGCGCGCCCGGGACCACCTCGTCGCCCGCCCGGCCACCGCCCGCCCGGGACCTGCACCCCCGCCGTTCCCCAGGTCTGTGAGCAGTTGCTTGCGGATGCGCACGTAAGTGCTCACAGGTGGGTGGGAGGCCGTGGTGAGTGGGTAGCAGGGCGGCCGGAGTGGTGGGGTCTGTGAGCAGTTGCTTGCGGATGCGCACGTAAGTGCTCACGGGTGGGCGGGAGGCCGTGGTGGGCGGGTGGCCGTGCTGAGCGGGCGGCAGTGCGGCCGCGGTGGGTGGGGCTGCAGTGGGGCGCGGGTGGTCGTGCTATCCACAGCCCTGTGGATGACCATCCCCGTCCTCGCCTCCCACGCAGCATGCTCATCTCATGAAGGGTGATCTCTCCCAGCTCCTCGACACGGCTGCCGGCCAGCACGGGCTCGTGACCAGCAACGACATCGAAGCCGCAGGTATGGCCGAGTGCTGGGTCTCGCGGCGCGCGACTTCGGGGATGTGGCAGCGAGTCCACCGCGGTGTCTACGCCACTTCTCCCGGAACCCTCACCTGGGAGCAACGCGCGCGGGCGGCCCTCCTGTACGGCGGTCCCCGCGCAGTGCTCTCCCACCGGTCCGCCGGGTACCTTCACCGGCTCCTCGCGGAGCCACCCGACTCCATCGAGATCCTCGTCCCGTACTCCGTGGTGCTGCGAGCGGCTCCCGAGGTGGCCATCCATCGGACGCGACGCTCCCTGGGAGCGGTCCAGCCATCGCGTCCAGGGGAGCACTTCAGGGGCCTGCGGTGCCGGGAGATGGTGGAGACGGTCCTCGACATGGTCGACGTCGCAGCCACCGATCGCGAGGTCCTGAGCCTCGTCATCGCCGCCTTCCAACAGCGGATCTCTCACAGGCTCCTCGCGAGCAGGGCAGGACGGCGCCACGATCTCCACCATCGTTCCCATCTGCTGCGGATCATCGCCGAGACCCCGGACGGTGTCGAGTCGGAGCTCGAGCGTCGCTATCACGACGTCGTCGAGCGCGCCCACGGCCTGCCGACGGCGGTGCGTCAGCGGCGTGAGAAGGTCCGGGGCCGGTGGATCCGGTCCGACTGCTCGTACGAGGGCTTCGGCCTGCTGGTTGAGCTCGACGGCGAGCTCGCCCATCCTGGCCGTGCCACCAGCGCGGACGTCACGCGTGACAACGACTCCCTCGTCAGCCGCGACGAACGCACGCTCCGGTTCCGGTGGCCGCACACGTACGTCCCGGAGGCGTGCGTGGCGGCGGCGCAGGTCGGCGGGGGGCTACGACGTGGGGGATGGACGGGGGCGCCGCGGCCGTGCGGGCCCGGGTGCACGGTGATGGAGGGGTTCCGCTTGCTCACGCGGTGAAGCTTGCGGCCCCCGGTGGTGGTCCGTGGCGTGTGGGTGGCCCCCGGGAGGTGGTCCGTGGGGTGAGGGCCACGTCAGCCCCACCGAATAGACTCGTCCCATGATCGACCTGCGAGCCCTGCGCGAGAACCCCGAACCGGCGCGAGCCTCCCAGCGTGCCCGGGGGGCGGACGAGTCCCTCGTGGACCGGATCATCGAGGCGGACGAGTCCCGCCGCGCCGCCCTCACCGCCTTCGAGACCGCCCGCGCCGAGCAGAAGGCCGCCTCCCGCTCCGTGGGGAAGGCCGCCCCGGAGGAACGCCCCGCCGTCCTGGAGCGCGCCCGCGCCCTCGCCGAGCAGGTCAAGGCCCTCGAGGCGCAGTCGAACGAACTCGCCGCAGCGGCGGAGGACCTCGTCCTCCAGCTCCCCAACCTGGTGATCGACGGCGTCCCCGCCGGCGGTGAGGCCGACTTCCAGGTACTCCGCCACGAAGGCCCCACCCCCCGGGACTTCGCGGCCGAGGGCTTCACCCCCCGCGACCACCTCGACCTCGGCGAGCTCCTCGACGCCATCGACGTCAAGCGCGGCACCAAGGTCTCCGGCGCCCGCTTCTACTACCTCAAGGGCGTGGGCGCCCGGCTCGAACTCGCGCTCCTCACCGCGGCGCTGGACCAGGCCCTCGCGTACGGGTTCATCCCCATGATGACCCCCACCCTCGTGACCCCTGCGGTGATGGGTGGCACCGGGTTCCTCGGCGCCCACTCGGACGAGATCTACCACCTCCCCGCGGACGACCTCTACCTCACCGGCACCTCCGAGGTGGCGCTCGCGGGCTACCACGCCGGCGAGATCATCGACCTCGCCGGCGGCCCGATCCGCTACGCCGGCTGGTCCACCTGCTACCGCCGCGAGGCCGGCTCCTACGGCAAGGACACCCGCGGCATCATCCGCGTGCACCAGTTCAACAAGGTGGAGATGTTC